>Ga0070699_100002298_pt1 | contig 17202 bp, 20 predicted proteins | sample KBSK1503metaG_FD_65473 | JGI IMG/M metagenome (GOLD analysis project Ga0070699, IMG submission 65473) | Corn, switchgrass and miscanthus rhizosphere microbial communities from Kellogg Biological Station, Michigan, USA - KBS K1-50-3 metaG | ecosystem: Host-associated > Plants > Roots >... | reverse complement strand
ACCGTCGCGTCTTCCTGCGTGTACGCGTTGCTGCGGCCGCCGATGCTCGCGATGATCGACGTGTGCGACTCGGGCTGCACGTTCTTCGAGCCCTTGAACATCATGTGCTCGAACAGGTGCGCGAACCCGGTGCGGCCCGGACGCTCGTCCCTCGACCCCACGTGATACCAGACCGACAGGTGGACGATGGGCGTCGAGTGATCCTCGGACACGATCACGCGCAGCCCGTTGGGCAGCGTGGTGATTCCGTATTCCAGCTTCGGCGGATGGACGAACGCGGAGAGCGGCGCGGCGAGCGCCGCTACGCCGGCAAGCAGCAGGAGGAGCAGGACAGAGCGGCGCACGTTTCTATCATCCCCTTTTTTCTAGCGGCTGACGAAGCGGAAACCGGCGCTCAACCAGCTCAACGAAGAAAGATCGAGCGGGTAGGGGTCGATCCGCCGTTCGCGTGCGACGACCAACTCGATCGCGCCCCGTGCGCCCTCGAAACGCACGCCGGCTTCGATGCGTGCGCCGGTCTGGTCCTCGCGATTCCTGCTGCCGTCGACGCCGAGGCGCCGCACGGCTCCGCCTGAAATCACACTGACATGCGGACCCACCGGTACGCGGACGTCGAGGCCACCGTTGGCCTCCCACGTGTAATCGACGTTCGACTTGAGGAAGACGCCGAGGATGTTGCCGTGCGGCCGGAGCGTCACCCCGCGGGCGGTGCGAAGGTCGTGTTCGACGGTGACGCCGAGCATGTTCCAGTCAACGGGCGCCCGCTTGAAGCGATCGCTGAGATGCCGTGACGTGTGGTGCAGCAGCGCGGCGAATTCGGTGCCGCGCCGCCGCACCGACGTCGAGGCGTCGAGCAGGTAGTTGCCCTGGTTGGGATCGAAGTTCCTGAATTCCTGGCCGAGCACCGCCTCGTAATTGACGGCGAGCGTCGTCCGCCCGACACCGTAGTCGACGAAATCGATCTCGCCTCCGAAATTCGTGTCCCAGACGAACCGCGGGTCGTCCTGCGACAGGCGCTCGGCGGCAAGGTGGAAGTCGTAGCGCGGAAGGAACTGAACCGTGCCTTGCGCGGCTGCGGGTGACGCGCCGGCAACCAGCGCGAGCGCGATGAGCGTGCGCCGGATCACCGAGGGCCCTTCGACGCCTCGAGCTCGGCGAGCTTCGCCTCGAGCTCCTCGATCCGTTTCTTCAGCTCGGGGAGGCGCCTGTACACCGCGGCCGCGCGCCGCCACTCGCGCGCGTCGATGGCGGGATAGCCGGCGACCATCGTCCCGGCGTCCACCGAATTGGTGATGCCCGATTGGCCGACCGCCACCACGCCGCGGCCGATCGTCAGATGACCGCCCACGCCAACCTGGCCACCGAACATCACGTCGTCGCCAATCTCGGTGCTGCCGGCGATGCCGACCTGCGCGGCCATCAGCACGTTGCGGCCGACGACGACACCGTGCGCGATCTGCACCAGGTTGTCGATTTTGGTGCCCGCCTTGATCCGCGTCTCGCCGACGGCCGGACGATCGACGGTCGTGTTCGCGCCGAGCTCCACGTCGTCTTCGATGACGACGGTGGCGACCTGCGGGATCTTCTCGTGCGTGCCGTCCCCGCGGCGGACGAACCCGTAGCCGTCGCCGCCGACGACCACGCCGTTCTGCAGCACAACTCGATCGCCAATGGTGACGCGCTCGCGGATGGCCACGTTTGAATGAATGACGCAGTCGGCGCCGATGCGGGCGCCCGCGCCGATCGTGACGTTGGGGAAGACGATCGTGCGGTCGCCAATCGTCGCGCCTTCCCCCAGTGCGACGAACGCGCCGATGGAGGCGTCCGCGCCAACGGTCGCGTCGCGTGCGACCGCAGCCATCGAGTGCACGCCGGGCTGCGGCTTCCACGCCGGCGCGAACAGCCCTACCGCGCGGGCAAAGCCGAGGTACGGGTCGGCCGTGCGGAGCACCGAAATCGCCGGTGTCGGCGCGTCCTCGCGCAGAAGGACCGCGGAGGCGCTCGTCGTCTCGAGCGCAGGGAGGTATTTCGGATTGGCAACGAAGGTGAGGTCGCCCGGGCCGGCGTCTTCGATGCCCGCCACACGCACGATCTCGACCTCGCCGTCGCCTTCGAGCCGACAGGCGAGTCGTTCGGCCAGCTCCCGCAGCTTCATCGTGGGATGAGCGGCAGCATACCAGAGGTGGCGTTACGAGGCGTGCCGGACGACCACGCGCTCGAAGAAGGTGGACAGGTGCTGCAGCCGCAGCTGCGTGGCGATTTCGTGGACGTGGCGCTCGCGCGCCTCCCCCTTCAGCGACGCGGCCTCGCGCAGCTGGGTCAGCGGCTCGCACGGCTGCCCGGTCCACACGACATCCCGCAGCCCGTGGGTCGCGCCGCGAATCGACAGCCAGTGGCCCATGACGCGGAAGGCGAAGTAATAGCCGATGATGTTCGGCCCCGGGATCAGGATGAGCGCGATAGACCCGATCAGCAGCACGCTGTCGACGGCGAGCCAGATACGATGACGTTCCCAGTCACGCTGCAGCGTGCGCCGGATCAGCGTGTGTGTTTGATCGAAGGTGAGATCCTGCGGGTGAAACGCGACGACCGCTTTCTCGCGCCGGAGATTCCACAGCAGGCGCTGCTCGGCGATGCGCTCGGCGACCCACGCCATGATCCAGTCCTGCAGGCGGCCGAGCCGCGTCGTGGCGCGTGATTCAGATGACCCGGCGCGGCGGCGCTCCTCCGCCTGGTGGAGCATCACCGCGAACTGATGCCGGATGCGCCCAAAGATCCCCGTCGAGCCGGCCGCGACCGGCGGTGCTTCCACCGCTCCCTCGCAGTAGAGCTCGTACCGGTCCGGCCCGACCGGGATGACGAACACATCCATCAGCAGATTTCAGCATAGCCGATACCTAGACCACGCCTGATACCTGATACCTGATACCTGATACCTGCCGCGACGCTTAGATCACCGTGCGTCGACCCGATATCAGGTTGACGATCACCAGGACGACGACGATGACGAGCAGCACATGGATGAGGCCGCCCGCCACGTGAAACCCGAACCCGAGCAACCAGAACAGCAACAGCAGGACGATGAGCGTCCAGAGCATTGATGACCTCCCTGGCAGCCGGACTGTTTCGGTCGCTCGACAAGCTCGGTCTCGTCGAGCAGCGGCCGCCCTCGATGGAAGGCGCAAGCGTCATGCCGGGCAGATACGCTCGAGGCCGGTTTACTGGCGGCGCCGGCGCTGAGGTGTGGAAGGAAGGTTGACCGAGACTGCGGGTTTGCCGGCCGCTTCCCACGCGCCGGCGATCATCGCCGCAACCGCGGCGATGGATTTGTTGAGCCGCTCTTCCATCGTGGCGCGCTGGGCCTTGAAGAACGCCTCGTAGTACGCAGTGTCGTAGACGTCGCGATCGCCGATGGCGTCGCGATCCGCCTGCAGCAGCGCCGGAACGAGCTGCGTGTCCTGCAGCAGCGCGTCGAAGAGGAAGCCGCGCGGATCCTTGATGGGGACGATGGCCTTCGGGGCGATCGTCAGCTGATTCAGGTACCTCTCGAACAGCGTCGCTTCCCAGCGCGAATGCACACCCCACTGCTGCGTGAGCTGCCCGTCGTAGTTGGAGACGCCGTGCAGCGGGACGTGCGCGTCGGAGGTGTAGTGCGCGAGCCAGGCCGAGAACAGGATGACGTCCAGGTGAGCGTTGGGACCGAAGTTGCCGCGGCGCGGATACGCTTCGAACGCGCGTCGAAGCGAGCCGTACACCTCCTCGGCCGTCCACGGCACGGTCCCCGCGTCGCGCATCCGCGCGGCGCCGAACTTGGCCAGCGCGGCGGTGTAGTCACGCGGCAGCTCGGTGAACGGGTACTGTCCGAAGCCCGGCGAATCCATGTCGACGAAGTGGTGCGGCCGTTCCTCTTCCCAGCCGGCGATGATCCACGTGTCGGGATCGATCGCCCGCTCGACGACCTCTGCGCGGTGCGCTTCGAACAGCGGCCGGATCTCCGCGGGCAGGAGCGCAATCGCGCGGTCCATGACGAACTTGTGCGCCTCGAAGCCCCACGCGTGCGCGGGTCGAGGCGCGACGAGCATCAGCAGCGTCAGGAGAATGGCAGCTCGCATGTGGCCATTATATTGATTGAATGCTTCGCATCGGCGCGCAGATGTCCATCGCGGGCGGCGTCTCGAAAGCCGTCGAGCGCGCGCTCGCGCACGGATGCGAAGCGCTGCAGATCTTCACCAAGAACGCGAACCAGTGGCGCGGGAAGCCGCTCGATCCCGCTGAAGTCCGCCTCTTCCGCGAGCGCCTCGAGCAGACCAACATCACGCCGGTCGTCTCGCACGCGAGTTACCTGATCAACCTTGCGACGACGTTCCCGGCCCTGCGCGAGCAGTCGATTGCCGCGTTCGTGGACGAGCTCGATCGCGCCGAGGCGCTCGGCCTGCTTGGCGTCGTCATCCATCCGGGCACGTGCACGGCGGGGCCGGATGACGAGGCGCTGCGCCTGATCGCGGACGCGATTCGCGAGGCATTCACGGCGCGGCCGCGCGGGAAGACGATGGTGCTGCTCGAGCACACCGCGGGGCAGGGACGCACGCTCGGCCATCGGTTCGAGCACCTGGCCGCCATCATCCGGCATCTGCGCGGGTCGAAGCGCGTCGGCGTCTGTCTCGACACCTGCCATCTCGTCGCGTCCGGCTACGACATCACGACCGAGACGGGCTACCGCGACACGTTCGAGCACTTCGAGCGCAGCGTCGGCCTCGAGCGGCTGAAGGCGTTTCACGGCAACGATTCGAAGCGGCCGTGCGGCAGCCGCGTCGATCGTCACGAGCACATCGGGCAGGGGTGCATCGGGCTCGAGCCGTTCCGCATGCTGCTGCGCGACGCGCGGTTCGAGGGACTGCCGATCCTGATTGAAACGGAGAAGACGCACGGCGCCGAGAGGAAGGGCATGATCGTCGCGGACCCGCTCGACGTCAGGAACCTCGAGACGCTTCGCCGGCTGCGCGATCAAGCACGTTAGGGTCCGCGGACGATCGCGCTCTGCACGGTCGTAGGGGCCGACCTTCACCACGTTCGAAGGGGCCGACCTTCACCACGTTCGTAGGGGCCGACCTTCAGGTCGGCCCTTGCGTCAGGGTCCGCGGACGATCGCGCTCTGCGTGAAGTTCCTCGCGAGGCCGCCCGGGCCGCCGGCAAAGCGCATGTCGCCGACGCTCACGCGCGCGCCGCCCGGCACCGGCTCGATGGTCCAGAACGGGAAGCGCGACCAGACCAGGAAGGCGCGGATGTTCGGCGCCTCGCTCGCCACGGCGATACGCGGATCGGTGTCGTTCTTCGGCACGTCCGCCACGTCGAAGCGGACGCTGCGCGGCCGCCACGCGAAGGTGCCCGTCTCGTATCGATCGCCCGCGTCGATGATCACCTGGCGGCGCAGCGGCGTGACCGGCACGGGTCCGACCATCAGCGCCCGCGGCGGCGTGCCTTCAACCTGCTGCCACCGATCGACGATCTCCGCGCGCGCCGCGCGTGCCGACACGGTCATGACGGCCACGTACACCGCCGCAAGCAGGAGCGCTCCGCGAGCCGGCTTCGCCGACCGCCGCTGCCGCGCGCGCCAGACGCCGGCCCCGAGCACGATCCACAGCCATGGGTCGATGATGAACAGGACGTCGCCGTAGAACCAGTGCTGGCTGAACGGCATCAGCAGGCGAACGCCGTAGTTGTTGAGCAGGTCCATCAGCACGTGGAGGATCACGCCGATGTAGGACAGCGCGAGGATCTGCCGCGGGCGCACGTCGACGCGACGGCGCGCCGCGAAGACGATGATGGCGGTCAGCAGCACCGGCAGGAGGAGGTCGGCCAGCACGCCGTGTGTCCATCCGCGCCGGAAGGCCACCGACGGCGTGTTGCTGGCAAAGACCAGCACGTCCACATCGGGGAGGTTCGACGCAATCATCAGCGTCGCGCTGCCGAGAGGCGTCCGCCGCTTGAGGCCCGCCTCGCCAAGCGCCGCGCCGACGAGCGTGTGGCAGAGGTTATCCAGGGAAACCCGCCGGCGCGTGCGGCACAGGCGGCGAGACCGCCCTGCCGTGTTCGGAGAAGACGTGCGCCTCGAACACCAGGATGCTCGCGCCGTTTTGCCACGCGTCGCGCGGCAGCCCGGCCTTGAGGCACGTGTGCTCGACAAACGTCACACGATCCCAGGCGTGCTCGGTCGCGACCTGCGGCAGGAGCAGCCCTCGCGCGCGCCCGCGCTCGACGATGAGGCCGTGGCGGCCGACTTCGATCTCGTCGATTGACGCCACCGGCCGCTCGGGCGTCAGCAGCGAGATCTCGATGTGCAGCGACGCGAGTTCGGTCAGCGTGACCGGCGGAAATCGTGGATCGGAATCCGCAACCGCGCCGCCGAGGTGCACGAGCGTGCTGCCGAGCGGCAAATCAGCCGTCAGGCGGCCGAGGCAACCGCGCAGATCGCCGCCGCAGTGAATGGAGACGAACGCGCCGCACCGGAGCGCGAGCGGTCCCGTGCAGGCGACATCCGACAGACGGAGGCCCGCGATGCGCGCCTCGAGCGCCTGCCGCGCCAGTGCGAGCAGTTGCCGTTCTTCCTCTTCGCTGACCATCAACTCCCGTATCCTTGCCCTGAGCGAAGTCGAGGGACTTGCCGTCCGGTCACCAGATCGCCGCGGCCATGTAGCCGACGACGGACGATTTGTCGCCGCTGACATCGCCGGAATCACCGTACTTCAACACGCGCGCGGCGGCCGCCCCTTGCTGCCGCGCGGCGTGCAGCACCGTGACGATCGGGCCGCCGCCGCACGCGTGCTGCGGCTCCTGCTCGAGCGCCTGCATCAACCCGTCGGCATCGAGCCGTTCCACGAGACCCAGCACGACGGCGTCCATCTTCGCAGCGGTCTGCGCATCCTGGTAGTGCGAGAGATCGCTGCTGGCAATCAACAACGGCGGACCTGAAGGTCCGCCATGACGTCCCCTATCCTCCTCGAACGCGCGTGTAAGCGCGTCGGCGAGGCCGAACGCGGTTTCGCGCGACTGGTAGCCCATCACCATCGGCACAATCGGCACGCCGGGCAGCAGCCTCGCGACAAACGGCAGCTGCATCTCCAGCGAATGCTCGCGGCCGTGCGCCTGCGGATGCTCCGCCACCTCCGGCGAGGCGGATGCGATGCGCCCGGCGAGCTCCTCGTCCACGCGGACGGGACCGAACGGCGTTTGCCACGCGCCGCGCGGCCAGATCGCCACGCCGCTGAAGCCGACGAAATGCGACGGCCCCACGAGCACCGCGGCCCGATACGGCCGCCCGCTGACGGCCTTGTACGCGAAACCCGCAACCGGACCCGAATACTTCAGCCCCGCATGCGGCGCGATGATCGCAATAGGCGGCGGAACGTCGATCGCGGCGCCCGCAACATAGCCGTCCACTTCGCGACCGAGTCGGTCCGCGGAGGCGGGATACCAGGACCCTGCCACCGCCGCGGGCCGGATGTCGCTGGCCACTCGTCTAGCCTACGTAATTCAAAATGCAAAATGCAAAATGCAAACCCTGCATGCGTCGTGACGGCGGGGTGAACGTCGCTGCGGCGTTCACGCAGGTGTCGCAACGACACAGGGTTTGCATTTTGAATTTTGCATTTTGCATTACGATGGCGTCGTGCCAACGACGCTCACCATTGCCGACGTCGAGCGCATTGCCGCGCTCGCGCAGCTCGAGCTGACCGACGAGGAGAAGCAGCTGTTCACCAGGCAGCTTGCCGACATCCTCCATTACGCCGAGCAGGTTCAGGCGATCGACACGAGCGGCGTGCCGGCGACCGCGTACGTCAACGCCGCGCAGCGGACCGAGCGAGACGACGAGCCGCGGCCGTCGCTGCCGACCGAGGAAGCGATTGCCAACGCGCCCGACGCGGCGCCCGAGGCGGGCCTGTTCCGCGTGCCGCGGGTCATCGGCGGATGAACGTCCTCGACACCAGCGCGAGCGCGCTCCGCAACGAGATCGCGGCCGGCCGCCTTTCGGCGGCCGAGGCCTGCCGTGCCGCGCTCGATCGCATCGCGTCGGTCAACGAGGCGCTGAACGCGTTCAACCTCGTCGACCGCGATCGCGCGCTCGACCGGGCCGGCGACATCGATCGCCGCCGCGCAGCCGGCGAGGCGCTCGGCCCGCTGGGGGGCGTGCCGATTGCGCTCAAGGACAACATGGACGTCCGCGGCATGCCGACAACGGCCTCGTCGCGGATCCTCGAGCACTTCGTGCCGCCGTACGACGCCACCGTCGTCCGCCGGCTCGAACACGCCGGCGCCGTCATCGTCGGCAAGACGAACTGCGACGAATTTGCGATGGGGTCGTCGAACGAGAACTCGGCGTTCGGCCCCGTGCACAACCCGTGGGCGCTCGATCGGATTCCCGGCGGGTCGAGCGGCGGCTCCGCGGCCGCCGTCGCCTCGCGGTGCGTGCCGCTTGCGCTCGGCTCCGACACGGGCGGTTCCATCCGGCAGCCCGCCGCCTGCTGCGGCGTCGTCGGGCTCAAGCCGTCCTACGGCCGCGTGTCGCGCTACGGCCTGCTCGCCTTCGCGTCCTCTCTCGATCAGATCGGCCCGTTCGCACGGACGGTGGCCGACGCCGCGCTCACGCTGGGCGTGCTCGCCGGCGAGGATCGGTGTGACGCGACCACCTCGAGGGAACCGGTGCCGGATTTCGCGGCCGCGCTGACCGGCGACGTGAAGGACATCCGCATCGGCGTGCCGCGCGCGTTCGTCAACGAAGGCGTGGACGAGGAGGTGCGGCGCGCGTACGAGTCGGCGCTCGAGACGCTGCGCCGCTCGGGCGCCACGCTCGTCGACATCGATCTGCCGCACGCCAAATACGCCGTGCCGGTCTATTACCTGGTGTGCACCGCGGAAGCCAGCTCGAACCTCGCGCGCTACGACGGCGTGAAGTACGGCTACCGATCCCGCGCGGCCAAGGACAGCCTCAAGGAGATGTACAGCCGGACGCGCGACGAGGGCTTCGGGCCCGAGGTGAAGCGCCGCATCATGCTCGGTACCTACGTCCTCAGCGCCGGCTACTACGACGCGTTCTATCTGAAGGCGCTGCAGGTCCGCACGCTGCTGCGCCACGACTACGACCAGGCGTTCGAGCGCGTGGACGTCGTCGCGATGCCGACGATGCCGACCCCGCCGTTCAGGCTGGGGGAAAAGGCATCCGACCCGCTGCAGATGTATCTGGGCGACATCTTCACCGTCAGCGCGAACCTTGCAGGGCTGCCCGGCATCAGCGTGCCGTGCGGCTTCTCGAAGGACGGCCTTCCGATCGGCTTCCAGTTGATGGGGCGGATGTTCGACGAGGCGACGGTGCTGCGCGTGGCGGATGCGTACGAGCGCGCGACCGACTGGCACACGCGCGCGCCTTCGCTTACTTGAACCACCCTCTCAGCGTGCCGGCGAGCTTCTCGTCGTATTCGGTGACGTGCATCGGGGTGATCGAGACGTAGCCGTTGTTGACGGCCCAGATGTCGCTGCCCTGCGGCGCTGACGCGCCTTCCTTATAAACGCTCCAGTACAGCGTTCGCTCCGTCCCCGGCCGCCTGGTCTCGACGAACGTCTCCACGCCCGCGCGAACCGGCGCCTGCGTTGTGATCTGCACGCCCTTGTACCCGCCGGCCGGCATCGGCGGGATGTTCACGTTGAGAAACGTCCGCGGCGGCAGCCCGCGGTCGCGCACCTGGCGCACGATGGTCACCACCTGCTGCGCCGCGGAACCGAATTCGCGCGGCACGCCCGCGGCCGCCATCGACGTCGCGACCGCCGGCACGCCTTCCATCACCGCCTGCCGCGCGCCGCCGACCGTGCCGCTGAGATACGCCGATGTGCCGAGGTTGTACGTGGTGTTGATGCCCGTCACGACCAGGTCCGGACGCGGCATCACGATGTTCTTGATTGCAATCTGGATGGTGGTCGCGGGTGTCGCGGCGAGACCGATGGCGGCAAGGCCGCCGCCGATCGTGAGGTCGGTGCGCACGATCGGCAGCGCCGCGGTCAGCCCCTGGCCGACGCCGCTCTGATCATCTGCCGGCGCGACGATGATCACTTCGCCGAGCGGCTTGAGCGCCTCGGCGAGCACCGGCAGCGCCGGCGCCCTGACGCCATCGTCGTTGCTGATCAGGATGCGGTAGGACCGCGTCGACTGCGCGGCCGCGACGGCCAGCAGGCACACGGCCGCGAGGGCCGTGCACCCGAGGATGAGACTAGATGCTTTTCGCGGGAGGTGCGGGAACCTCATAGAGCACGAGATTGCGGCGCACTTCCTCCATCGCAATGCGCTCGGCCTTATGGGGAAGCGCCCGGGCCACTTCGCCGGCCTCGAGCATTTCGTCGAGGCGGACCGTGGCGCCGCGCCGCAGCTGCTTCGCGCGCATGGCCGCGACGTCGACAAACAGGAAACGGCTTTCAATCGGCGCCGCCTTCGGCCGCGGGGCCGGCGGCTCTTCAGGTTCGGCTGCGGGATCAAGAACCTCGTCGTTAGCGTCCATGAACATCAGAGGTTAGCACGAGGGCTGGATGGGCGGGAGAGGCTGGACGGGCCCGACTGGTCGCCGCCCGGCGAACGGGCGGGCCTGAACGGCCCGCCCGGAAACTGTTACGCCGCGACTTCGACGTTGATCGTCCGCGGCTTCGCTTCCTCGCGGAACGGCAGCTTCACGCTGAGCACGCCGTTCTTGTAGTCAGCGGTCACCTTCGACGCGTCGACCGTGTTCGGCAGCGTGAACGAGCGATGGAACGTGCCGTAGGCCCGCTCGACACGACGGTAGTTCTCTTCCTTCACGCCGGACTCGAACGTCTTGTTGCCCTTCAGCACGAGCGTGCTGTTCTCGACGACGACCTCGATGTCCTCACGGGTCATGCCGGGCAGTTCCGCCTTCAGCACGAGGTCGTGGCTCTCGGTCTCGAAGATGTCCACCGCGGGGATCCAGCTTCCGCGGAAGGCGGTGTCCTCGTCGCGGAGGTACGCGTCGCCGAAGAGCCGCGCCATGCGGTCGTGCATCGCGGTCAGTTCACGGAACGGATCGACTTTCACGATTGCCATTTTCGCTTCTCCTTCCCTCGGGCCGCCTGAAGGCGGCCCCTACGCTTTTGGGTTGTAGGGGCCGGCTTTAGCCGGCCCACCTTTGATTTACGCGTCGACGACTTCGCCGTCCTTCACGTCGTCGTCCTTCCTCGCCGATGCCGCGGCGTGCGCCGCATTGGCCTCGGACTGCTTGTAGAGCTGCTCCGCCATCGCATGCGACGCCTTCTGCAGGTCGTCGGTCGCGCGGCGGATGGTGTCGAGATCGTCGCCCTTCGCCGCTTCGCGCAGCGTGGCGATCGCGCTCTCGATGCGGGTCACGTCGGTCGCGGGGAGCCGATCGCGGTTCTCGTTGACCGTCTTCTCCACCGAGTAGGCGAGCGAGTCGGCCACGTTCCGCGCGTCGATCACGTCGCGGCGACCCTTGTCCTCCGTGGCGTGCGCCGCCGCGTCCTTCACCATGCGGTCGACGTCGTCCTTGCTGAGGCCGGACGAGCCGGAGATGGTGATCTTCTGCTCCTTGCCGGTCGCGACGTCCTTCGCCGAGACGCTGACGATGCCGTTGGCGTCGATGTCGAACGCGACCTCGATCTGCGGCACGCCACGCGGCGCCGGCGGCAGGCCGACCAGCTGGAAGCGTCCGAGCGTCCGGTTGTCGCGCGCCATCTGGCGCTCGCCCTGGAGCACGTGCACTTCGACGCTCGTCTGGTTGTCGGTCGCGGTCGAGAAGACTTCGCTCTTGCGCGTCGGAATCGTGGTGTTGCGCGTGATGAGCGTCGTCATCACCCCGCCGAGCGTCTCGATGCCGAGCGACAGCGGCGTCACGTCGAGCAGCAGCACGTCCTTGACTTCGCCCTTCAGCACGCCGCCCTGGATGGCCGCGCCCACGGCGACGACCTCGTCGGGATTCACGCCCTTGTGCGGCTCCCTGCCGAAGTAGTCCTTCACGAGCTGCTGGATCTTCGGGACGCGCGTCGACCCGCCGACGAGGACGACCTCGTCGATGTCCGACGGCTTCACACCCGCGTCCGCGAGCGCCTGCTTCAGCGGCTCCATCGAGCGCTGCAGGAGATCGTCCACGAGCGATTCGAACTTCGCCCGCGTGAGCTTCATCTGCAGGTGCTTCGGGCCGTTCTGATCGGCGGTCACGAACGGCAGGTTGATGTCGGTCTCCATCACGGTGGAGAGCTCGATCTTCGCCTTCTCCGCCGCTTCCTTCAGGCGCTGAACGGCCATCCGGTCCTTGCTGAGATCGACGCCGTCGGTCTTCTTGAACTCGGCGACCATCCAGTCGATGACGCGCTGATCCAGATCGTCACCGCCCAGGTGCGTGTCGCCGTTGGTCGCCTTCACCTCGACGATGCCTTCGCCGACCTCGAGAATCGAGATGTCGAACGTGCCGCCGCCGAAGTCGTAGACCGCAATCGTCTCGTCCTTCTTCTTGTCGAGACCGTAGGCGAGCGCCGCCGCGGTCGGCTCGTTGACGATACGCAGGACGTTCAGCCCGGCGATCCTGCCGGCGTCCTTCGTCGCCTGCCGCTGCGCGTCGTTGAAGTACGCGGGAACGGTGATGACCGCGTCGGTGACCTTCTCACCGAGGTAGTCCTCGGCGGCGGTCTTCAGCTTCTGAAGAATCATCGCGGAGATCTCGGGCGGCGAATACTTCCTGCCGCGGACCTCCACCCACGCATCGCCGTTCTCCGCCTTCACGACCGTGTACGGCACGCGCGAAACCTCCTGCGGGACCTCGCCGTGCTTCCGGCCCATGAAGCGCTTGATCGAGAAAATCGTGTTCTCGGGGTTGGTGACCGCCTGCCGCTTGGCGACCTGGCCTACCAGCCGCTCACCGTCCTTCGTGAAACCGACGACGGACGGCGTGGTGCGTCCACCTTCCTGGTTCACGATGACGGCGGGCTCCCCGCCTTCCATGACCGCGACGACCGAGTTCGTGGTGCCGAGGTCGATTCCAATAACTTTGCTCATAGTTGTGTCTGCTCCGGGAGCTTTGCTGGCTCCGATGGGTAATTGTAGCAATATATGAGTCCATGTCAAGCATCTAATATGAGTGTATTATAATCACCAAACGCAGTTGGGATGAGATCGGCTTAAGAAATCGTCGGACTCTTCCGCAGCTCAGCCGTTGGCCCGTCAGGTCCTTGCCGAAGCTGAAGGCGAAGACGGCGTGAGAACATAGGGCTTCGCCCGATGGCGCCGTTCACCCTCATTCCCTCCGCCGAAGTCAGAGACCTGGCCGATGACGTGCGCGAGATCTTCGAGGAGCTCGCCTCGAACCTGAAGAGCGACCAGCGTGCGTACGGGGGCGAATGTCACCCGGCGATCGACGTGTTCGAGACCGACACGGCCGTTGAGATCGTGATGGACGCCGCCGGCATCGCACCCGAGGCATTACGTGTGGTGTTTCGCGCGGGCGTGGTCCTGATCGCGGGCGAAAAAGCGCCGCCGGTGGCGCTCGCGCCGCAGAGCTTTCACCGGGTCGAGCGGGAGTTCGGACGGTTTGCGCGCGGCGTGCGCGTCAACGGCGCATTCGACGTCCAGGGCGGCGTCGCCACCATGCGCGACGGCGAGCTGACGATCGTCCTGCCGAAGCGCGCCGATCGCCGCGGCCGCCCGCATCGCATTCCGATCACGGCCGGCGCCCAGCGCCCCGCATGAACATCCTGTTCATCGGCGACATCGTCGGGCGTCCGGGTCGCGAGCTCGTGCAGAAGGGACTGCGCGGGCTGGTCGATCACTTCGACATCGACGTGACCATCGCCAACGCCGAGAACTCCGCGGCCGGCTTCGGCATCACGCGAGACATCGGGGCCACGCTTCTCGAGTGGGGCGTGGATGTGATGACGTCGGGCAATCACATCTGGGACAAGAAGGAGGCGCTCGAGTACATCGACGCCGAGGCGCGCCTGCTGCGCCCCGCCAACTACCCGGCCGGCGTGCCGGGGCGCGGCTCGTACGTGGCGCAGACGCGCGACGGGCGCGCGATCGGCGTGATCAACGTCATGGGGCGCGTCTTCATGACGCCGCTCGACGATCCGTTCTCCGTGGTGCTGCGCGAGATCCAGGCGATCCGCCACCGCACGCGTGTCATCTTCGTCGACATGCACGCCGAGGCGACGAGCGAGAAGATTGCGATGGGGTGGCACCTCGACGGCAAGGTCACGGCCGTCATCGGCACGCACACGCACGTGCAGACCGCCGACGAACGCGTGCTGCCGAACGGGACGGCGTACATGACGGACGCGGGGATGACGGGGCCGCACGATTCGATCATCGGGATGGAGAAGGATCCGTCGCTCGCCCGCTTCCTGAGCGCGATGCCCACGAAGTTCGAGCCGGCGACGGGCAATCCCCGGTTGAACGGCGCGGTCATCCAGGCGGACGACAAGACCGGGCGCGCGATGAAGATCACGCGCATCAGCTATTCGGCCAGCGAACTTGACGAACTCGCTCTTCGACCTGCCGTTCGAGGAACCCTCCTCCGCTGAAGCTTCGGAGGGCAAGCCGCGGGAGCCTGAGGATCCGGGACCCGGGATCCAGGATCCGATCGCTGCCGAGCCTCGACGTGTCTTCTCCGTTTCGCAGCTGACCGAGCGCATTCGCACACTGCTCGAGGAGCGGTTCTTCGAGCTCTGGGTTGAAGGCGAGATCTCGAACTGCTTCGTGGCGAAGACCGGACACCTGTATTTCACGTTGAAGGACGCCAACGCGCAGATCAAGGCGGTCATGTTCCGCTCGGACGTCCGCTACCTGCGCTTCAAGGCGCAGGACGGCCTCAGCGTCGTGGCGCGCGGACGCATCACCGTCTACGACCCGAAGGGCGAATATCAGATCGTTTGCCAGCACCTGGAGCCCGAGGGGCTCGGCGCCCGGCAGCTCGCCTTCGATCAGCTCAAGGAGCGCCTCGCGGCCGAAGGACTCTTCGACGCCCGGCGCAAGCGGCCGCTCCCCTCCCTGCCACGGAAGATCGGCGTCGTCACGTCGCTCGACGGCGCCGCCGTTCGCGACATCATCAAGGTGCTTCGGCGCCGCTACGCGAACGCGCACATCGTCATCCGCCCCGCGCGCGTCCAGGGCGAAGGCGCGGCGCTCGAGATTGCGCGCGCGATGGCCGCCATCGGCAAGGTGAAGGGCGTGGACGTCGTCATCGTCGGGCGCGGCGGCGGGTCCATCGAGGATCTCTGGGCGTTCAACGAAGAGGTGGTGGCGCGCGCGATTGCCGGTTGTCCCGTGCCGACAATCTCGGCGGTGGGCCACGAGACCGACGTGACGATCGCGGATTTCGTGGCGGACATGCGCGCACCGACGCCATCGGCCGCGGCCGAGATGGTGGTCGCGCGCAAGGACGATTTCTGGGCGCGCATCGATCGCCTCGAACAGCGGCTCCGCACCACGTTCCAGATGCGGACGGCGATGCGGGGCCGGCGTGCGGACGACCTCTCGCACCAGTTGCTGCGCGCACTGCGCATGCGGCTGGGCCGGCGCGAGCGCGCCTACCAGGCGCTGCGCCTGGCGCTCGAAGGCTTCGACCCCCGCCGTCGCCTTGGCGCGTTACGCGCGCGGCTGGAACGGGTGGATGGACGATTGCGATCGTCGGTTGACCGGCGGCGGCATGCGGCCGACGCGCGATTCAGGGCAACCGCCGCCCGCCTCGACAGCCTCAGCCCGCTCGCCGTGCTCGGGCGCGGCTACGCCGTCTGCTGGAACGCGGATCGAACCGCGATCGTTCGCGACGCTGCGACCGTCGAGCGCGGCGACGCCGTGCACGTCAAACTCGAACGCGGTGAACTAGACTGCACCGTTGACTGACATGGACTCCACCATCAAGGACTTCGAAGCGGCGATCGCCGAGCTCGAGACCATCGTCAAGAAACTCGAGGAGGGCGACCTGCCGCTGGAGACGTCCCTGCAGTTGTACGAGCGTGGCGTGCAGCTCTCGCGCTTCTGCCACGCGCAGCTCGAGCAGGCCGAGAAGCGGATTGAGATCCTGAACGAGCGCGGCGGCCTGACGCCGGCGCCGGCCAACCTGGGCGCCGACGAGCCGTCGACAGGCGCCGGGGCGTCCCGGGCGCCGTCGAGAGACGATGCGAGCGAGGGCCGCGGGCGGCGATGAGGGCCGCCGATGATCTAAAGGAATACCTCACCGCGCGGCGATCGGAAATCGACGCCGCCCTTCTGGCAGCGCTCCCCTCCGCGCCCAACTGTCCCTCCAGCGTTGCCGACGCGATGCGCTACAGCGTCACGGCCGGCGGCAAGCGGCTGCGGCCGATTCTCTGTCTCGCCAGCGCGGAGGCCGTCGGGGGCGACTACCGCGCCGCGATGCCCGCCGCGTGCGCGCTCGAGTTCATCCACACCTACTCGCTGATTCACGACGACCTGCCCGCGATGGACAACGACACGCTGCGCCGCGGCCAGCCGACGCTGCACGTCGTCGCGGGCGAGGGGATGGCGATTCTGGCGGGCGACGGGCTGCTCACCGAGGCATTCGCCCTGATGGCGCGCGAACCGAAGAGCGTGAATCCGGACGTCCTCGCACGGAAGGTGCGCATCATCGGCATCATCGCGACGGGGGCAGGGGCGGCGGGGATGGTCGGCGGCCAGGCGATCGACCTCGCGTGCGTCACGCCGGATCGGAACGGCGCGCTGCCGCCTCCGCTCGACGCGGACGGGTTGCGAGCGATGCACGCGCGCAAGACCGGCGCGCTCATCCGCGCGTCGGCGATGGCGGGTGCGGTGATGGGCGGTGGCAGCAACGCGCAGATCGACGCCATCGACGTCGCTGCATCGGAGTTCGGCCTCGCGTTTCAGATCGTCGACGATGTGCTGGACGTGGAGGGGGCGTCGGCGGAGCTCGGGAAGACGGCGGGCAAGGATGCGGCAGCCGGCAAGCCGACGTATCCGGCGCTCTACGGGCTCGACGCCTCGAAGCGGATGGCGCGCGAGTGCCTCGAGCGGGCAGCGGCGGCGCTCGGGACGGTCAAGCTGGCCGATTCGCGCCTCCTGCAGATCGGCCGCTGGATCGTCGACCGCTCGAACTAGCGAGTCAGAGTGGGATACGGCCGGCATGCGAGTCAGAGTGGGATACCGCCCGTATGCGAGTCAGAGTGGGATAC
>Ga0070699_100002296_pt1 | contig 17204 bp, 14 predicted proteins | sample KBSK1503metaG_FD_65473 | JGI IMG/M metagenome (GOLD analysis project Ga0070699, IMG submission 65473) | Corn, switchgrass and miscanthus rhizosphere microbial communities from Kellogg Biological Station, Michigan, USA - KBS K1-50-3 metaG | ecosystem: Host-associated > Plants > Roots >... | reverse complement strand
CGCGCGACCTTGACTAACATGGCGGTCGAAGCAGGCGGCACTACCGGGATCATCGAGCCCGACGACGTGACGCTCGAATACGTCGTGCGCATGCGTGGACTCGACGCTGAGGAAGTGCGCAAAGGATTTACTTACAGCGATCCCGACGCTCAGTACGCGGCCGTTTTCGAGATCGAACTCGACGAGATCGGTCCGATGGTCGCGACGCCCGGAGATCCGCGCAACGGCATTCCGATCGAAGCGCTTGAAGGCGAAGTTCGCATTGACGCTGCTTACGGTGGCTCATGTACCGGCGGCAAGATGGCCGACATGGACATGTACGCGAGTGTGCTTGAGAACGCGCTCGCTCGGGGCAAGCGTGTCGCTGAAGGCGTACACCTTTACATTCAGTTTGGTTCGCAGAAAATCAAGCAGTACGCGCGGCAGCGGGGTTACATTGAGATCTTCGAGCGCGCGGGCGCGGAGTTGATCGATCCTTCGTGTGGCGCGTGCATCAATGCCGGACCGGGCGCGTCGCCGTCCGCGGAAACGGTCACGGTCAGCGCGCAGAATCGAAACTTTCCCGGCCGCAGCGGTCCCGGCAAACTCTACCTCGCCTCACCATTCGTCGTCGCCGCCTCCGCGATCGCCGGAAAGATCGTAGATCCGAAAGAGATTCTTAACTAGGATTTGCATGAGCGGGGGCAAGCCCCTTTTCCTCACTTGTTCTAGCTAATAGTGCCTTGGAAACCAAAAAGTAGGCTGCAATAGAACAAGTCAGGAAGAGGGGCTTGCCCCCGCTGGTATTAAATTCCGCGGGTGAAACTTTTTACCTCACCGCATCACTAACCTACCGAGAGCTACGATGAGCGCCCTGGCGGGAACCCTGATGAATAGTTCTGCAGACCTGGTGACACGCGTGTGCCAGGGCGATTCTGACGCCTTTCGCCTGATATTTGAACGCTATTCGCGGCCCGTCATCAGTTTCATCTACGACATGGTCAACGATCGCGCGCTCGCCGAAGAACTGACGCAGGAAACTTTCGTCCGCGCCTTTCGCGCGATTCACACCATGCGCGCGGAAACGAAACTCTCCACCTGGCTGTTCGGCATCGCTCGCAACGTGGCGCGTGAGTCGCTCCGCGCGCGAGCCCGCGCCAACAGTCACGTCGATCTCGGTGATAAGTCGGTTATGGATTTGAGTGATAACAAACCGGAACCCGTCGATGGTTTGCTCAGCAAGGAATTGAACGCGCTTGTCCGCCGTTCGTTGGCAGCCCTCGACGAAGACAAGCGCCTCGTGTTCACGCTGAAAGTTTTGCATCAGTGCAGCTATGAAGAAATCGCGCTGATCACTGGATTTTCGATCGCGAAGTTGAAAACGGATTTACACCGCGCGCGCGCGGAGATGAGAAAGCGGATCAGCCCTTACGCTGGAGTCGGTTATGAAGTGTGAAGTTTGTTTAGAGCTTTTGGAAGAATATCTCGACGGCGAGCTGGCCGCGCCGGATCAGACGTCGGTCGGCGAACACCTGATCGAGTGTGCTGACTGTTCCGCGAGTTTTGCCACCCTGACGGCCGAGCAGCAACTCTTCGCGCATTACGATCGCGAGCTCGAAGTGCCACCATTCCTTTGGACCAGAGTCGCCGCGCATACGGTGGCCGAGAAACATACTGCGAGACTCAATGGCTGGCTCGCTATCTTTGCCTGGCCGCTCGCGAGCGTGGTCGCAGTCTTGTTACTCGCCATCGCACTCGGAGTTGTCTATCTCATCTCGCGACCACTGCAATCTAAGCCAGTCGTTGCAGATTCAAACAAGCCGGCTCCCAGCCAACCGAGAAACGAGCAACCGGAACCGAAGCGAGAAGACGATCGCAAACCGGAGATCGTCGCATCGCAACCGAAGCTAAAACCGCGTGTCAAAACTACGACCAATCACGCACCGGCGGATCAATCGGATGTCTGGTCGTCTGATCTGGCTTACCTCGATATGGATGAACAAGACACCGTGCGGCACATCGAACAAACACAAAACCTGCTGCGCTCGATCAGAAACGTTCCCACAACTGACGGCGACGAAGAGATCGACGTCACTTACGACAAAGCACTCTCGCGTCGCTTGCTGAACGAAAACGTCGTCCTGCGTCGCGACGCGGAGATGAAAGCGAAGTTCCCCACCAAGACGTTACTTGCCGATCTCGAACCATTCCTGATCGACATCGCAAATCTGCCCGATCGCGCCCGTGCCGAGGATGTACGCGCGATCAAGGAACGAGTGCAAAAGACGGAGATCGTTGCGGCATTGGTGGATTACCAGGATCGGGGCACAAACAATCGTTAAAGAGAAGAGGCTAAGGAAATGTTGAGCAACCTTACAGCAAACACTGCGGAAAAAGTTTTCACGCAAAGGCGCAAAGACGCAAAGAAAATTCACCCGTATTATTGTGTGCCTTTGGTTTTGTTGCTGGTCCTGCTAAGCGCAAGTATGGCGTTTGGGCAGCAGCGCCCGAGCTCCTCGTCTGCTTCGAGTAATCGCAGCACGCAACAGAGTGACGCGAATGCCATGTTCCGCAGTGCGCGCGATCTGATCACTGACGGCGATTGGGCCAGGGCGCAGGAAAAGTTCAGCGAGTATGTCAACTCGTTTCCGAATGAGAAGAACCTCGAGGCCGCGCTTTACTGGCTCGCGTACACGCAACAAAAGTTAGGGCGCTATGACCAATGCCGCGCCACGATCGATCGGTTATTGCAGAAGTTTCCGGCCACAACGTGGAAAGAAGACGCGCGAATGCTAATGGTGCAGTTGCCTGGCAGTGTTGCCATCGCAAACCAGGATCTCGCCACTACGGTGAGAGCCCAGGCGGCCCTCGCCGCGGAACTCGATGCTACGACGGTGTACGCAACTACGGCGCCGTTAGCGCCGGCGGCACTCATACCCGGACTAGGCGTGGGCGCCGGTGAAGGCTTTGGCGTCGGTGTTGGTGGCGGACCCGCGGTCTGGACCTTGGAACCCTCAACTAATGATGACGACAACAATAACGATCCGTGTGAATTCAAGATCGTCGTGCTTCAGGCACTGTTCCAAACCGATCTGCAACGCGGCATCATGGCCGCTACCGAATGGTTGAAGCCGGGCTCGACTCAAACCGTGCGTTGCAAAGGCGCGGCGTTGACGTTGCTCGGCCGCAATGGCGGCAAAGCAGTGACGCCAGTGATCCTCGGCGTCGCGCGCAACGAGCCGGATCTGAAACTGCGCGCGCGCGCCATCTCCACGCTCGGCGCAACTAACGACGACAGCGTGCTCGATGCCCTGCGCGACTTCGCGCTGAACTCCCAGGATAACGACATTATCGAAGCGTCGCTCTACGCGTTGAGTAAACACACTGGCGACCGCGCGATCGCGGTCCTCAGCGACATCGCCGTCAGCGGCAAGACCGTCGGACAGCGGAAACTCGCAATCCTGACTATCTCCACTCGTCCCGGTGAACCCGCAGTCGATGCGTTGTTCCGGATCTACGATGCGGACCAGAGTCCTGAGATTCGTCGAGCTGTGATTTCGAGTTTTGGCAATCGCAAGAGTGAACGGGCGGGCAATAAGCTCGTCGAAATCGCGCGCAGCTCGGACAGTATTGAGTTTCGTAAAGCGGCCATCAACGCCATCTCGCGACGTGGTGGCGACAAGTCAATTGAGTTTTTGCTCAGTCTTTACGATTCGGAAAAGAACGAGGAGCTGAAGGATCAGATTCTCAATTCACTCGGTTATGGCAGCGCATTCTATGTAGGCACCCCGATCGCGATCGGAGCAGGATCGGGATCGGGGTCAGGATCGGGATCGGGATCAGGGCAAGCAACTATCGCATACCCGGCCTACGTCGGCAGCCGCATGAACGACCAGCGCGTGATCACGAAACTGATCGAGATCGCGCGCAATCAAAAGGAACCGATGGAGCGTCGCAAACGCGCGATTGGCTGGCTGAGCCGCAGTAAGGATCCGAAGGTGCTGGAGTTTCTACAGGAGCTTCTCAAATAGCCACAGACTAGACGGATCAAAACCCAATGATTCTCAAGAGTATCAAAGCGATCGCTATCGTCCTGAGCTTGTGTGTCGCTGGTGTAGGGCAGACGAAGAATTTCACGCCCGTCGAGGGCGCGACCTTGAAAGCCAGGGTCGATAGCGCCATCATCAACGGCAAGGCCAATACGACGGGTGGGCGGTTCTGGATTGGTTACCAGTTCGAAGTCCGGCCCGGTGTGGCGGTTGATTTCGAGGTTGTCGACAGTGCCGGCGGCATCTATATCTCGAGCGACGGCACGTCGATGATGTTCGATCCGCGTCACGAAACACGCGAGCTCGGACTGTTTCTGCTTTACGATGCGCAACGCGACTCCTTCACCCGCGCGGACATCTACAACCTGCGTCGCACTCACGAATTCAGCAACTATCCGGTTTATTGGGCGGGACACATCAACAACGAAGAGAGTTTGAGCTATCTCAAGTCGATCGTTGATTCACCCGCGCCGGAAGTAAATCGTCTCGCTGAACGCGCGCTATTCGCGATTGCGCTGCACGACGACGCGCGAGTTGATTCGATCCTCATCGAGCTGATTCGCCGCCCGGTAGCGGAGCCGCTGCGTTCGCGAGCAATCTACTGGCTGGGCAACACTCCCGAGACTCAAACCAAGAACACGCTCTTCGCCGAGATCGTTCGCAGCACTCAGGAAAGCAACGACGCGCGTAACGCAGCCATGTCGGCACTGGCAATGAGCCGCTCCGCCGCGACCTTGCCGTTGTTGCAAAACCTCTTCGAGACAATGACCACGCGCGACCTGAAGCGCCGCGCACTCAACGGCATCGCACGCAACGACAACAGCGACGCCGCCGCGACTTACGTGATTCGCGTCGCCGAAAGCGAAAAGGATCTTGAGCTGCGCAAGAGCGCGATCGCAAACCTCGGCCGCATCGCAGGCCAGAAGAGTCTGGGCGCACTAACCACAACCGTCGACAACGACGTCGAAGTCGAACTTCAGAAGCAGGCCGTGATTGCGATCGGAAAACGCCAGAAAGACGAAGCGGTACCGATCCTGATTCGTACCGCTCGCAATCATCCGAAGATGGCAGTCCGCAAGTTAGCGATTCAGGTACTCGGTCAAACCGGCGACGAACGCGCAACGGCGTTCTTCAGGGAACTTCTGAGCAAGGATTAATCTGATGAGTAGCTCAATTAACAATCTCGAAAGTCTGAGGGAAGCGGCGCTGATACTCCTGCGCGAAGTGGAAACACTCGCGAGTCAGCAGGAGCCACAGACTAACGGGAGGTTGGGATTACAGGAAGAAGTGCAGCGCTACGAGAGCGAACTGATTCGCCAGGCGCTACAGCGTACTCACGGAAACCAGCGACGCGCGGCAAAATTGCTGGGCGTAAAAGTGACGACGCTCAACTGCAAGATAAAGCGTCTCGGTATTCATACTGATCTGGGTTCAATCGGGTGAGCCGCGGCTACGGTGCGGGCGCGAAGTAGGATCGCCGACCCAAAACCTGGTACTCGGGATGGCCCTTCACCTGGAAGTTGATCTTCCTTCGCTTGCCGTCGCGTTCTTTGTTGGTGGGATAGTAGCCGACGATGTAACGCTGGTTGATGTCTGAAAAAATTCTTGAATAGATCTCATCCGCCTGTTCCGGAGCTTCGAGGAACTCCGTCCAGCCGCCCGTCAACCCGGCCACACCCGACAGCGCAGACTGCAACTTTTCAGTTGTTTGCGCTTCCCAGACGCTATTTATTTTTTCATTCAAATCTTCCTCTTTTGTGAGCTGTTCTTTCAGCACGCTAAATCGAGCTTTAGCCTTCCTCTCCTCCCGCATTGCGCGGTTGTGAGCGACGACTTTCACGACCTGCGATTCGACCGGCAGGCCCAGGAGTTTGATACCCGGCACGACTGTGTAAACCGTGGCGCGCGAACGCTCGACCGCACGATACAAGTCGTCGAGACTGAATTCTGCCCTGTTCGCCACCAGCTGTTCCTGAAAACCCGCCACATATACTTGCGCAGCTCTCAGCGCTTCACCTGTCAAACCATCCGGCACAGCCTGCCGGATAACCGGATTGCGCAGGAAGTAAGCCTCGTCGCCATCGGTCTGAAAGATAATGATGGGGCGAACGTCTTCGTCGTCGAAGGCTTCATTCAGGGTCGCCATCAGGGCACTGTACTGTTTGCTGCGACCGAAACGTTGCTGGCCAAACTCGTTGAAATAGCGCGCATGGGGCGAGGTGCGATGTAGCAACTCATCGAGTTTGCCCTTCAGCTTTTTTCTGTCGGAAGTGAAGTCCTGAAACATCTCGACGTCGTCGGTGACGATGGCCATCAGATCCCTTGGCCCGAGCTTGTCTACGAGCACCTTAGCCGCCTTGACGCTGTTGTCCAGATACGGCAGTTGGCTGCCGCTATAGTCGAAGATCAGGACGATCGTGCGCGGGACGTTGACGTTATCCCCCGTGAAGAAATGCCCGACTGTCTGTGGTGTGTCGTCTTCGCTGACTGAAAAATCGTTTGCGGTCAGGCCGGCCACATTGTTTCCGCGTTCGTCCATGACCAGGAGCTCACAACTTACCAGCGTGGTATTGATGCGAATGACGTCGTCTTCGGAGTTTGCGCCGTCGCCTGGAGCCGGCAACTGCACGGTCTCATTCTTTTTCGGATCCCACTTGAGCCGGTCGAGACTCGAGCCGAAGTCTTTGAGCTTTTTTCGTTTCTTAGGCGCCGGCGACTGTGCAGGCGAGGAGGTAACGAGGGTAATAATCAGTAGCAGGATGCATGTAATTTGTGGTTTCAATGCCTTGAAAGCTCGGCCACAATCTCACGCGCGGCTGTGCGCGCTACTTCCACTTCTTCCGGTTTGAACGAAACCGCGCCGACCACTGCGTGACCGCCGCCGCCATAACGCTCGCAGATCTTCGCGATGTTATGAGTGCGCGGCACCGGCGCCCAGGGGTTTGAGCCCACCGAGATCTTCGTGCGTTGCTTTCCTCGCGTCAGCGCGACGGAGTACGTAGTCTCGGGATGAAGATAATAAGGAATGAACTTGTTGAAGCCCTCGTAACCCTCATCGATCAGGTCAAACTGGACCACGCCGTTGCCGCTGGTCGCTTTGCGTCGCACCGTTTCGAGCGTCTCGAGATGCTGCTTGAGTATCGGTTGAAAACGACGCTGCACTTCGGCGCTGTTCGCTACTTCCTCCAGCGAGTTAATGACGAGATCGCGAATGATGGTCTCGATAAAAGCGTCGTCCGGATCGGCTTCGATCACCTGCATCAGTTGCAAAGCCGGCTCCTTCAACTCGACGCACTGCGCCGGCGACTCGTAAAGCGCGCCATCGATAACGTGCGCCCAGTGGACCAGCGACTCGATCGGTTCCGAGTTGAATCCAAAACGCTCGTGCGCGACGCCGGCGATGAACTCCGTACACGACTTTCTGGTGGCATCGAGAAACTTCCGGCCTGATTTATCAGCGCGAAAGTGCGCCTCGTCTTCCGGGGTCAGGAAGGCCGACTCGTGATGATCGAACCACCAGGTGAGTTTTTCAGACGCGGCATATTTGAAATCGACGATGGCATTCTCGTCGGAATCAAACATCGCCATGTCAAACAGGTTACCGGGCCGGTGTAGCAGTCCGGTGTACCTGACTTCAGCCTCGGGATGGATGCGCTCTTTGTAGAAGCGGGTGAAAGTTGCCGCGGAAGCAACCCCGTCGAAGCAATGGCCGTGATAAAGGACTCGGAGGTTCACGTGGCTCAGTTCTTACACGGCTGGATCAGGCCCGCGGTCGTGGCTCCGAGTTTCGAAGCAATGAACTTGTCGACCTCATCCTCAATCAACTCGCCATTCACTACGAAAGCCTTTTCGGTGAGCACTTCACCAGTCTTATTCACCTTGTCAGGCTCGAGAAAGATATTCCACGGCGAACCCCAGTTGCGGGTGTCGCCGGTGAGCTGGCGATACTCATAATGTAAAGTCTTCTGTTTGTCTTCACGAGCCAATGATTCCGAGACGACCGGATATGGCGGATCTTTCTCGCCGAAGAAGGTCGTAGTGTCCGCGGTGTTCGCGTACTCGCTGATGCCGATAACCTGGAAACCCTGCGCCTTGTACTTCTCATACAACTTCGCGGCGATTGGAGCCTCGTTGCGCCAGTTACCGCACCACGGCGCGAAGTAAACGATCATCACCAGCTTCTTGCCGGCTATCAGGCTGCGCAAATCTTCGTCTTTGGCGGACGTGATATTCGGCAACTTCCAGTTTTTATAGTTCACCGTTTTCTCAACCAGGGGCGAGTATTCGTGACCGGCTTGCGCGCGGGTCACGCCGGCGGAAACGACGAGTGCGAGAATCGAGAGGGCGAGTGACAATTTCTTCATGGTATTACTCCGTTGCACTACTTTACGGTTGATTTGCGGCGCTGGCGGTTGCGGGCGTTTCGGCCAGCAGCGGTTTTAATGCCGCTTCCCATCCAGCTTTGTCTCGGGCTCCGATGATCTTCTGCCGGATCCTTCCCTGTCGATCAATCAGGTAAGTGGTCGGCAAAACTGACTGTGCGAATTTTACTTTGGCGTCGCTGCCGCCGAGTAACACGTCGTACTCAAACTTCGCGACTTCCTGCTGGTATGCGTTGACGCCATCAACTGTGTCGTCGAGCGAGGCGCCGACGATCTTCAAACCCTGAGGTTGTAGTTCGTGCTGAAGCGCATTCAGCGCGGGAATCTCTTCGCGGCACGGAATGCAGTAGGTGGCCCAGAAATTCAGCAGCACCACCTGGCCCTGAAGCTCTTTCAGGTGAAACGGTTTGCCCGCGAGCGTTTGAAACTCGACGTCAGGCACGGCTTCGTAAGTTGAAGCAGCGGCTTTCGCTGGCTCTGGTGGTTTTTGGTTTAACTTCAACCACCCTTCGAGGTTCGGTACCAGCGCCATGAATTTCGAGGTTGCGAGTAACGTCGATTGTCCGCTCATCACGAGCAGTCCGACGATAATCAACACCACGCCTGAAGTGACTTCAACCTTGTGCAGGTGCTTGCGAAAGCCTTTGTAGAAACTTAGAAACTGATTGATACCCAGGCCCGTGATCAGAAACGGCACTGCGAGACCCGCGGAATAAAAGGCCGAGAGCACGAGGCCACTGCGCCAGCCGCCGCTCGTCGCCGCCAGACCGATGATGCCGCCGAGTATCGGACCAATGCACGGCGTCCAGCCCGCCGCAAAAGCGATTCCCAACGCAGCCGAACCAATCACGCCGCGCGGTTTGTCGTCGGAAAAGAAACGAGTGTCTTTGTAGAGCGCCGGGATCTTGAGCAGTCCGATCAGTTGTAAACCAAAAGCGATGATGACGAGCCCGCCGATGATACGAACCCACGGATTGCTCGTGATAGCAGAGCCGACTAATCCGGCAGTTGTGCCGAGCACGAGAAAGATGATTGACAATCCGGCGTTGAACGCCAGCGAGTTGATGATCACCGCGCGCCGGTTGGTCGTACCTTCTTTAAGTCCGTCGATACTGACGCCCGAGATTAGCGAGATGTATCCGGGCACGAGGGGCAGCACGCACGGCGAGAGAAACGAGAGTATGCCTGCCGCGAACGAGATCGCGATATTGAGTATTGAAATGCCTTGACCGTCCATATTTCTTATTGCCGATTTCCGATTGCCAATTGCCGATTGTTAAAGCCTGGATGCCAAAACGAAATTGGCAATTGGCAATCGGAAATCGGCAATCATTTACTTCTCATTAACTAACTTCTCGATCAACTGACCGAGCAACTGAATCTCTTCTTCGTTGGCACCGAACGAGATGTAGCGCAGCACGCCCTTGCGATCGATCAGGAACGAAGTCGGAATCGAAAACACGCCATAGTTGAATTCGTTCGTGTTTCCCTCTGAGACGAGGAAACCATATGGCAACGCCTGGCGTTTTCGGAAGGCCCGCAGGTATTCGAGTTCTTCAACCGGCGTCGCCGGCTTCTGTTCGGCGTGTCCATAGTACTTCGTCACGCCCAGAATCACGAGCCCCTTGCTCTTGAATTTAGTCTGCCAGCGCGACAGGTTCGGGAGCGTATAACGACATGGACCACACCATGGCGCCCAGAAATCCAGTAACACCACCTGACCGCGCAAATCCGCCAGCTTTTTCGGCTCCTGTTCGACCCATTCATTGGCGGTAAGTTCCGGCAAAGCGGTGTTCGATGACGCGAAACTCGCGTCGAACAATTCTTCCCCACTCACCGCGGGATCGAGCTGCATCAGTCGCGCTGTCGCAGTCCGGTAGAGACCCGCTGACGGCAACTGAACAGATACCCGTCGCAACTCAGTCAACGCCGCCACGGCGAGCTGTTTCTGGTTCGATTTCAAATAAGCATCTGACAAAAGCAGCGCGGACTTCAACAACATCTCGTCGCGCCGGAACACTTCGCCCTTATTCGTATCGATGAAGGTCTTCGACGCTTCCCACATTTGCTTCGCATGCGCGCTCATCGACGCGTAGTCTTTTGCACGCATGTAAGCATCGGCGATCAGTATTTCCATCCGGTAACGATCGTCGGCATTCTGCGGCTGATGACGCGCATACGCCACGACTGTCTCATTCGCTTCCGGCAACAGATCTTTTTTGACCGCGTAGAGCACCACGACGTTGCGCGCCGTTTGCGCTTTCTGACCGTCAGGATCTTTCTTCAGATAGAGACGCATCGCGGCGAGCGAGGCGTCGCCATCGGCGGCGAGATGTTGCAGCAGACCGAGGTAGTAAACGTCGTCGCCATTTAAAGCTGGGCGCGCTTGCAGGATCGCAGCGTTTTTGAGCGCGAGGTCTTTCTGTTCTTTCCTGGTTTGCGCCTCTAGCTTTGGATCGTAAGGCTGCTTCCGCTGGTTGAACTCCTGGTACTTGCGTCCAAGATAGCCGTTCGCATCTTCGTAGAGGGCTTGTGCCGTGCGAGTGTCAGTCTTTGAATCCGGCTTGCTACTGGGAGCCAGTCCCTGGGCAAACGTAGACACCGTCACCAACAAAATCAAAACTGCGGGCAAAATTGCGGAAATCATCTTTAGATAGACACTACAGGTTGAGAGCTAAAACGATCGGGACTAAAAGGAGCCAGCAACGGCGAAGTTATCCCCGCGACGATGGCTTCGGAAATCAGTTCGGCCGTCAAGGGCGCGAGTAGGATTCCGTTTCGGTAATGCCCCGTTGCATAAAAGAGCCCGTCAATTTCACCACAAGGGCCCAGCACAGGCAAACCGTCAGCGGCTCGCGGCCGCAATCCGGCCCAGGTGTCTATGATCGGCAGGTTGGTGACGGCGGGTGAGATCTCCAGCGCGTGGCGCAAGATCGTCGCGATTCCGCCGGCCGTGACGCGTTTCGCGAAACCGGCATTTTCACTCGTCGAGCCGGCCAGCAAACGTCCGTCCTGGCGCGGGACGAGATAACCGCGCGGACTGAAGATCACGTGACGCGTTAGCTGCGGTTTCGACTCGAGACACAGCATCTGGCCACGTACAGGCGTGATGGCCGGAGCTGCCGGCAAAAGGAAGCCTGACCATGCACCTGCCGCAACTATCACTGTCGGGGAACTTATCTCGCCGCGACTTGTCTGCACACCCGTGATGCGACGGCCTTCAACAACCAGTTTTTCAACTGTTGTTTCCGTGAACGTCTTCACGCCGAGAGCGTTGACGCTGTTGGCGAGGGCAGCGATTAGTCGGCGATTTTCGACTTGAATGTCGTTAGGAAAGCGCAACGCTCCGAACGTCGCTTCGGAGATACAGGGTTCGAGCTCGCGTGCTGAGGTGGAAGTCAGTAATTCAACGGCCAGTCCGGCGCGAGTTTGCCACTGGTAGCGCTGTTCGATGTCTTCGTAGTCGTGTTCGTTGAGGGCGAGATAGAGCGTTCCGGTGGTGTCGAGCTCGATGTCGATGCCGGTCTCGTCGCGCAACTCTACGGCGAGTGACGGATAAAGATCGCGGCTACGACAGGCAAGGGCGAAAAAGTCGTCGTGGCCGTCGGCTTCAACCTGTGGCAACAACATGCCACCAGCCGCGGCGGACGCTTCCGATCCTAGTCCGCCGCGTTCGAGCAAACAGATATCACGCACACCGCGCCGCGCAAGCGCACGCGCAATGGATAGACCAATCACGCCTCCACCAATAATGACTACGTCTGCGTGATGAAAATCTCTCATTTCCTTCGAAGCGGGGGCAAGCCCCTCTTCCTGACTTGTTCTAGCTTACTTGCCTGACTATTCCGCCTACTGTGGATTGTAAGAAAGAACAAGTCAGGAAGAGGGGCTTGCCCCCGCTGTTACAACCACTTATTCTGTAAAAATGCATCCTATCACACTGATTCCGGGCGACGGCATTGGTCCCGAAGTCGCTTCCAACGTCGTGCGGATCATCGAAGCATCCGGTGTTGACGTCCAATGGGAAACGCACTACGCGGGCGCGCAGGCGCTCGAAAAATTCGGCGAAACCCTCCCGCAGGAACTGCTCGATTCCATATTGCGCAACAAGGTCGCACTCAAAGGTCCGATCACCACGCCGGTCGGCAAAGGTTTCACGTCAGTCAACGTCGGTCTGCGCAAAACGTTGGACCTCTATGCGAATCTGCGCCCGGTGCGCTCGTTGCCGAACGTGCCGTGTCGTTATCCCGAGCTCGATCTCGTAGTCGTCAGAGAAAACACGGAGAGTTTGTATGCGGGACTCGAACACGTGGTCGTGCCGGGTGTCGTCGAGAGTTTGAAGATCATTACCGAGAAAGCCTCGACGCGGATCGCGCGTTTTGCGTTTGAGTATGCGACGCGTGAGTCGCGCAAGAAAGTGACGGCGATCCATAAAGCCAACATCATGAAGCTCTCGGACGGTCTGTTTCTGAGTTGTTTCCGAAAAGTAAGCGAGGACTATCCGGGGATCGAAGCCGACGACAAGATTGTCGATAACGCCTGTATGCAACTGGTGATGCGGCCGGAACAGTTTGACATCATGCTGCTCGAGAACTTGTACGGCGACATCGTTTCGGACCTGTGCGCCGGGCTCGTCGGTGGTTTAGGACTCGTACCGGGCGCCAATATTGGCGAGAAAGGCGCGGTGTTTGAAGCCGTTCACGGCTCGGCGCCGGATATCGCCGGACAGGGAATAGCGAACCCGACGGCGCTCTTGCAGTCAGGGATTCTGATGCTGCGTTACCTCGGCGAGCGCGAGGCCGCGGATCGAGTTGAGAACGCGATGCTGACGGTGTTTGCAGAAGGCAAGGTGCGCACGCGCGACATCGGCGGAACTGCGAAAACCACTGAGTTCGCGGATGCGATTATTCAAAAGATGGTTTAGCCGCAGATGAACGCGGATGAACGCTGATCAGATCAGCGTTCATCCGCGTTCATCTGCGGCTCATTAATTCCTCGATCTCTTCGGCGTGCTTGGGGACTTTGTGCGTTAACACGCGAGGGCCGTTGTTGGTGCAGAGAACGTCGTCCTCGATTCGCACGCCTATGCCGAGATATTGTTCGGGAATATCCTTCGTGTCCGGCGAGATATAAATCCCAGGCTCGACCGTCATTACCACCCCGGGTTCGAGCGCGCGTGATTCGGTCCCATAGTAATAACGACCAACGTCGTGTACGTCGATGCCGAGCATGTGCCCGAGTCCGTGCATGTAAAACTGCTCGTACTTCTTTTCCTTGATCAATTCCTCAGTCTTCCCTTGCAACAACCCAAGCTCGACCATGCCTTCCGTCAGGATCTCGATCGAACGCTGTTTCAACTGATCGTGCGTTGTCCCCGGCCGGACCAGTTCCACACACGCCATCTGCGCCTTCAACACGAGGTCGTAGATCTCACGCTGCGCCTTCGTGTAACGACCGTTGATCGGAAACGTGCGCGTGATGTCAGACGCGTAACCTTTGTACTCCGCACCCGCATCGACGAGCAGCAAGTCGCCATCGTGCAGCTCGCCATCGTTGTTGATGTAATGAAGCACGGTCGCATTTGGACCAGCGCCGACGATCGACGTGTACGCCGGACCTGATGAGCCGTGCCTGCGAAAGACTTGTTCGATCAACGCTTCGAGCTGGTATTCCTGCATGCCGGGCTGCGCCGCTTTCATCGCCTCGCAATGAGCCTCAGCGGCGATGTCGGCCGCAGCTTGCATGATCTCGATCTCGTCGGCGCTCTTCAGCACGCGCATTTCGTGAACAATCGTCGCCGGATCGACGATCGTCTGCGGCGGATGAATCGGTTTCCGGTTCCATCCTCGCAGGCGTGCGATCTCTTTAATGATCGTGTTGTCGAGCTCCTGGTCCACGCCAAGGCGGTAGTAAAGCACTTCGGCGCCGTCGAGAAAGTCAGCGAGTTTTGACTGAAACTCCACCTCCGGAAAAGCCTCTTCGGCGCCGAAGTCACGCTGCGCGCCTTCGACACCCGCACGCCGGCCGTCCCAGATCTCTCGCTCCGGATCTCTCGGTCGCACAAACAACGTGTATTTCTTGTCGGCTTCGAGCTTGATGACCGCCAGCGCATCAGGCTCTTCGAAACCCGTCAGGTAGAAGAAATCCGAGTCCTGCCGAAAACGATAATGCGTGTCGTTTGAACGCCGGGTATCGTGTGCTCCGGGGATAATGGCCACTGACTTCGGAGCCATGCGTCGCATAAACTCCTTGAGCTGGGGTCTGATCATTAAAACTTCTCCTCGTTGATGGGTTGGTTTCGCATTGTACCTGACTGTGCAGTAGATGGATAATCAGCTAAGCAATGAGCACGCAAACGCCGTCGCAACCTCAAACACGCGAGATCGTCTCGGTTGATCCGTCGACTGGCGAAGAGATCGGTCGTTGTCCACTGATGGATGAAACCGAGGTCGCTGCGGCTGTCAGCCGGGCGCGTGCGGCGCAACCTGCATGGGCCAGACTTTCGTACCGCGAACGAGCGCACTTCATTCTGCGTGCGCGCGCGCTCGTACTGGACCAGCTCGAAGACATCGCCAAACTAATCTCACGCGAAACCGGCAAGCCGGCCAGCGAAGCTATCTCGATGGAGATCGTGCCCACACTCGATCTCATGTATTACTTCGCGCACCACACGCATCAGCTGCTCGATCGCCGCAAGCTTGGTCTCGGCCAGTACAACTTCATGGCGCGCTCGTCGTATATCGTCTACAAACCGCTCGGAGTAGTCGGGATAATCTCACCATGGAACTTTCCCTGGGCCACACCGCTCGACGAAGTGGCGATGGCGTTGATGGCCGGGAACGCAGTCGTCGTCAAACCGAGCGAGTTAACACCGCTGACAGCATTGAAGATCGCCGATGTTTTCAAACAAGCCCAACTGCCCGAAGGACTCCTCGAGATCGTTACCGGCGATGGTTCCACCGGCGCCGCACTCGTCGATGCCGGCGTCAACAAGATCATGTTCACCGGCAGCGTGAAGACCGGCAAGCGCGTCGCTGAAGCAGCAGCCAAACATTTGACGCCGGTCGTGCTCGAGCTGGGCGGCAAGGATCCGATGGTCGTGCTGGAAGATGCCGATCTCGAAAACGCGGCGCGCGCTGCGATCTGGGGCGCCTTCTGCAACTCGGGCCAGGCCTGCGCCTCGATCGAACGTTGTTACGTACACGCGCTCGTCGCGGAGAAGTTTACGGAACTGGTGGTTGAGGAAACTCGGCGTCTCAAACAAGACAAAGCCTCAACTGACGCGATTGACGTCGGCGCCATGACCAACGAGCAGCAGCTCGAGCTCGTCGAAGATCACGTGAGCGACGCGGTCGAGCGCGGCGCGCAAGTCCGCACTGGCGGTCATCGTCTGGAGAACGGAGGCGGCTGGTTTCACCAACCAACCGTTGTGACTAAGGTCGACCACTCGATGAAGTTGATGCGCGATGAAACGTTTGGTCCAGTGCTTCCGATCATGACGTTCGAAACAGACGACGAAGCCATTCGTCTCGCGAACGATAGTATCTACGGACTGACGGCCAGCGTCTTCACGCGCGACATCGCTCGCGGCCGCCGCATCGCGGAACAGATCGACGCCGGCACCGTGATGATCAATGAAGTGGTTTACACCCACGCGGTCGCGCAGACGCCGTGGGGCGGCGTGAAGCAAAGCGGTTACGGGCGCACGCATGGCCGTCTCGGGTTGCTGGAATTAGTCTCGGCACAACACGTTCACGTGAACGCCCTGCCGGTGCTGTCGGACGTCTGGTGGTTCCCGTATACAAAGCAGGCGGGCGAGCTTTTTCGTGGCTTTGCGCGGCATTTCACCACCGGCTCGGTGCTCAACTCCTCGCTGCTCTTACCTCAGATAATCAGGCGCTATCTGGAACGGCGCGATTAATCGTCTTTTATTGGTGAAATACGGAGGCCGGTAGTGTATACTCGCCGCCCTCCCAATTTACTACCGCAATCCGTAGCTCCCATAGCCCTGATAAATTCTGGAGGAATGCCCGTGAAAAAGATCTATGCCTTCTTAATGATGTCGATTCTCTGTAGCGTAAGCCTCATGCCTTTTACGGTCAGCGCCCAAAGCGAGACTGCGCTGCAACATCGGGCCGAGATCAGTTACCCGACCAAGTTCGACAAAACCCCGAAACCCCTGCGCGAGATGTTCGATACCGGCGAACGACCGGAACCGGCTCGCGGTGGCAAGGATTTTGAGCCCGGACGACCAACTCCGGTAGGAAATAAGATCACGCCTTTCATCGATCCATTAGCTGACAAGAGTGTCGGCTTGCCATCCGCCCTCGCTGAGATCAAGGCGTCCACGAATGGCACTCCGATTGATCCAGCCAACCGAGTCGCGCCGCCCGATACTACTGGCGACGTTGGTCCGAACCACTACGTCCAATGGGTTAACCTGCGTTATGCGATCTACACGTTGACGAGAGACGCGAACAACCAGATCACCGCATTCAATCTCGTGTCTGGATTTCCGAAAAACGGCAACGTCGTATGGCAGGGTTTTGGCGGCCGTTGCCAGTCAGACAACGACGGCGACCCGATTGTGCAATACGATCAGTTGGCCGATCGTTGGGTTTTGACGCAGTTCGCAGTTTCCGGCACGCCATACACTCAGTGCGTGGCCGTTTCGACCAGTCCGGATCCGACCGGAACGTATTTCCGCTACGCGTTCTCTTACGACAGAAGCTTCAACGACTATCCGAAGATGGGCGTCTGGCCGGATGCCTATTACATCAGCTACAACATGTTT
>Ga0070699_100002295_pt1 | contig 17207 bp, 23 predicted proteins | sample KBSK1503metaG_FD_65473 | JGI IMG/M metagenome (GOLD analysis project Ga0070699, IMG submission 65473) | Corn, switchgrass and miscanthus rhizosphere microbial communities from Kellogg Biological Station, Michigan, USA - KBS K1-50-3 metaG | ecosystem: Host-associated > Plants > Roots >... | reverse complement strand
GCGCGCGCCATGTTCTCGATCGCGCAGCCGAGGCCGATGTGCATCTCGCGCAGGTAAGGATCGAAGGCGCCCAGGTGACGCGCGATGTCGGCCAGCAGGGTCACGCGCGCGGCGCCCACCTGGAAGAGCCACGGCTGGGTGTTGTGGGGATTGGCCGCGAGGATGCCGGCCCGCACCAGCGCGAGCGGCCCCTCGGCGGCGTCCCCGCGCCACGTGGTCCACGGCTCGAAGGCCGGGCCCTGGCCGGCCGCGAGCACGCCCTGCTCGCGCGCGCGCCAGACCACGCCCCCGGCGGCCAGGATCGTGACGACGCCGGCCCCCCGCAGCCATGCCCTGCGATCGATCGCCATGCCGTTCGACCGCGAAGGTAGCACGCCGCGGCGCCGCCGGTTGACCGTCCCTCGCGGCCCGTGCTAGAACCGGGGCTACCTCTAGAGACCCCCGGCTGACAAAAAAGACCCCGGCTGACCGAACCGGCCTGGCCGACGCGAGGAGGCCCCCCGCCAATGGATCTCAACTACACCGCCGAGGACGTCGCGTTCCGCAAGCAGGTGCGCACCTGGCTCGAGCTCAACATGCCGCGCCATATCAAGAACCTGGACGAGCGCCGCGCGTGGCATCGCCGCCTCTACGAGGCGGGCTATCTCGGGATGGGCTGGCCCAAGGAGTACGGCGGCCAGGGCGCGCGGCCCATGGAGCAGGCGATCGTGGCCGACGAGATGGCGCGCGCGGGCGCGCCCGCCCCCACCAACGGCCTCGGGCTCGGGATCGCGGGGCCCACCATCGTGGTGCACGGCACCGACGCGCAGAAGCGGCGCTATTTGAAGAAGATCCTCACCGCGGAGGAGATGTGGTGCCAGCTCTACTCCGAGCCCAACGCGGGCTCCGACCTGGCCGCGCTGCGCACCGCCGCGGTGGACCGGGGCGATCACTTCGAGGTCAACGGGCAGAAGATCTGGACCAGCGGCGGGGCCAACGCGGACTGGGGGCTCCTCCTCGCCCGCACCGATCCCGCCGTCCCCAAGCACAAGGGCATCACCTGCTTCCTGATGAACATGCGCCAGCCCGGGGTGGACGTGCGCCCGCTCAAGCAGATCACCGGCTCCTCCGAGTTCTGCGAGGTGTTCATGACCGGCGCGCGGGTCGAGAAGGAGAACATGGTCGGGCGGCTCGGGGAAGGCTGGGGGATCGCCCAGACCACCCTGGGCTACGAGCGGGGCGGCCGCGCGCTGGCCCGCGTCACCACCTACGCCTCGCAGTACCGCCAGCTGGTCGACGCCGCCCGCCGGCTCAAGCGCAACGGCCGGCCCATCGTGGACGACGCGGTGACGCGGCAGAAGCTCGGGCGGGTCTGGGCCGACCTCGAGGTCGAGCGTTACGGCGCGCTCCGCACGCTGACCATGCTGGAGCGGGGCGAGCATCCGGGGGCGGGCGGCTCGATCACCAAGCTCTCCTACTCCGAGTTCGAGAAGCGGTTCATGGAGCTGGCCGAGGAGATCCTCGGCCCGTACGGCCAGCTCACCGACGGCGTCCCCGCCGAGTACCGCTTGGAGGTGGACACCGCGATCGGCGACCACGGCACCTGGGCGTACGCGTTCCTGTGGTCGCGCGCCGGCACCATCTACGCCGGCTCCTCGGAGATCCAGAAGAACGTCATCGGCGAGCGCATCCTGGGGCTCCCCAAGGAAGCCCGGGCCGACCGCGTCGGAGGCGCCCGATGAACTTCTCGTTCAGCGAAGATCAGATCCTGCTGCGCAACTCGGTCCGCGCGGCCCTGGACGAGCAGTGCACCGCCGCCCGCGTGCGCGCCCTGATGGACGACCCGCGCGGCTACGACGAGTCGCTCTGGAGCGAGATGGCCAAGCTCGGCTGGCTCGGCCTGCCCTTCCCCGAGGAGCAGGGCGGCGCCGGCCTCGGCGTGGTCGAGCTCTGCCTCGTGCTGGAGGAGATGGGCCGCGCCGCCTACCCCGGCCCCTACTTCGCGAGCGTGGCGCTGGGCGGGCTCGGGCTGATGCTGGGCGGCAGCGCGGCCCAGAAGGAGCGGTGGCTGCCCGCCATTGCCTCCGGCCAGGCGCGGGCGAGCGCGGCCCTGCTGGAGGACGGGCTCGACTGGGATCCGGCCGCCACCGCGGCCACCGCCACCCGGTCCGGCGACGGCTGGCGCCTCACCGGGATCAAGCGCTTCGTGCCGTGGGCCCACGTGGCCGACGTGGTGCTGGTGCCGGCGCGCGCGCCCGAGGGCCTCTCGCTCTTCCTGGTCGACCCGCGCGGCGCGGGCGTGACGCTCGCGCCGATGGTCGGCATCGACCTCGGCAACCGCTGGTCGGAGCTGCGGCTGGCCGACGTGGCGGTGCCCGCCGACGCGCTGGTGGGCCCGGCGGGCGGCGCGGGCGCGGTGCTGGACGCGCTCCTGCGCCGGGCCGCGGTGGGTGCCTCCGCCGAGATGCTGGGCGCGGCGCGCCGCTGCCTCGACATGAGCGTGGGCTACGCCAAGGTGCGCGAGCAGTTCGGCCAGCTCATCGGCTCGTTCCAGGCCATCCGCCATCGCTGCGCGGAGATGCTGATGGAGGTCGAGAACTCGCACGCCGCGGTCTACTACGCGGCGTGGGCGCTGACCGCCGGCGCGGAGGACGCGCCGATGGCCGCGTCGATCTGCAAGTCATACGTGAGCGAGTCGGCCCGCAAGGTCTGCGGCGACGCGATCCAGGTCCACGGCGGCATCGGCTTCACCTGGGAGTACGATCTCCACCTCTACTTCAAGCGCGCCAAGTCGCTCGAGCCGCTCTACGGCGACGCGGCCCACCACCGCGAGCAGATCGTCCGGGGTCAGGTCTTGCATTCCGACAAATGACCGGTCCCCTCGATGGCATCCGCGTCGTCGACCTGACGTCCTACATCGCCGGCTCCTACGGGGCCATGATGCTGGCCGACCTCGGCGCCGACGTGGTCAAGGTCGAGGCGATCGAGGGCGACTCCTTCCGCGAGCTGCCCGGCTTCTACGGCTGGAACCGCGGGAAGCGTTCGATCGCGGTCAACCTGAAGGACCCCGACGGGCGCGGCATCGTCCATCGCCTCGCCCGCGACGCCGACGTGGTGATGGAGAACATGCGCCCCGGCGTGGTCGAGCGCCTGGGCGTGGACTACGAGACGCTACGCGCGCTCAACCCGAAGCTCGTCTACTCCACCGTCACCGCCTTCGGCTCCGACGGCCCCTACAAGGAGCGGCCCGGCTTCGACCCGCTGCTGCAGGCGATGGGCGGCGTCATGGCGCTCCAGGGCTTCGGCGGCCCGCCCCAGTACCTCCGCATCGCGGTCACCGACTACTACTGCGCCGCGCTCGCCTGCCAGATGGTGCTGGCCGCCCTCTTCGTGCGCGAGCGCACCGGCCGGGGCCAGCGCGTGCAGACCTCGCTGCTGCAGGCGGTGCTCGCGCTCCAGTCCGGGAGCGTGCTGTCCTATCCGGGGCTCGAGACCGGCGTCTTCCGCGCCACCCCCACCTACCGGCTCTACCAGGCGGGCGACGGCCGCTGGTTCTTCCTCGCGGTCGGCAACCAGTCGTTCTGGGTGAAGCTCTGCAAGGCGATCGGGCATGAGGAGCTGGCCCAGGACCCGCGCTTCGGCTCCTGGCTCGCGCGCCGCGACCACGCCGACGCGCTGATGCCGCTGCTGGAGAGCGCGTTCGCCTCGAAGCCGTGCGGGGAGTGGCTGCGCATCCTGGCCGCGCACGACATCCCGGCCGCCTCCACCCAGACGCTGCAGGAGTTCATGCAGGACCCGGCCGTCCTCCACCACAAGATGGTGGTGCAGTACGATCACCCCGAGCTGGGCCCGCTCTCGCTGATGGGCCAGCCGCTGCGCTTCTCCGACACGCAGGCCCCCGACGCGGGCCCGCCGCCCACCCTCGGCCAGCACACCGCCCAGGTGCTGCGTCAGGCGGGCTACGCCGACCACGAGATCGCCGACCTGCGCCGCCGCGGCGTGGTGGCCGGCAAGGACGCCCCATGAGCGACGCGACCACGTACGAAGCGATCCGCTACGAGCAGGCCGACGGGGTGGCCACCGTCACCCTGAACCGACCCGACGTGCACAACGCGATGAACCAGGCGATGCGCCGCGAGCTGCTCGAGGTGTTCACGCGCCTGCGGGGCGACGACTCCGTGCGCGCGGTGGTGGTGACCGGCGCGGGGGAGAAGGCCTTCTCCGCGGGCGCCGACATCCGCGAGTTCCTCGAGCCGCCGGTGCCGACCCAGTTCCGCGAGGCCCGCCGCCGCGTGGACTTCCGGCGCGAGATGGAGCGGTGCCTCCAGCCCATCATCGCCGCGATCCGCGGCTACGCCTTCGGGGGCGGCCTCGAGATGGCGCTCGCCTGCGACATCCGCATCGCGGCCGAGGACGCGCAGCTCGGGCTCACTGAGATCAACCTGGCCATCATCCCGGGCGGCGGCGGCACCCAGCGGCTGCCGCGCCTGGTCGGCCGTGGCAAGGCGCTCGAGATGATCATGACCGGCATGCGCATCCCCGCCGCGGAGGCCCTGCGCATCGGGCTGGTGGAGCGCGTGGTGCCGGTCGCCGAGCTGCCGTCGGCCGCGCAGGCGCTGGCCCGCACACTCGCGGAGAAGGCGCCGGTCGCGCTGCGCTACGCCAAGGAGGCGGTGGTGGGCGGCCTCGGCCTGCCGCTCGAGGACGGCATCCGCCTCGAGAACGACCTCGCGACCCTACTCCGCACCACCGAGGACCGGGTCGAGGGCGCGAAGGCCTTCGTCGAGAAGCGCAAGCCCCGCTGGACCGGCCGCTGAACCCTCTCCCCTCCGGGGAGAGGGCAGGGTGAGGGGCAGGGTGAGGGTGGTGGTGTTCCCTACCGGGGCGTATCCCCCGCCAGCGTCACGCGGTGCATGAGGCGCTTGAACCCGGCGTAGTCGTTGACCGCGTTGTGCTGGGCGCAGCGATTGTCCCAGAACGCGATCGAGCCCGGCTCCCAGCGGAAGCGGCAGCAGAGCTCGGGCCGCACCTGGTGCTGGAACAGGTACTCGAGCAGCGGCCGGCTCTCCTCCTCGCTCCAGCCCCGGAACTGTGCGGTGTGCCCGTGGTTCACGTACAGGACCTTCCGGCCCGTCTCCGGATGCGTGCGCACCGCGGGGTGCTCGCTCACCAGCACCTTCATCTCCACGCCGGCCGCGCGCAGCCGGTCCTCGCGCGTCTTCGACGCGTCCGCCTTGGTGGACGTGTTCACCGCGACGAGCCCGTCGAGCGTCCGCCGCAGCCCGTCCGACAGCGTCTCGTAGGCCAGGTACTGGTTGGCGAAGATCGTGTCGCCCCCGTAGGGTGGCAGCTCCACCGCGTAGAGCATGCTCGCCATGGGCGGCTCGGCAAGATAGGTGGTGTCGGTGTGCCATACCCCGCCGAAGTTCACCTTCTCGTCGGCGAGCTTGAGCACCGGAGTGATCAGCGGGCACTCGGGCAGACCCTTGAGCTGCGGGTACTCCATCGGCGTCCCGAAGCGCCCCGCGAAGGCGAGCTGCTCGTGCGGCGCCAGCTTCTGGTCGCGGAAGAAGATGACCAGGTGGTCGAGCAGCGCCTGCCGGATCTCCGCGATCACCGCCGCGTCGAGGGCCGCCGCCACGTTGACCCCGCGGACCTCGGCGCCCAGCGCCCCGCTCACCGGCACCACCTCGATGTGACGATACGTCCGGGCTTCGTTGCGCGGCATGGCGCCCCTCCTGGGCGGATTATAGCGAATCGAAGTGCTCGCGCATGCGGCCGCGTAGCGCCGCGTCGGGAACCGCCCCCGCCATCGCGCCCAGGTTGTCGGCCGCGTGCCGGGGATTGCGGGTGCCCGGGATCACGCAGGTCACCGCGGAGTGGCCCAGGATCCACTTGAGGAAGAACTGGGCCCAGCTCGCGCACCCCGCGGCCTGCGCCCACTCCGGCACCGTCTTGCCCTTCACCCGCCCGAACAGGGCGCCCTCCGCGAACGGGCGGTTCACGATCACCGCGACGCGCGCGTCGGCGGCGGCGCCGAGCAGGCGCGCCTCCGCCTCGGGCTCCGCCAGCGAGTAGTTCACCTGCACGAAGTCGACGTCGCCCCGGCGCACCAGCCGCTCCAGCGCGGCGTGCCCGCCCGCGTGGTAGTGGGTGACGCCGACGTAGCGCACGCGCCCCGCCTTCTTCCACTCGGCGAGCGTGGCCAGGTGCGTCTCCACGTCGACCAGGTTGTGCACCTGCATGAGGTCGAGCCGCTCGACGCGCAGCTTCCGCATCGAGTCCTCCATCTGCCGGATGCCCGCCTGTTTGCCACTCGTCCACACCTTGGTGGCGACGAAGAGCTTCGCCCCCACGCCCAGCTCGGCCGCGAGCTGCCCGGTGACGGTCTCGGAGGAGCCGTACATCGGCGAGCTGTCGATCACCCGCCCGCCGCCGTCCACGAAGACCCGCAGGGTCTCGCGCGCCTGCCCGAGCTCGCGCGCGTCGCCCGCCACGTCGAACACCTGCCACGTCCCGAGGCCCACCGCGGGCAGCCGCTCGCCGGTCCGCGGCACCGGCCGCTCCAGCATCCCCTGCCCGCGCGCCGGGGGGCTCACCAGCAGGCCTCCCAGCACCGCCGCCCCGAGCCGCAGGATCTCCCGCCGCGACCGCACACTCACCGGCTCCGATCGGCGAGGGCCGCGATCATGGTCGCGACCTGCTCGGCGTGGGTCGAGGTCAGCGCGTGGGTGGCGGAGTCGATCCGCTCGAGCCGCGCCTTCGGGATGTTCGCGGCGAGCGCCTCCACGATCTTCACCATGATCGCCGGGCTCCGGCCCCCGTAGGCCACCAGCGTCGGCACCATGAGGCGCCGGAGCGCTTCCGCGGAATACACGTCGCGGAAGGTGGCGGTCACGTCGTCGATGTTGTTGCTCGTGTAGCTCACCAGGTACTCGCGCGCCGGCTCGGGCATGCGGTCGAACGCGCCCGCCCCGAACCAGTAGTCGATCATGGCGCGCACCGCGAGGCGATCGCCCGCCTCGTGCGCGGCGCGGTAGCGCGCGAAGAATGCCTCGGTGGAGGCGAAGGCCTCGGTCTCCCCCACCGCGGCGAGCAGCGGCATCGCGACCGGCTCGAACAGGGCGAGCGCGCCCGGCTTCACGGTGCCCCGCCGCGCGAGCAGCAGCGCCAGCACGCCGCCGTAGGAGTGACCGGCCAGCACCGCGGGGGGCTCCATGCCGTCGAGCAGCGCCTCGATCAGCCGCGCCGCGTGCCCGTTGTCGGGCGGCAGGCCCGGCGGCCGCCGCGTGGTCGCCCCGTAGCCGGGCAGGTTCGGCGCGATCACCCGGAAGCGCGGCGCGAGCCGCTCGGTCACCGGCTGCCAGGCCCGCCCGCTCCCAGGCGAGCCGTGGATCAGGACCACGAGCGGCCCGCGCCCGGTGTCCTCGTAGGCGATCGAGTCGCGCTCCCCCACCGGAAGCGTCGGCATCGCCGCCTACCGGGCGGCGCGGGCGGCGGTGACCACGAGCCGATCCTCGAAGCCCGCGCCGCCCGCCGCGGGCTCGATCGCCTCGAACCCGGCCGTGGCCAGCGCGCGCTCGATCTCGTCACGCGTCCAGCACTGCATCACGAATTCGTGGGTGGCGACGCGCTCCCCGGCGGGCCCGGCGAGGACGTGGCGCTCCGACACCAGCAGCCGCCGGGTCGCCGGCTCGAGGCGCGTGACGCTCCGGAACGCGAGCGGCCCCCGCGGGGTCGTCACCCGGCGCTCGGTGACGGGCTCCGCCGCCCTCCGGGCCGCGGTGTGGCTCCACTCGCGCACGTCGAGCCACACCACCCCACCCGGCCGCAGCACCCGCGCGAAGCCGCCGAGCACCGCCGCTCGCGCGGCTGCGCCGATCACGTCGTTGAGGACTCCGCGGCACACGATCGCGTCGTAGAGCTCTCTGTCGGGCGAGGCCGGCAGGTCCAGCAGGTCGGCCTCGAGGAGCGGGATCGGCAGGCCCGCGTCGCCGACGCGCCGGCGCGCTTCCGCGAGCAGCTCGGGCGAGCGGTCGACGCCGGTGACGGTGAGCCCGCGCCGCGCCAGCTCGACCGCGTAGCGCCCGGTGCCGCAGCCCGCGTCGAGCACCGCGGCCCCCGGCCCGACCCCGCGCCGGGCGAGGGAGGCGGCCACGTCCGCGCACTCGTCGGCCACCGGGCGCGCGATCAGCGCGTCGTACGCCCACGCGAACTCGTGGTAGAACGGCCGGGCGCCCGCCGCGACGACGGTCATCGCGCGCTTCCGCCCACGAAGGCGAAGCGATAGCGGCGGTCCCAGGTGTCGTCGAAGCCCTCGAGCCCCAGCTCGCGGCGGCCCGCGTTGCTCCAGAGGCAGAGCACGTCGCGGCGGCCGAAGTAGCCGAACCACGGATCGTGCAGGAAGATCACCGGGTGCTCCAGCTGGACCGCCGGGTGGGCGGCGCCGAAGTAGAGGGCGTCCTCGTACGACGGCCGCTCGAGGCCGAGGCCCGCGGCCTCGGCGAGCGCCTCCGCCGCGGTCACATCGCGATCGAACGCGACCAGGACGATGTCGCGGCTCGCCCTGTCCCCGGCGCCATGCGCGCTGGCCCGCACCGGGAAGTTCTCCGACGTGACGCAAGAGTGGGCGTAGCCGTAGCCGCCCGCCTCGACCAGCTGCTCGGTCGAGGGCGAGCCGGCGCGGGCGATGCGGTAGCGGGTGAGCTGCACGTCAGGCCAGCTCGAGCGCGAGTTCGAAGGCGGCCGCGTAGCCGGGGCTCGCGGGGGTGACCGCCAGCGTGAGCTGGCCGCCCGCCTGGCGGTAGATCCCGTCGCGCCCGTTGCGCATCCGGCGCGCGCCGCCCGCGTACGGCGGCTGCGCGTGCACCTGGTCGGTGAGCGCGTCGTCGAAGAAGAGCTGCGAGGTGAACTCGTGGGCGCGGGCCCCGCCTCGACCGGCCCCGGCTCCGCCGCCAGCGGCGGATCGCACCTTGAAGTGGATGTGCACCGCCCGGCCGGGGTATGCGCCGGGGTAGATCGTGGTGAAGTGCACGAGGCCGTCGGCGCCGGTGACCTGGTAGCCGCGCAGGAACTTGTGGCCCACCGTGCTGCCGCCGGGATCGGTCACGTCCGAGTAGACGCCGGCCGCGTCGCAGTGCCACACGTCCACCATCGCGCCCGGCAGCGGCGCGCACGCGCCCGTGGCCAGCCGCGAGACGCGCAGGGCCAGGCGGAGCGGCGCCCCCGGGCGCAGGGTGCCGTCGGCGGGATCGGCGCGAATGTCGGAGCGGTCGAGCTTCGCGTCGACGAAGTAGGGGCCCTCGGTGAGGGCCGGGCGCACCACGCACGCGCCCGGCGGCGCGGCGGCGGCCCGCCGGGTCCCGCCCAGCGCGGCGAGCCCGCCCGCGCCCAGGAGCGCGAGGGCGTCCCGGCGTGTCAGCACCCGGCCGATCGTCTCGTCGTGGTGTCCCATGCGCGCGGTCTAGCATACCTTGACGCCGGCGACGACGCGGAGGCAGTATCGCGCCGATGCCCTCCGCGCCCGCGGCGACGCCGCCGATCCTGCACGCGCTCGACCACGTGGTGGTCGCGGTGCGCGATCTCGACGTGGCGGTGGCGGCCTACCGCGCGCTGCTCGGGCGCGCGCCCGCGTGGCGTGCCGACGCGCACGGCGGCGGCGCGACGGTGGTGACGTTCGCGCTCGCCAACGTCGCGGTGGAGCTGATGGCGCCGTCCGGGATGGGGACCACCGCCGAGCGGCTCACCGCCGTGCTGGACGCGCAGGGCGAGGGCCTCACGAGCCTCGCGTTCGCGACCACCGACATCGAGCGCGCCCACCGCCGCCTGGCGCGGCTGGGCCTCGCCCCCGAGCCCATCGCCGACGGCGCCAGCATCGACGCCGAGACCGGCGCGGTGCGGCCGTGGCGCCGCACGCGCGCGGCCGCCGCCGCGACCCACGGCACCCGCCTGTTCGTCCTGCAGCAGGCGCCGCTGCCGCGGTCGCGCCTGCTCGCGCCGGAGGCTGCCGCGGTGAGCGGCCTCGACCACGTGGTGATCCGCACGCCCGATCCCGAGCGCGCCACCGCGCTCTACGGCGCGCGGCTCGCCCTCGACATGCGCCTCGACCGCTCGAATCCCGCGTGGGGCGCGCGCCTGCTCTTCTTCCGCTGCGGGGACCTGATCGTCGAGGTGGCCCACGACCTGGCGGCGGGGGTCGGCGATGGGCCGGACCGGCTGTGGGGACTCTCGTGGCGCGTGCCCGACGCGGAGGCCGCGCGGGCGCGGCTCGCGCAGGCGGGGCTCGACGTCTCGGAGGTGCGCCCGGGGCGGAAGCCGGGCACCCGCGTGCTCACGCTGCGCGACGGCACCTGCGGGGTGCCGACGCTGCTCCTGGAGCGCAGCCGGGGGGCCGAGGAGGCCTAGGCGCGGCGAGGCGCGCTTCGCCATCGCGCGCCCGCCGACTCGATCCACGCCGCGGCGACCAGCAGCGCTCCGCACGCGATCGGCCCGAACGGGGGGGTGTGGCTGAACCCCAGCACCAGGCCCGATAGCGCGAGCAGCGCGACCACCGGCCACGGCGCGCCCGCCGCGCGCCACGCCCACGCCGCCGCGACCAGGGCGATCACCCACGCGCCCGCGGCCACGATCGCCATCAACCCGGTCACCGGGCCGAGCACGAGGGGCGGGCCCAGCACCAGCGCGCGGCGCGAGAGCACGATCACTTCACCCGTTCGAGCCCCGCCGAGCCTTTCAGGTCCGCGCGCGTGAACGTGAGCACCTCCTTGCCCCCGTCCCGGGAGAGTGTCACCGTGCCCTCGGAGCTGGTGGAGCGGTAGGAGCCCTTGCCGGCGACCACCACGACCTTGCCGGCGGACGAGGTCCCGCCCACCGCGCGCCACTCGCCGGCGAGGTTCTTCGCGTCGGTGATCGGGGTGTCCGGCGCCGCGCTCGCGGAACCGGCCAGGGTGCCGCAGGCGAGTCCAAGCGTCATGGCGAGGATCACTGATCTCATCGGTTTACTCTCGGTGCCCCGGAGATGGACGCGCGGCGGCCGGCCGGCACGGTCATGTTCCACGAAGCGGTGCGCCGCCGCCACCAGCCCGATCGGAAGCAGCGTGCGCACGGTCAGAACCGACCGCCCGGCTCGAGGCCCAGGAGCACCCGGCCGGCCATCTCGAGCGTCCGCGGGGCGAGGGCCACGTGCTGGGTGGCCACGTGCACGTCGCGGAAGCGGCGCTCGAGCCCCGCGTCCTCGAAGATGGCGCGCGAGCCGGCGAGCCCCCAGACCGTGTCCACCGCGGCGGCCGCGCTCACGCCCGCGTTCACGCAGCCCATGCGCAGGTGCGCGCGCTGCTCGAGCGTGGCCGGCTTGCCGCGCTTCACCGTCTGCCACATCTCGTCGACCGCCTGGAAGAGGAGGCTCTCCGCCGCGCGGGCGAGGATCTCGGCGTGGGCGAGCCCGCCCTGCACCGTCGCGTCCTCCGCGAGCAGTCGCCCGCCCCGCTTGCGGGTCCGGGCGAGCCGGGTCAGCTCCTCGATCGCGCCGCGCGCGATGCCGATCGGCACCGCGCCCACCGCGCCGGTCACGAGGGGGATCACCGGGTAGGCGTAGAGCCGCTCCGGGCGAGTCGGCTCGTCCGCGAAGGCGTCGACCGCGTACGCGGACGGCACGAACACGCCCTCCAGCGAGTAGTCGTGGCTCCCGGTCCCGCGGAGTCCACTCACGCGCCAGGTATCGTGGATGCGGGCGCGCTCCGCCGGCACGAAGACCAGCCGCGTCGCCGGACGCGCGCGGGCCCGTCCTCGTCCGCCCGGTGGGACGACGCAGTGGGCGAGCAGCCAGGTGGCGTGGCGGCAGCCGCTCGCGAACGGCCAGCGGCCGGACACGCGGTAGCCGCCCTTGACCACCTCCGCGATCCCGCCCGGCTCGAGCTGCCCCGCCACCACCGCGCGCCGGGGGCCGAACACCTCGCGCGCCGCGGCGGCGGGGAGCCGCCCGGCCAGGAACGCGTGCGCGGCCGCGACCATCACGTTCCAGCCCACCGAGCCGTCGAGCGCGGCCGTGGCCGCGATCACGCGCAGGCCGGCGACCGGGTCGAGCTCCGACCCGCCGAGCCGTCGCGGCGTCCAGAGGCGGAAGAGCCCGGCGGCGACCAGCGCGTCCACTAGGCGCGGCGGGAGCATCCGATCGCGGTCGAGACGCGCGCGCTCCGCCTCGATCAGGGGGGCGAGGGCGCGCACCGCCTCGAGCAAGCGCTCAGCACGCACGCGGGTCGCGAGCCGGCCCGCGCGTCACCGGCCGCGGGACAGGAGCACCAGCGCGAGCGCCACCGCGCCGGGCAGCGCCTGCACCCACAGGATCGTGTGGCTCGAGGTCAGCCCGCCGAAGAGGCCCGCCACCACCACGCACGCGAGGAAGAAGACCTTCACGCCGAGGCCGTTCGCGCCGAGCGCGAGGCCCCACCCGAGGCCCGCGGCCAGGAACCCGTTGTAGAGCCCCTGGTTCGCCGCGAGCACCCGCGAGGCGGCCGCGAACTCCGGGGTGAGGCCGAAGGTGCGCCACCCCCGGGGCGTGTCCCAGAGGAACATCTCGAGCACCAGGAAGTAGCAGTGGAGGAGCGCCACCAGGGTCACCATCGCGTTCGCCGCCAGGTTCATGGATCGCAGCTCGTCATCGGACGCCCGCGCCCGTCGTCTCGATCGCTCCCCACCGATCGAGCGCGCGCCGTCCGGCGTGGATCAGCACGACGTAGCCGTAGCCGACCAGCAGCACCACGAGGCCATAGAAGATGAGGGTGTCGAGCAGGGGCGCGGTGCTCCCCGTCCACCACCGCGTGACGAACAGGTAGAGCAGGAACGGGGGAACGAAGAGCAGCGGGGCGATCCACGAGATCGCCCGGTAGCGCTCGGCCGGCTCCTTGCGGAGCCACCACAGCAGGACTGCGGCGAACGGGACGTAGGCCGGGCCGCCCACGAGCCCCGAGACGTAGAACGGGATCGCGACGCGGTCGATCAGGCGGAGCGTCGGCTCGTCTCGATACGCGAGGAACGCGAGGATGGGCGCCACGACGGGCAGGGCGGCGGCCCATCGATAGTAGGTGATCTCCGTCAGCCGGGCGGTCATCGAGCGCGCCTGCTCCCTTCTACCACGAGACCCCCGCCGGACCGTCACTCCTTCAGCCGGTCGGGGCGCGGCGGCGGCGGAAGGTGGCCCCCAGCGCGAGCCCGCCGAGCAGGCCGGCGGCGACGCATACCAGATGCAGCGTGCCCACCGATACCACGTCCAGCAGCCCGTTGGTCTCCGCGAACGGGAAGAGCGGCTGCATGTCGGCGTGCATGACGCTGTCGAGGACGACGTGGCTGTAGGTGCCGAGGCCGGCGCCGACGATCGCGGCCGACCACGAGATGCGCGGCGGGTCGCAGAGCCAGGTGAGGAAGGGCGAGGCCGGGTCCGGGGGCCACCGCTCGAGCACCAGCTGGCCGAGCGGGCGCCCGATCACGACCGAGAGGACCGCGACAAGGGTCGCGCCCACGTAGGTGTGCGCGAAGCCGTGCAGCAGCGCGTCGCCCCGGAACATGTGCGCGGCCGGCTCGAGGTCCATGGCCACCTGGCTGAACGCGAAGACCAGCAGGTGGCCGGCTCGAGGTCCATGGCCACCTGGCTGAACGCGAAGACCAGCAGGCTGACGTGCCGGCCCAACACCGCCTTCGCGGCGATTCCGGGACCCAGATGGAACGGCGTCACCGGCATCGCAACCGCGCCTATCCTTTCGGATCCTCCAGCGAGCCGAGCCGCAGCGTCCACGGGACCGCCCGGTCCACCCGCAGCAGGTCGCTCGCGCTCCACGGGTCCGCCGCGAGCCGCGCGCGGATCTCCGCCTCGTCCTGCGCGCGGATGATCAGCAGCACCTCCGGGGTTCCCTCCAGTGGGCCGCCCAGCACCACGAACCCCTCGGCCTTGAGGCCGTTCATGAAGACCGCGTGCCCCTGCCAGTCCCGCTGCCCCTCGAGGGGGCGCGACGGGTCCCAGCCGGGGCCCCGCGAGCGAATCACCGCGAAGAGCCGCTTCATCGTGAACTAGCCGCCGAGGTGACGGTAGAAGACGGTGGTGGGGCAGAGGCCGCCCATCGGCAGCAGCGCGAAGTCGGGAATGACGCCCACCCGGACCCAGCCCTCGCGCTCGTAGAGGCGCTCCGCCTCGGCGCTGGCGGTGTCGAGCACCAGCAGCGTCTTGCCGCACTCGCGTGCGGTGGCCTCCGCGGCCCGCATCAGCGCTGCTCCCAGGCCCTGGCGGCGGGCGCGCCGGTGCACCAGCATCTTCGCCAGCTCGGCGCGATGCGGCTGGTTCTCGGGCTGATCGAGCACGAGCTGCACGGTGCCGCACACCCCCCGCGCATCCTCGGCGATCAGCAGCGCGCGCTCGCCCGCGGCCACGCCCTTCCCCACCCGCCGCCAGAACGCGGCCGCGCGCTCGCGCGTCAGGGGATGCATGAAGCTCACCGACGCGCCCCCCTCGACGCAGTCGATCAGCACGTCGGTCAGTCCGTCGATCTGAGCGTCGTCGAGCGCGTGCAGCCGTCGCAGGGACCACGTGGCGGTCGTCATCGTCTCACCGAGGGGTCGGACGCGATCACCACCGCGTAGCGCGTGGCCTTTCGCGTCGGGTTGTGGAACATGGTGGGCCGGTCGAGCTGCATGGCCAGGCAATCGCCCTCGCGCAGCCGGTGGCGCTCGGCCCCCAGCGTGACGTCGATCGAGCCCTCGAGCACCCAGACCTGCTGATGCACCCGCGGGTCGCGCAGACCGGTCTCGAAGGCGACGCGCGCGCCGGGCGGGAAGTGGACGTCGACGATCTGCATCGGCTGCGGCACGCCCGGCGGCGAGACGTTGCGCCGCAGGTAGCCGGAGGCCGGGTCCTGCCACTGGGGCTGGTCGTCCCGCCGCGCCACCGGACCGGCGCCCGCCGGCGCGGTCTCGGGCGCGTCGAAGAGCGAGGCCAGCATGACGCCGAGACCGGCGGCGAGCTTCTCCAGCACCACCGCGGTGGGGCTGCTCTCCCCGCGCTCGATCAGCGAGATCATCGAGCGGCTCACCCCGCTCTTGGTCGCCAGGGCCTCGAGCGAGAGGCCCTCCGCGGCGCGCAGCTTCCGCACCCGCTCGGCGATCCGCTCGTTCAGGTCGGGCGTCTCTCCCATGGTGGAATGAGTATCCACCATACTGGATGCCTCGTCAAGCGAGCCTCACCGCGCCCCCGGAGCCGAGCGGGCCTCGACGTACACCCAGGCCTGCTCCCCGGACGCGAGCCGCGCGGTGATGCGCGTGTAGGCGGCCACCTGTTCGTATCCGTCGGCGACGGCGAGCTCGGCGTCGGTGATCTCGAAGACCATGCCGCTCACGCGCTGGTCTTCCCGGCCGTTGAACGTGACGTTCGCATGGTGCGTCTTGCCGCTGGCCGCCGACAGCTCGAAGCCGACCAGCTCGTCCCGGTGCCCTCGGAGCAGCCGGCCGAACGTGGCGATCTGCACCTTCTCGTCCTGGAGCGTTCCGTAGGCGAAGACCAGCGGCATGAGCTCAGCTCCCCCCGAGCGATTCGGCCAGCGCCCTCTGGCATGCCGGCGTCAGCCCGGCCGAGCTGTGCCCGATGCGCGGCACGGTGACGCGCCGGATGCGGCTCTTCCCCCCCCCGGCGCGATGCGCGTCATAGCCTCCACCCACTGGCGGGCGTAGAGGTAGAACCGCTCCACGTCACCGGCCCGGCCGCGGTACTGCTCGACGATGCGCTCCACGAACTCGTCGGCGCCGATCTCTTTGCCGGCGAGGCCACGATAGCCACCCAGGACGATCCCGGGCTCGCTCACCCACGAGCCGAAGTTGCGGTCGAACAGCGGCGCGCCCGCGATCAGGGCGTGGTCGTCCGCGAACCGCACCCACCGCTGCAGGAACGTCTCGGCCAGGTTGCGAATGCAGCGCGCCCTTGGGGAGGCGCGTCATGGGAACCGGCCGAGCCGCTGCCGCTCGCGCTCGACCGCCCGGAGGAAGACCTTGATCGCTCCGGCGGACCGCAGGTGGTGCACGCGCTTGGCGCTCGCCGCGTCCACTACCAGCGTCCGGTATCTCGGCGTCAGGGTGCGGTGGCAGCTCCACACCGCCCGGTAGCCGCTGAGGGTGCTGCTCCAGAGCGGGCTCCCGGCCGGCCAGCCCTCCGGCCTCGCGAAGAGCCCCTTGACGAAGCGCTTGGACACCCACCGGTAGTGCGTGAGGAGCGGAAGGTCGAGATAGATCAGGGTGTCGGCGACCGAGAACCGCTCCCAGGCCGAGGCGACAGAGCCGAACCCATCGATGATCCACTCGTCGCGGTCGAGGAGATCGGCGTGGGCCCTCAGGTACTCGTCGTGCGGCACCGGCGCTCCGCCCGCCTGGAACTGCATCATGTCGATGACGTGAAGCGGCAATCCGGTCAGCGCGGCCAGCCGCCGCGCCAGCGTGGACTTGCCACCGCCTGCGTTGCCGAAGACCGCGACCTTTCTCACGATCCGCTGCCGCCCACGCGGGACAGGCCGAGCTCGGCGGCCTGCACGTAGGCGGGAATGTTCTCGGCGAGCGCGTGCTCCCGCATCCGTGTGAAGCCCTCGCGCGCCGCGTCCCGCTCGCCGAGCATCTCGTGCGCGAGCGCGATCTGATTGAGAGCCACGATGTCGGAGGACATGTCGTACGCCTTCCGGAACAGCGCCAGCGACTCTCGGATCCTCTCGGGCCGGCACATGACGCCGGCCGGCGCGTTGACGCACTGGACCCAGCCCTTGCCCTTGGGCGGGCGGTCGAGAGTTCGGTGGACGCCGGCCTTGCTCGCCTTGAGGGCGAGCTTGAAGATGGCCGTCGCCTCCGCGCGCCGGCGGGCGCTCACTCGGTGAGGATCTTGTCCGCCCACTCGATGAGCTTGACCAGAATGGCCGGGTTGGCGAATGCGGCATTCTTCCCGACCAGGTCCGATTCGAGGACTCCCCGAGCCCTCGAGCAGGCCCCTCAGACGTGGATCGGTATGCCGAGGCCGACAGTGGCCCGCAGCACCTCCCCGAGCGGCGGCCAGCCCATCGGCACGATGGCGCCCGCGACCGGGTCGCGCATCACCGAGACCGCCTCGCCGAGCAAGAAGATCTGGGCCTCGTGCCCGGCCTCCGCCAGGGCGTTCGCGTGCAGGAACGCGAACGCCGACTTGGTCGGATCGTCGGAGCCCCACGCGCTCTTCA
>Ga0070699_100002291_pt1 | contig 17220 bp, 16 predicted proteins | sample KBSK1503metaG_FD_65473 | JGI IMG/M metagenome (GOLD analysis project Ga0070699, IMG submission 65473) | Corn, switchgrass and miscanthus rhizosphere microbial communities from Kellogg Biological Station, Michigan, USA - KBS K1-50-3 metaG | ecosystem: Host-associated > Plants > Roots >... | reverse complement strand
GGCCAGGCCCGCCTCGGTGCTGAAGCTGATGATCCCGCGTGACGGCGACCACGCCAGGAACGAGATCACCGTGCTGCGGCTGGCGGGCGGCTACGGCTGCGTCCAGCTGCTGCGAGCGGACCAGGACCGGGGCGCGCTGCTGCTGGAACGGCTCGGCCGCCCGCTGCACCAACTGGGCCTCCCGCTGGGCCGGCGCCACGAGATCCTGTGCGCCACAGCCGAACGCGTCTGGCGTCCCGCCCCCGCCTCGGGCCTGCCGACCGGCGCGGACAAGGGACGCTGGCTCATCGGCTACATCGAGACGACCTGGCCCGAACTCGACCGGCCTTGCTCGGAGCGCGCGGTCGGGCACGCGCTGGCCTGCGCGGCCCGCCGCGTCGCGGCCCACGACGACGAGCGGGCCGTCCTGGTGCACGGGGACGTGCACCAGTGGAACGTGCTCGAGGCGTCAAGTGATCTCGAGCAGGGCGGCGGCTTCAAGCTGGTCGACCCGGACGGCCTGCTCGCCGGGGCCGAATATGACCTCGGCGTCGTCATGCGCGAGGATCCCGTCGAGTTGCGGCACGGCGACCCCGCGGAGCGGGCGCGCTGGCTGGCCAGGCGCTGCGGCCTCGACGCCACCGCGATCTGGGAGTGGGGCGTGGTGGAGCGCGTGTCGACCGGGCTGCTCGCCACCAGGATCGGGCTGCAGCCGCTCGGCCGCGAGATGCTCGCCACCGCCGACCTCCTGGCCCGCTCGTGCTGATCGCGCTGGCCTTCTGGCCCTACTCCATCGCCGGGACCGCCCGCAGTCATGCCGCACGCTATATCGGCTTGCGGTATAACGCGAGACGCTATAGAGTGAGGCGGCATAATCGAATGCAGGCCAGATGTACAGGCCAGACAATCAGGGGAGACCAACGTGACCGACAGGCTGGACCGATGGGCCGATCCGCCGCTGCTGGTGCTGGCCAGCCTGGCCGATGAGCCCAAGCACGGCTACGCCATCACCCAGGACGTGGCGGAGACCATGGGCGTCCGGCTCAGCGCGGGGACCCTCTACGCGGTGATCGCCCGGCTGGAGGCCCGCGGCCTGATCGAGCCGCTCGAGTCGGACGATCGTCGCCGGCCGTACCGCATCACGATGGCGGGCGCCGAGGCGCTGGCCCAGCAGTCCGAGCGGATGAGCAAGGTCGCCTCGGTGGCCAGGGAGCGGCTGAGCACCCGTCTCGGCTGGGCCGGAGCATGAGGGCGCCCATGACCGGGGTCCGGGCCGCCCTCGCCCTCTACCCGCCCTCCTGGCGCGCCCGCTACGGAGACGAGGTCCTGGCGCTCGTGGAGGACTCCGGCGGCGGCCCGGCCGCCGTGGCCAGCCTGGTCTGGCGCGCGCTTCCCGCCTGGTTCTGGCCGCAACGGCACCTGCACGACCGGCCGGCCCGGATGCGGGCCAGCCTGGGCACCGCGCTCATGTCCTGGTCCATGCTGGCCGGCCTGGGCTTGGTCTTCGCCCAGCTCACCCAGCTCCAGGCCCTCGCCCCGCCGGGCCATCCGCAGATCCGCTGGGCCTACGCCGTCTTCGACCTCACCCTGGCCGCCTCGGCGCTGATCGCCGGCCTCGGCGGGCTGCTGCTGTGGCTGCTGATGCTGCGCCGGGCCCGGCGCGAGCAGCGGATCCGCGACACGGTGTACCTGTTCCTCCCGGTGATCGCCCCGGCCGCGTACCTGGCGGGCCTGATCGTGACGGTCCGGCTGGCCGGCAGCGTGAGCGGGGTCAGCCAGGGCTGGTTCAGCGTCATTACCCTGGCCGGGTTCGCCGCGGCCGCCACCGCGGCGGCCGGACCCGGCCTGGCCCTGCGCAGGCTGCAGCCGCGGGGGCCAGCCCTGCGCCTGGCCGCCACCGCGGCCGGCGTCTCGGCCGCGGTCATGGCGGTGGCCACCGTGGCCATCGTGGTCGCCGTGACCAGCCTGAACCTGTGGGCCCGGCAGTTCCCCGGCTATCACGACGGCACCCTGTCGGGCATCTACCTGGCGCTGGTCGTCACGGCCGCGACCGTCACCACGGTGAGCGCCGCGCGCGGCACCCGCGCCGCCCTGGTCCAGCCCTAACCAGTCAGCAGGGCCTGGGCGCACTTGCGGAAGGCCGCCACCAGGCGGCCGCGGTCCCCGGCCCGGGTCGCTAGCACGACGTGGCTCGGCTCGACGCCGTGCAGCGGGATCGTGGTGAGGTCGGGCCGGGGGCTGCCGACGGCGATCCCGGCCGGGATCACGGCCACGGCCTGGCCGGCGGCGATGAGCTCGTTCTTGTCCTCGATGGCCTCGACCAGGGGGCCGTCGGGGGCGGGGCTGCCGTCCGGCCGGGGGTCGATCCGCCAGTAGGCGTTCCAGGCCGGATCGGGCAGCCGGGGGATGGGCTCGCCGGCGATGTCGTCGATGCTGACCGATTCCTTGCCGGCCAGCCGGTGGTCCAGCGGGACCAGCAGCACCCGGGGCTCGTCGTACAGCACCGTCACGTGCAGACCGTCGGTCCGGATCGGCAGCCGGGTCACCACCGCGTCCACCCGGTGATCCAGCAGCGCCTCGCGCGGCTCGTTCCAGTCCAGGTGCAATGTCTGCACGTCGGCGTCCGGTTGCTCGCGCCGCAGCCGGCGCACCGCCGGGGTGACGATGAGGCCGATCGTGTAGCCGACGGTGATCCGGCTGGGCTGGGCCGCCGCCCTGGTGCGCGCGGCGGCCTGGCCGGCCGACCGCAGCAGCGCCCTGGCCAGCGGCAGGAAGACCTCGCCGGCCTCGGTGAGCCGGCTGCCCTGCGGGGTGCGGTCCAGCAGCCGGGCACCCAGCTGCTGTTCGAGATGGCGGATCTGGCGGCTCAGCGACGGCTGCGCGACGCGGAGGGCCTCGGCGGCGCGACCGAAGTGCCGGTGTTCGGCGACCACGGTGAAGTACCGCACCAGCCGCAGGTCCAGATCCAAGGGAGGCGACGGCTCTGACATTCCACCATCGTAGCTGCGGTGATACCTAGAACGCATTGCCCAGCGTGGAACATGACGTGGACCCTCATACGGTTGCCGGATCTCCTTCCTCGCGCCGCCGAACTCCTCACCCTGTGGCCGGCGCCCTGACCCTGTCACGCCCCGCCGCGCGCGTTGCCGCGTTGCCCGGGCGCCCCGGATGCTCGGCTTCACAACCCCAGGCCCGGCGGCACGGGTTCGCCGCGCGCCGCTATCTGCGCCGCCAGCCGGGACGGGCCGGTGATCACCAGGGCGCGGGCCGGGCCTGCGCGGCTGACGGTGAAGCCGTGCGGCTGGTCGCGCGGCACGAAGACGAAGCCGCCCGCGCCGATACTCCATCGCTCCTCCCCGCAGAACACCTCGATCTCGCCCTCGAGCAGGTAGAACATCTCGTCCTCGCCGTCGTGCACGTGCTCGTTCACCGACAGCCCGGCCGGGTACACCGACTCGATCACGCCGAGCTGGCCGAGCGTGTCCTCCCCGGATGCCTTGATCACCGCGACCGAGCCGTGGAAGCCGTAGGCCGAACCCTCTCCCGGGCCTAGCACGAACCCCGATGTCATGAAACCTCCAGTTCAGAGCGGTGCGCGGCTACCCACCCGAAGGCGGCCCGCACCTCGTCCACGGCGCCGTCATCGCGCAGCCGGACCGGCCGCCCGGTCGGCGCCGCACCATGTCACCGGCGCGGACCACGGTGTTGACCGAACCGCCCGGCAGCGGGTACTCGCTCACCCTCCCATTCTCATCCGGGCTGAACCTGGCCCTGCTCCGGCAGCGCCGGGCATAACGCCGGGCCTGCGGATAACGAGCCTGCGGGCCTGCCGCCGCGACCCGCTGGAGGATAATCCAGCGAGTGGGCGAGGAAATGCATGAGCCTGGTCATGCGGCCCGGCAGGCGGCGCTCGCCGCGGGCTGGTCGCACCGGCACCGTGACGTGTCCGGCGGCTGGCTGCGGCCGACAGTGTTCGGGGCGGTCGACGGGCTGGTGACCAACACGTCGCTGATCGCCGGGCTGGGCGGCGGCGGGGTCTCGGCGCACACCGTCATCCTCACCGGCGTGGCCGCGCTCGTGGCCGGGGCGTTCTCCATGGGCACCGGGGAGTACGTGTCGGTGACCAACCAGAACGAGCTGGTGCACGCCGAGGTGGCGACCGAACGGATCATGCACGCCCGCTTCCCCGCCGCCGAGCAGGCCGAGCTGGCCGAAACCTTCGTCGGCTATGGCGCCGACGCACAGACCGCGGCCCGGATGGCCGCCGCGGTATCCAGGGACCCCGACACCGCGCTGCGCTTGCACACCCGCGAGGAACTCGGCGTCGACCCGTTCGAGCTGCCGTCGGCCGTGGTCGCGGGCGTCTCGTCGCTGATCGCCTTCTCCGCGGGAGCGCTCATCCCGCTGCTGCCTTACCTGGCGGGCCTATCCGTGCTGGCCGCCGCGCTCGGCGTCGCCGCGGTGGCGCTGCTGACCGGCGGCATGGTGGTGGGCCGGCTCACCGGCCGCCCGCTGCTGGCCTCGGGCCTGCGCCAGCTCGCCCTGGGCGCGGTGGCCGTCGCGGTGACGTTCGCGGTGGGCAGTCTCATCGGCGGCGGTCACATGGCCTGACCAGGGCTTCCCAGGAATTATCGTTAACCGACTGAACCATCTCCTGATCTTGGACGTGTCCAAGTCGGGAGGCAGAGTGACGGACATGCAGGGGCGTACCGTCGCGGCCAGCCTGGCCACGGCCGGTACCGCGCTGCTCGGCACCGTCCTGCTCACCGCGGGCTGCGCCAGCAGCGGAGCCCCGGCCCAGACCCCAGCGCCGCACAGCACAGCGGCCACCGCGGCCACGACGGCTGAGCTCCGCGCGATGGCGGCGAAGTACCTGGCCATCGCGCAGCCGGCCAACCGCGAGCTGGACCACGAGCTCGACGGGTTCAAGGACCACGCGAAGGACGACCTCGCCGCGGCGCAGGCCGACCTGCGCGCCGCCACCGAACGCCAGTTCGACCGCCAGCTGATCGCGCTCTCGTTCCCGCCGCGGACCGAACCCTTTGTCCGCCTGCTCTACCGCGTCAACCAGGCGCGGGCCACGCTGACCAGCAACGCGGCGGCCGCCATGTCGCTGCCTGAGCTGCGCGGCTATCAGCGACGGCTGGACGCCGCCAACAAGCCGGTGGAGGACGCGGTCCGGGTTATCCGCGGCCAGCTCGGCCTGCCGCCGCCCGATACCAGCTGACCGCGGGTAAACCCGCGGTGAACTGAAATGACCGATCGCACGTGATCTTTAACGGGAGATCACATGCACGTGAAGGGGAGACAATTCCAATGCGAAAGATATATGGTGCGGCTGGCCTGGCCGCCCTGGCCCTAACCGTGTCCGCCTGCGCCAGCTCGGGCAGCAGCAGCTCTGCCACCACGGCTAACACACCCGCCGCGGGCGGCAACAGCAGCAGCGCGCCGGCCGCGGCCGGCGGAAACACCGTGACCGCGAAGACCATCGGCAGTCAGCAGGTGGTCGTCGACTCCAAGGGCATGACCCTGTACTGGTTCGCCATCGACACCCCGAGCAAGTCGAATTGCTCGGGCTCCTGCGCTACCTACTGGCCGCCGGTCACGGGCCCGCTCACCGCTGGCTCCGGCGTGACCGGCACGCTGGGCACCATCACCCGGTCCGACGGCACCAAGCAGGCGACCTACGACGGGCACCCGCTCTACACCTACGTCGGCGACAAGAGCCCAGGGCAGAACACGGGCAACGGCAAGAACCTCTCCGGCGGCCTGTGGTGGGAGATGACGGTCTCCGGTTCGACGCCCGCTGCGAATGCGGGCTCCACGGCCACGTCCACCAGCGGTGGCGGCGGAGGTTACGGCTACTGAGCGGTGTCCACTTAAGCTGGCGCTCACCGTCCGGGCGCGCAGTGTCCAAGGCGGGCGTGGCCTCAGGCCGCGCCCGCCGCGGGCACCGGCAGCGGTGGCCCGGAATCCGCGGATAGCGGCCCGCGATAAGATCGGCTGCGCTTATCCTCAGCACAATGCGAGATGAGCCAGAGCCGGAATCGTGCCCCGCTGTCCGCGTTTTCTTGTGCCGGGAATAAAATGCAAAACGGCGCTGCCGGGGTTTGAATGTGAGCGCATGGCGGTAGCGACTGCGGGGAAAGCCGGAGCCTCTTGACGGGAGCGAGGGAGAGGCATGACGCTCACATCCGAGGGATCGACGGATAACGCGCAGGCCACCCCGGCGGCGCACGCCGTGGACCTGCGCAAGACCTACGGGACCGGGCAGGCGGCCGTGCACGCCCTGGCTGGCGTAGACGTGACCTTCGAACGAGGCCGGTTCACCGCCGTGATGGGCCCGTCAGGCTCGGGCAAGTCGACGCTGATGCACTGCATGGCGGGTCTTGACCGGCCGACTTCGGGGCAGACGTTCGTGAGTGGCCAGGATGTCGGAGCGCTCGACGACGCCGGGCTCACCCGGCTGCGCCGTGACAAGATCGGCTTCGTCTTCCAGTCCTACAACCTCATCCCGACGCTCAGCGCGGCCGAGAACATCACCCTGCCCGCCGACCTGGCGGGCACCAAGGTCGACCGGGACTGGCTTGGCTACCTGGTAAAACAGCTCGGCATCGGAGACCGTCTCACGCATCGTCCCAGTGAGCTTTCCGGCGGTCAGCAGCAGCGCGTCGCGTGCGCCCGGGCGCTGATCAACAAGCCAGCCCTCGTCTTCGCCGACGAGCCCACGGGCAACCTCGACTCCAACGCCTCGGCCGACGTGCTGACCTTCCTCAGGCAGTCGGTCTCCGAACTCGGCCAGTCGATCGTGATGGTGACGCACGACCCCAGGGGCGCCGCCTACGCCGACTGGGTCATCTTCCTGGCCGACGGGACGGTGGTGGGCGAGCTCGACCAGCCGACCGCCGACTCGATCCTGGAGCGGATGCGAACGCTGGGGGCCTGACGTGCGGAAGGTGACTATCAAGGGCCTGCTGGCCCACAAGCTCAGGCTGGTGCTGACCGCGCTGGCGATCGTACTCGGCGTCACGTTCATCTCGGGCACGTTCGTCCTCACCGACACCCTGCAGAACACGTTCACGACGTTGTTCGGCAATATCTACGCCAATATCGACTTCCAGGTCCGCGGGGTGGCCCAGCTCGGCAGCGGCGCCGGCGCGACGCGCAACGAGCTGCCCGAGTCGCTGCTGAACACGGTCCGCCGCGTGCCCGGCGTCGCGGCGGCCGATGGGCAGGTCTCGGGCTACGCCCAGTTCGTGGCCCGTGACGGCAAGGCCATTGCGAACAGCGGCGGCGCGCCGACCCTGGGCGTAGCCTTCGACCCGGACCGGCAGATGTCCCCGCTGCACCTGATCGCCGGCGGCCCGCCGGTAGCCCCGGACGACGTGGTGATGGACGCAGCGACGGCGCAGAAGTACGGCTTCACCACGGGGCAGCGCGTCCGCATCCTGTCGGCCGGCCCCACCCGGACCTTCACCATCACCGGCATCGTCCAGTTCGGGACGGCGAACAACCTGGCGGGAGCGACGCTGGCCGCGTTCACGCTGCCGACCGCGCAGGCCATCGCCCAGGAAACGGGCAAGCTCGACGACATCAACGTGGTCACCACCCCCGGCGCCAGCAAGACCGCGGTACAGCGGGCCATCGCCGCGGTCCTGCCGCCCGGGGTCCAGGTCGTCACCGGGCAGACCGTGGTCAACGAGAGCACGAGCTCGGTCAGCCAGGCGCTGTCCTTCTTCTCCACCGCGCTTCTGGTTTTCGCGTTCATCTCGTTGTTCGTCGGCGCGTTCACCATCTACAACACGTTCTCGATCATCGTCGGCCAGCGGACCAGGGAGCTGGCCTTGCTCCGGATCGTCGGGGCCAGCCGCCGCCAGGTATTCGGCTCCGTGCTGGCCGAGGCGGCCATCACCGGGCTCGTCTCCTCGGTGATCGGGCTGGGCCTGGGGGTGCTGGCCGCGCTCGGGCTCCAGGCGCTGCTGAGCGGGTTCGGGGTCACCCTGCCCCCGGGATCGCTGGTGTTCGAGCCGCGGACCGTGCTGGTCGGGCTGGCCGTCGGGGTCGGCGTGACCGTGGTGTCCGCGATCGGCCCGGCCCGCGGGGCGGTGCGCATCCCCCCTGTCGTCGCGCTCGACGACCGGCAGTCTGTGGCCGGCGCCTCGCTGCGCCGCCGGTTCACCTGGGGTACGGTCCTGGCCCTGGCCGGCGCGGTCCTGCTGGGTATCGGACTGGCCCAGCCGGCCATCCAGCTCGTGGGCATCGGCGCGGCCGGCCTGTTCGTCGGGGTCGCCACGCTGTCCCCGGCGGTCGCGCGCCCGCTATCGAGCGTGATCGGGCGTCCGCTGCCCCGGCTGCTCGGCGTGGCGGGCAAGCTCGGCCGGGAGAATTCCATGCGCAGCCCGAGGCGGACCGCTCAGACGGCCGCGGCCCTCATGGTCGGCCTGGCCCTGGTCTCCGCGATGGCGGTCTTCGGCGCCTCGCTGTCCAAGTCGGCCACGAGCAGCGCGGACCAGGCGATCAGCGCCGATGTCATCGTGACCGCTACCGGCTCTGCCGAGCTCAGCAACGCGGTGCCGGCCACCGCGTCAGCCGTGCCCGGCGTGACCGCCACCACCGCCTTCTACAGCGGGCGGTTCGAGTTCCAGAACTCGCTGACCAGGCTCGTCGCGGTCTCCACGACCCATCTGGCCGACACGGTGATCCTGCGGATGACGGCGGGCACGCCGGCCGCCCTGAGCCGCGGTGAGCTGCTCATCGACTCCACCACCGCCCGGTCCAAGCACCTGTCGGTCGGCGGCACGGCCCGGGCCAGGTTCGCCCTGACCGGCCCGGCCGTGCTGCGCATCGGCGGGATCTATCAGGCCAACGCCCTGATCGGCAGCTATCTGGTCAGCGCCGGGTTCTTCCTGGCCCACTTCCCGCCGCAGCCCCCGGGCGGGCTCCTGCTGCGCACCGGTGGCAGCAGCGCCGTGAACAGCGCCGTCACCCAGGCGCTAGCCCGCTATCCGAACCTGCAGGTCCAGACCAGGGCCCAGTTCGAGCAGGCCCAGGTGTCCAGCGTCAACCAGCTGCTCGGGCTGGTCTACGCCCTGCTCGGCCTGGCGGTGATCATCGCGCTGATCGGGATCGTGAACACCCTCATGCTGTCGGTGTTCGAGCGCACCCGCGAGATCGGCCTGCTGCGGGCGGTCGGCATGCAGCGGCGCCAGGTCCGCGCGATGGTCAGGTCCGAGGCGGTGATCCTCGCCATCTTCGGCGCCATCGTCGGGATCGTGATCGGCACCGCGCTGGGCCTCGCGCTGGTCGCCTCGCTCCGGCAGCAGGGCATCACGGACACCGCCGTGCCAGTGTCCAGCCTCGTCATCTTCCTGCTGCTCTCCGCCCTGCTCGGGCTGGTAGCCGCCAGCTGGCCTGCCCGCCGGGCGGCCCGGCTGGACGTGCTGGCCGCCATCGCGGCCGAGTGACGGCCGGGTGACGGCCGGGTGACGGCCGCCAGCGAGAAGTCCTTACCGGCCGATTACGTGACCCGCGGCTCTCCGGTCGCGTGCCTGGAATTTGCGTATCACAGACAACAGGCAGCATCCGGTTCCACGGATCCAGCGACCGGGCGAAGGAGAACCCTGATGCGTAACCCAGGATGGGCGGGGGCCGCGGTGATCGCCGTGGCCCTGGCGGTCACCGCGTGCGGGGCCGACTCGGCCGGCGGAGCCTACGGCTACGGCAACCAGACCACCCAGGCCACCAGCCCGGCCGCGCCGGCGTCCCCCTCCTCCGTCTCGACCACCGCCCTGAAGACCGAGACCACCAGGGCCGGCATGGTCCTGGCCAGCAGCCGCGGCCTGACCTTGTACTACTACACCGAGGACAAGCGGGGCAGCGGCAAGTCGATGTGCACCGGCAGTTGCGCCACCGCCTGGCCGCCGCTGGCCGCGCCGGTCAAGGCCCCGGCGGGTGTCCGCCTGCCCGGCCCGCTCGGGATGATCACCCGGCCTGGCGGCGTCCAGCAGGTCACCCTCAACGGCTTCCCGGTCTACCTGTACGCCGGGGACAAGGCGCCCGGCCAGGACGCGGGCAACGGCATCGAGGGCTCGTGGCACATCATCAAGATCCCCGCCACCGCCGCGGCCACCGGCCGGGCCGGGGCCCTCAAGGTCACCCGCACCAGAGCCGGGACGGTGCTGGCCAGCAAGCGCGGCCTGACCCTGTACTACTACAGCGAGGACAAGCCGGGCAGCGGCAAGTCGGCGTGCACCGGCAGTTGCGCCACCGCCTGGCCGCCGCTGGCCGCGCCGGTCAAGGCCCCGGCGGGCGTCCGCCTGCCCGGCCGGCTCCGGACGATCACCCGGCCGAACGGCCTCAAGCAGGTCACCCTCAACGGGTATCCCCTCTACCTCTACATCGGCGACAAGGCCCCCGGCCAGGCCACCGGCAACGGCATCGGAGGCACCTGGCACGTGATCAAGATCAAGGCCGGCTGACCGCCCACATCGTCATCGTGTGTATGTGCCCCCGCATTCGGGGGCACATACACACGATCATGATCCGCGCTGGTTGTCCTGGGCGCGCAACTCAGTCTCGAGCAGGTCCATGGCCTTGAGGAAGGCGGCCTGCTCGCTGGGCGCCAGCTTGTCCAGCACCCGGGCCAGCGGCCCGGCCGCGCCGTCCAGCCACTCCAGTACCAGCACGCGCTGCGCCGGGACGATCTCGACGATCGTCCGCCGCCGGTCCGCCGGGTCGGCGCGCCGCTCCACCAGGCCGGCCCGGTCCAGGTCGGCGAGGACCCCGCTGACCGTGGGCAGGGTCAGGTCCAGCCGGGCCGCGAGCTCGCTGACCGTGACGGGGCCGTCGCGCAGCTGCTCGAGCGCGGCGACGTGCCGCGGCCCCAGCGGCGCGGGCGTCTGCGGGGCCGCACGGTCCTGCCAGCGCCGCATCCCCCGGGACACGCGCGGGAACAGCTGCATCAGCCGCAGGCACAGCGCGGAGTGCCCCGAACCTCCCGCTTCCTCCGTCACGGCCCCTCCCTTAACGCCCGAGCTGCGCGTTCCCGGCCCGCCCTCGCGTGCCGGGCCGGGCATCCCGGCGGTGGCCCGCCTTGACGCGCCTAGCGGCAGTATATATTGTTCCGATATCCAAACTATTTGGACATCCAAACTAATGTGACATCGGGAGGACGCCATGGCACCGGCAGGACAGGTGACCGCATCCGATCTGCGGGCGATGCCGACGGACGCGGCGCTGGCCGGATCCTGGACCCTGGACCCGTCCAGGTCCTCGATCAGCCTGCGGAGCAAGAGCATGTGGGGCCTGGCCCCGGTCAAGGGCAGTTTCCGCGAGATCGCCGGGACCGGTACCGTCTCCCCGGACGGCCAGGTGAGCGGCATCATCACGGCGGCCGCCGCCTCCGTCGACACCAAGATCGCCAAGCGCGACGCGCACCTGCGCTCGGCCGACTTCTTCGACGCGGACGCCCATCCGCACATCACCGTCCGCGTCGCGGGGATTACCCCTGCCAGCCAGGGCGTGACCGTCACCGGCACCCTCACCGTCCGGGACCGCACCCGCCCCCTCACCTTCGGCGCCACGGTGTCCGCCCTCGACACCGGCGAGGTCTGGCTTGACGCCGAGATCCAGGTCAACCGGGCGGACTACGGAATGACCTGGAGCCCGATGCGCATGGCCTCCATGCACAACACGATCACCATCCACGCCGTCTTCACCCGCGGCTGACCAGTTCCGCCAGCGTCTTCCGTCCGCCCGCGCCCCCGCGTCAGCGCACGGACAGGAACCGGCCCAGGCCCCCCCGGGTGGCCAGGACGATGAGGCGGTCGCCGACCGCGAGCTGGTAGCCGCGCTGCGGTGACCAGTCGAGCGCGGCCGTCCCGCTCGCCTGCATCGCCAGCACGCGGGCCTGCCCGTCCTGCTCGGTGCCGGAGATGGAGCTGCCGACCAGCCCGGCCTGGTCCGCGACCCTGATCTCGGCGATCAGCAGCACGTGCCGGCCGACGTCGATGGTGCGCAGCACCTGATGCTCGAGCATCGCGGTGGCGAAGGCCGGGGCGGCCAGATACGGCACGCTCCGCGAGATCATGTTGCCGGTCATCTTTTCCAGCCGTTCGGCCAGGTCGTCGTCGGTGAGCCTGAGCACGATGCGCAGGTCGTCGCGGAGCGCCCGCGCGGTCAGCGCGGTTTCCAGGTTCACGATGTCCAGGCTGGTCACCGAGACCAGCGCCAGGCAGGTGTCGAGGTGGGCGGCGCGCAGCGTCTCCTCGCGGAACGCGTCGCCGATCACCACCGGCAGGCCCAGCTGGCGGGCCAGCGGGATGCCGGGGGCGTTCGGCTTGTTGTCCACGCACACCACGTCGAACCCGAGGTCGTGCAGCTGGCCGGTCACGGCGGAGCCGACGTTGCCGAGCCCGACCACGATGACGTGCCCGCTGGCCGGCTGCGGCGCCCGGCGCACCGAACCGGTCAGCCGGGCACCCACCACGATAGCGGTGATCACCGGGATGAAGGCCATGCCGTCCACGGTCAGGATCACCTGCGCGACCTTCTCCGCCGTGCTGTCCTGCGATCTGGTGAGGGCCGACCCGGTCAGGTCCATCAGGGTGAGGTACAGCGCGTCGTTGAGCGAGTAGACCGTGGCCAGCAACCCCAGGCCGACCCCGATCACCGCCAGCAGCGCCGCGAATACCAGCCCGAACTTGTGCCGCACCAGCCGCCGGAGCTGCCCGGCGAACGCCCGGGCCGGGTTGGGCCGGCGGGCCAGCGGGTTGCGCGGCGTTCCGTCCGCGACGGCCAGCACCAGGTCGGCCCGGTCCCGCAGGTCGCTGCCGGGCGGGAGCAGCCGCGGATCGTCGTGGTCGTCGGTCAGGCCGCAGACCACGGCGCCGGCCGCCACGTCGTCCGGCCGGGCCACGTACAGGGTGCGCCGCTGCACCCGGACGTGGCTGGGGGCCGGCTCGCCCAGCGCCGCGGCCACGAACGACGGTGCCGCCATCGCCGTGCCGGACAGTACCATGCAGTCGGGGAACAGCATCCTGATGTGCTCGCCGAGCCGCCGGTTGAAGATGGCCAGCACCAGCCGGAGCCCGGGGTTGAGCTCCTGCGCCCGCAGCCCGGCGTGCAGGTTGCCCACGTCGTCCTGCCAGACGACGGCCAGCGCCCGGGCCGACTGCACGTCCGCGTCGGTGAAGGCCTGGCTGGACAGCTCCGGGTACTCGAGCACCCGGACCCGCGGCAGCGCGCTGATCTGCGGCCCGTGGTTGTGCCGCCGGTCCGGCAGGATAACCGTCACATGCTCGCCGTACCGGGAGGTGAGCTCCTCCGTGATGCGGTACGACAGCGGCCCGTCACCGCAGACGATGAGGTGGTCGCCGCGACGATCCGCGCGCCGGGGGAGCGCAGGCATGCGGAAGATCATAACGGGCGTTGACACGATCACGGCCCCTTGAAAGGCTCGGCGCAGCCGTCGGAAAGGGGATCACTGTGGCAGTCGTCGAGACCATGCGGGGCCCGGTCGACCTGGGCAACCTGGGGCAGACCCTGATGCACGAGCACGTCTTCGTGCTCTCCACCGAGCACGTGCAGAACTACGGCAGCGACTGGTGGGACGAGGAGGCCATGGTCGCCCGGGCCATCGACAAGCTCAACGCCGTGTACGCCAAGGGCATCCGCACGATCGTCGATCCCACCGTCTGGGGCCTGGGCCGCGACATCCCGCGGATGCAGCGGATCGCGGCGGAAACGCCGGTGAACATCATCGTCGCCACCGGCCTGTACGTCTACGAGGAACTCCCGCAGCAGTACGCCTACCGCGGCCCCGGCCTGCTCCTCGACATGCCCGAGCCGATGGTCACCGACTTCTCCCGCGACATCACCGAGGGCATCAGCGGCACCGGGGTCAAGGCCGCCTTCCTCAAGTTCGCCCTGGAGACCCCCGAGCCCGGCCCCGGCATCGAGCGCATCGCCCGCGCCATCGCCCGGACGCACGTCGAGACCGGCGCGCCCATCGCCGTGCACACCTCCGGCCCGCACCAGACCGGCCGGATCGCGGTGCGGATCTTCCGCGAGGGGGGCGTGGACCTGTCCAAGGTGGTGATCGGGCACGCGGGCGACAGCAACGACCTGGACTACCTCACCGAGCTAGCCGACGCCGGGGTCCTGCTCGGCATGGACCGTTTCGGGCTGGATCTGTTCAATCCGGGTGCCGAACGGGTGAAGACGATCGTCGCCCTGACCTCCAGGGGCTACGCCGGGAGCATGGTGCTGGCGCACGACGCGAACTGCTTCATCGACTACTTCGGCGCCGCGCACGACATGGCCCGCGCCGCCGCCGCGCCGAACTGGCACTACGAGCACATCACCGACGACGTCCTGCCCGCCCTGCTGGCCTCGGGCGTCACCCAAGAGCAGATCGACACGATGATGGTGGAGAACCCGGTGCGCTACTTCACCCCGGCCAAGGACGGTGCCTCATGAAGGACCACAGCGAGCTGGGCGGCATGTTCGACATGACCGGCGTCGTCCGCGGCCCGGACGGCATCAAGCGCTACGAGGGGCTGCCCCGCAACCTGGTGCAGATGTTCCGCGCCGCGGTCGACAGCGACGGCGCGGCGGAGGCCGTGGTGGAGACCGGGGGCGGCCCGCGGCTGAGCTACGCCTCGCTCTGGGACCGCGCGGCCCGGGTGGCGGGCGGCCTGCGCGGCCTCGGTGTCCAGCGCGGCGACCGGGTGGCGATCCGGCTGGGCAACGGCGTGGACTGGGTGCTGGCCTTCCTCGGCGCCGTGCTGGCCGACGCGATCGTGGTGCCGGTCAACACCCGCTTCACCGAGGAGGAGGCGAACTACGTGGTGACCGACTCCGGCGCGACGTATGTCTTCATGCCCGGAGCGCCACTTCCTGACGGCGGCCCGCTGTTCGTCGACGATCAGGAGCCGGGCAGCCCGGCCGCGATCTTCTACACCAGCGGCACCACGGGTTTTCCGAAGGGCGCGGTGACCAGCCACGAGAACTTCCTGTCCAACGCCGAGACCTGCCGGCGCGCGCTGTCCGTGGACCCGGCGGGCCTGCGCACCCTGATCTCGGTGCCGCTGTTCCACGTGACCGGCTGCAACAGCCAGCTGCTGGTGGCGCTGTACGTGGGCGGCACGGCGGTGATCATGCCGGTCTTCGAGGTCGCCGCGTTCCTGCACGCCATCGAGGCCGAGCGGATCGACACCATGGTCACGGTGCCGGCCATCTACTGGCTGGCGATCAATCAGCCGGCCTTCGCCGAGGTGGACATCTCGCACGTGCGCTCGGTCTCCTACGGCGGCGCGCCGATCGCGCCCGACCTGGTGGCCCGGCTGGGCAAGGCGTTCCCGCAGGCGCGGCTGGGCAACGGGTTCGGCCTGACCGAGACCTCCAGCGTGTCCACCTTCCTGCCGCACGAGTTCGTGGCCCACGCCGACTCGGTCGGGTTCCCCGCCCCGGTGTGCGACGTCCGCCTGGACGCGGTGGGCCCGGACGGCACCGGTGAGCTGCTGATCCGCGGGCCGAACATCGTCTCCGGCTACTGGAACAAGCCGGAGGCCACCGCCGAGACGTTCGTGGATGGCTGGCTGCACAGCGGCGACCTGGCCCGGATCGACGACGAGGGCCTGGTCTACCTGGTGGACCGGATGAAGGACATGATCAACCGCGGCGGCGAGAACGTGTACTGCGTCGAGGTGGAGAATGCCCTGGCCGGCGCGCCGGGCGTCTACGAGGCGGCGGTCCTCGGCGTGCCCGACGAGATGATGGGGGAGAAGGTGGGCACGGTGATCGTGCCGATGCCCGGGACCTCCCTGGACATCCCGGCGGTCATCGGCTACCTGGGCGAGCACATCGCGGACTTCAAGATCCCGCAGTACGTCGCGGTCAGCAGCACGCCGCTGCCGCGCAACCCCGGCGGCAAGCTGCTGAAGCGGCGGCTGCGCGAAGACGTCGATTGGGCCGCCGCCTTCCGCCGCTGACCGCTAGGCTGTCATCCGTAAGCGTTCGGTCACAATCCGTGACAAAGTGCTCGGGAGGCAGCGTGCCAGGTCTTCGGCGGGCCCGTGCGGCCGGGGCCCTCGCAGCCCTGGCCGCTGCCGTCCTGACCGCAAGATCAGCCTGGGCCTCCGGATCCGCCCGGGCCTCCGGATCCGCCCGGGCCTCCGGATCCGCCCGGGCCTCCGGATCCGCCCGGGCCTCCGGATCCGCCCGGGCCTCCGGATCCGCCCGGGCCGACGGTCCGACCATCGGCCCGGTGCAGATCAACCCGGTCGGGCACCCCCGCCTGTGCTGGCAGGCGGGCGGAAACGGCTCGGGCGTCACGCTGGAGCGCTGCGACCCTGCCCTCCAAGGCCAGCAATGGTCGCTGACCAGCGACGGCGTGGTGATGAACGGAAACGGCTACTGCCTGGAGGCGGGCACCGCCGTTGCGCTGTACATCGACTTCGCCGGCCAGTGCGCCGGCGACGGGCCCCATAACGGGCCCAGTAACGGGCCCGGTGATGGACAGGGCCGACGTGACCAGGTCTGGCAGTACCGGGCCGGACAGCTGGCCAGTGCCGGGACCAGCGCCTGCGCCGGTCCCGGCGGCCCGGTCGCGCCCGGCGCCCCGATCCTCCGGCGGCCTTGCCGGCCGGTTTCCGCTGGAGCATCGGGTACAGCGCCGTCACGGTAAAGCCCGGCCCCGGCCCCGGCGGCGGTCCGGCCGGCGGCACCTTCGCCGCCTCGGTGACCGTCGCCAACGCCGCGTCGGCGCAGGCCGCCTACGGCGTCGCCGTCAGCTTCCGCCTGCCGCCGCACCTGGCCGCCTCCGGCCTGCGGGTCACCGGGGCCTCCGGCTGGACCTGCGACGTCCGCCGGGTGACCTGTACCGGCACCCTGCCGTCCGGTGCCTCCGGCCGGGTCGCCATCACCGGCCGCCTGCCCGCCGCCGCCCGCCCCGGCACCTCCTACGCCGTCCAGGCCCGCGCCGCCGTGACCGGCACCTCCCAGCGCCCCGGCGCCCCGCGCACCGCCACCGTCTCGCTGGCCGTCCCGGTGCGCCCCGCCGCGCCGCGCGCCGCCTCCGGCCCCCGCTCCCCGCTGCTCCCGGTCGCCGCCGTCGCCGCGGCCCTTCTCCTGGCCGGCGCCCTGCTCCTCTTCGTCGCCCGCCGCCGCCCCCGCCACGCCGCCCGCTCCCGCCCTCCCTCCCGCCCTCGTTCCCGCTCTCGCTCCCACGCCCGCCCCCGG
>Ga0070699_100002290_pt1 | contig 17227 bp, 18 predicted proteins | sample KBSK1503metaG_FD_65473 | JGI IMG/M metagenome (GOLD analysis project Ga0070699, IMG submission 65473) | Corn, switchgrass and miscanthus rhizosphere microbial communities from Kellogg Biological Station, Michigan, USA - KBS K1-50-3 metaG | ecosystem: Host-associated > Plants > Roots >... | reverse complement strand
TCAGGAAGACGCCACCGCCAGACCAGCTTTCCTCGCTGAAGCCTCGCGATATCGCCTCTTCCCCGGTCGCCGCGAGGGGGACTATCAACATCATCTCGCAGAGATGATGGCGGCGGACGCGAGGTCTGCACCAGAAGAGAAGATCAGCCCGGAGCTCCTCGAAGAGTTGCGCACGAAGGCGCTGCCGATTCTGCGACTGGCCGACCCGCTGATGGAAATCCGCGATGAATTGAAGCGGCTCGGGTGGGGTGGGGATGTACGTCCACCGTTGACGCTGTACTTGGCTGCCACGACCAGACTCCTCGCCAAACGCTCCGGCTCGATGCCGACCCATACGCAGGTCAACGGGCCGAGCGGCACCGGCAAGTCGTACGCGGTGCGCTGCTTCGTCAGTCTCTTCCCCTCCGAGGTCATCGTCCAGTACGACGCCACGTCTCCGAAGGTAATGATTCACGATGCGGTCAGCCTGAAACACAAGGTGTTAGTCTTCTCCGAGGCCGACAGTCTGCCGGGTGTCGCAAACGGCGAGGAAGATAATCCCGCCGCCTCCATGCTGCGCACCCTCCTCGCGGATGGCGATGCCAGCTACAAAATCCCGATCAAGGACAAGACCAGCGGCAAGTTCGTGATCCACGAGATTAAGAAAGATGGCCCGACGGTGCTGATCACCACGACCGTGAACCGCCTGGAGCGACAGGAGCAGCTAGACTCTCGACTGTTCGCCGTCGACATCCCGGACGACCCGAAGCAGCAGGAGGCGGCGATGGCCGCCCAGGATCAGATCGAGCTGCACGACACCACGGTCGAGGTCAACGCGGGCCTTGTGGCGTTTCAGGCATATCTCCAAGCCCTCGCGCCTCTCAAGGTGGTGGTGCCGTTCGTGCGCGCCTTCAGTTTCTTTCTCCGACAGAATCGGATCGAGGCGCGACTGCTGCGAGATCGGGCGCGGTTCCTGGCGCTGCTGAAGGCAGTGACCATCATCCGACATGCGCACCGGCAGCGAGATCCTCAGGGCCGCCTCGTCTCCACGTTCGAGGACTATCAGACGATGGTGGATCTGATCGAAGAGATGTACGAGAACACCACGGCGGTCGGGCCGATGATCAGGGAGTTGGTGGCAGCGGTAGGGAAGTTCCCGAATGCCTCTCAGACCACCCTGGCGCGACATCTCGGGATCAGCCAACAGGCGGTGAGCAAGCGGATCAAGTCAGCCCTGAAGGGCGGTTGGATTCGGAACACGGAGCATCGTGAGGGGCACCCCGCGCAACTTCGGCTTGGTGATCCTCTTCCTCATCGCTGCGGCTTGCCGTCAGTCGAGCAGTTGCGAGCTTGGTCTCCGCGTCAGCCGGTACGACGGGAGCCCGTACAACGGGAGCCCGTGCGATGATCCCCTCTCTTCGTGGGGGCGTCTTCCGGGTTGTAGGGTTGTAGCCTATGACAAACAGACCGTGGAATCAGAGAGTTAGCCCTACAACCCTCTCACAACTCACTCTAACAGTCTTGTCGCCGGGTTGTGGGTTCTAAGTGCAGTTACCATAAGCAGAAATGTGGGGGCTACAACCCTACAACCCTGTTTTTGGGGGTATGAGGGGGACGGGACACGAGCAAGCATGATCACGATTGCCGGACAGCGCTACGTGACGATGGCCGAAGCCTGCAAGCGGCTCAGGATCGACCCGTACCCAATTGCCGCCGCTCTTGTTCAAGGCCCGAGCGCTGCTGACAAGGCTAGAGACCTCGATCTCGGCCCTGGCCTGCCAAGGCTCAGAGTCGAGCGGCATCGCGGTCTACTCTTCGTCCCAGCCTGGTCCGTCCAGACTGTTAGCAGAGAACTCAAGAAGCGCCGAGCGCCAATCATTCGGCTCATCGCTCACTATGAACAGCGGCTTCGGTGGGAATCCAACAAACAGGCCCGAGAGCGAACCGAAACCGCTCTCCTCGACCGTGTGTGGAAGATGAGCCCGAGCAGCACCGGCCATCCAAGACAGCCGGTCTGAATACCGTAACGCCAACTCCAGCCAGCAGGCGTAAGCCGATCCAGCAATCATCGCGGCGACTTGAATTCAATTCACCCGTTGAGCCAGATCATTCGTTTGTTACGTAGACGGCAATGGCTGAATGATCACGAGACCACCTGAATATAGGGGCCAGACCTATGCGGGGGCTTCGTCTGCTCACCAAAAACGATAACGATCCAATCGAGTTGCCAAGCCACACAGGCATTGCTCGCGCCCCATTGCTCATCGTGATCATTCGCGCTCACGTGCAGAGCAGACCAGCAGGTCAAGCTCGCGCATTTGGCTCTGGGTAGCTGTCTGGCCGTGGCCCTGTGCGTAGGTCGAGACTTCTCGACGTAGGGTATGTTCCCCTACTCGTGAGGGCGGCTCGTTGAACCTAGACGATCCTTGCCCTTCGGCCCCACGTGGTGCGCTCAGATGCACGCATTCGATTGCCCGGCCTGTATTGGTGCGGCCTCAATCACTTGGTCACCAAGTGTAACCGTCCACGGCGCCCTCGCCCTGCACGTCGCGCCTCGTGAGGCCGTGCGAGTTCCTTTTGGAAGGGGGTGGGGGGTCCAGCCGCCCTCCCCGTCCGGCCACATGGCAACTCAAAACGTCTAACAGTCCCTGAGACGCCTCCGGATCGACGCCCGCGTATAATACCGATCAGATCCACGCAGCCAACCCGCGACCAAGAGAATTGAGAGGTGCCTAGTAGCATGGATGTCCGTCGACTGATCAATTAACCCGCAGCCGCAGTGGCCCGAGTGGTTCGATCTCAAGACCCTCGCGGTCTTCTCCCGAATCTCCGAGCGCCACCTTCGGAATCTGATCCGCCGGGGTGCCCTCCCCCACGTTAAGCTCGGCCGCCTCGTCCGCGTCCACCGTCCCACCTTCGACGCCTGGATGCTCGCCCAGGCCGTACCCGTATCAGAGCAACCGCTTCCCCACATCCCGACAGTGGGTCTACTCGACCGCATTCGAGCTACGCGCCCTCCCAGACGTTCCGGGATTCATGTTGAAGACCGACACGGCCCGTCCTCTCATACCGCGCATGCTCACGCGGTTCACTACAACCTGAGGAGGGCATCATGAGACGCAGTCGAGTTCGAGTCGAGATGGATCGTCACTTCGAGTGCACACTCGGAAAGTGCAAGGCCCCCGCCCTACGACGACGACTCGCCCAGGGTCGCAAGACCGGGGCGTGCATCCCCCGTCGAACGTGGTGGGTGAAATTCACGGTCGACGGCAAGCGATGCAGTGAAGGCTATCGGGACAAGGCCGAGGCTGAGACCCGTCAACGCAAGATCATGGCCTTGATGGAGCTGGATGCCGACCCACGCGCCGCAGTCTTGCCCAGCGCTCCCCTCTTCGGCTCCATCGCGGAGGAGGCCCTGCGCGTCTACTGCGGGGACTACGCGCTGCGCCAGACCACGATTGAAAATCACGAGTCCGTCCTGCGCAAGCACGTGCTCCCCTTCTTCAGTAGCACGCCGGTCGATGCGGCGCACTTCGACCGCGAGGCCGTCCGGTCGTTCATCCGGCATCTACGCGGTGGTGACGGCAAGCCGCGCGTTCTCAGCGACGCGTCCATCAACGTCGTATTGCCCACGCTGTCCATCGTGCTCAACCATGCGGTCGAGAAGAAACTCCTGCTCCAGAATCCCCTGCGCGGCGGGGGTGCCCTCTGGCGGCGTGAGCAGCCGCCCGAACGGGTTGACCCGTTCGCGCCGGAGGAACTGCGCGCGATCATCACCAGCGCGTACGAGGTCGACCACGACTTCGGGGTGCTGGTCCAGATCGCCGCCCAAACAGGTCTGCGCCCCGGTGAAGTCTTGGGCCTGCGCCGCTGCGACCTCGATCTAGCCCGTGGCGAGGTTCACGTGCGTGGCACGTACACGCGCAGCCGGCCAGGGCCGACCAAGACCAGGTCTTCCACTCGGGTTGTCTCGCTGCTCGATCACGTGGTCGTGGACGAGGCCTTATCGCGTTCGGTGATTCCGAAGATCAAGGCGATGAAGTTGCTCAGCATGGACCCGGAGGACCGGCTCTTCGCGCTCGGCTACAGCGTGACGTGGCAAACGCGCTGGAAGCGCGCGCTGCTCAAGTCAGGCGTTCGTTACCGGAAACCCCACAACCTGCGCCACGCGTTCGCGTCGATCCTACTCTCACGCGGCGCGAACATTCTGGAAGTTCAAGAGGCGGGCGGATGGAGCAGCGCAGCGGTGCTGCTGCGAGTGTACGCGAAGTGGATACGCGAGACGAAGCGTTCTGGTGCAAGCATGCTTGCACCGAACGCGGCCCGAGCGCGTAAACATTGAGGGCGTGAATTTGCGCACGAAGTGGGCGGCCAGGTCCGGGAGGTCCGACTTGCGCTCCCGCAGCGGAGGTACCCCGACCGGCACCACGTGGAGGCGATAGTAGAGATCCTCGCGGAACGTGCGGTCCCGGATGGCCTGGCGGAGATCGGTGTTGGTGGCCGCGATGACCCGCACGTCCACCTGGATGGTGCGGGTGCCGCCGAGGCGCTCGATCTCCCGCTCCTGCAGGGCCCGGAGCAGCTTGGCCTGCAGGTCGATGCGTAGGCTGCCGACCTCGTCGAGGAAGAGGGTGCCGCCGTGGGCCAGCTCGAACTTCCCCGGCTTGCGCGCGTAGGCGCCGGTGAAGGCGCCCTTCTCGTGGCCGAACAGCTCCGACTCCAGCAGCGAGTCGGGGATGGCGGCCAGGTTCACCGCCACGAACGGCTGCGCGCGGCGCGGGCTCTGATTGTGGATGGCGCGCGCGACCAGCTCCTTGCCGGTGCCGCTCTCCGCGGTGATCAGCACGGTGGCGTGGGTCTGCGACACCTGGGCGATCAGCTCGTAGAGCCGGACCATGCGCGGATGACGGCCCACCAGCTGATCGAAGCCGTGCGCGCGATCGAGCTCGGCCCGCAGGTAGTGCAGCTCGCGCTCCATGCCGCGCCGCTGGGCCGCCTCGCGGACCAGGTCCAGGATCTCGTCCACGTCGAACGGCTTCGCCAGGTAGTCGTAGGCGCCCGCCTTCATAGCGTCGACCGCCATGCGCACGTGCGGGTCCGCGGTGATCAGAATGACCGGGATAGACTCGTCGATAGCGAGGATCTGCGGCAGCACCCGGGAGCCGGGCTCACCCGGCATCCGCACGTCGAGGAGCGCCACGTCGACCCGCCGGGCGCCCAGGATCGCGAGCGCGGCCGCGCCGTCGGCGGCCTCCAGCACCTCGAACTCCTCGCCGAGAATCAGCCGGAGCGACTCGCGGACCCCGGGTTCGTCGTCGACGGCGAGCACCACCGGACGGGGCCGGTAGACCGCCGCTCCGTCGCCCGACCCCTCCGTATCCTTCCGTGCGCGCTGCTCGCCTGTCATTCGCATGCCCTCGGCTGTCACGAAGTGACCGGCACCTTAGGCAGCGGCGAGGCCGCTGTCAAGCGGATTCCTACCCTTACTGCGTCGCCGCGCGGGTCAGGGACGGGGCGCGGTCAGCATCACGTACTCGTTGCGCCCCCCGCCACGCTGGAGATACACCGGAATCGACTCCCCGGGCTTGAGCGCGGCGGCGATCTGCCGGAACGCGGCCGCGTCGGCGACCGGCCGGCGATTCACCTCCACGATCGCGTCGCCCGGCTTGATGCCGGCCTCCGCACCCGGGCTCCCCGGCGCGACCTCGGTGACGAGCAGGCCGCGGCGCGCGGAGAGCCGGTTCTGCCGCGCGGTCTCGGGCGTGAGCGGCTCCACCGTGAGCCCCAGCACGTCCTCGCCGCTCTCGGCGGCGGCCAGCGCCTCGTCGGTCGGCTGCTCGCCCACCTTCACGCTCAGCGCGAGCGGCTGGTGATCACGGATCACCACGATCGGTGAGGGGCGCCCGGGCTCCACCGCGGCCACCCGCTTCTGCAGATCGGTCACGTCCTTGATCGCGCTGCCGCCGAAGCCGGTGATCACGTCGCCCGCCTTGAGGCCGGCCGCGGCGGCGGGTCCGTCCTTCATGACCTCGGCCACCAGCACGCCCGCGTCCTCCTTCACCCCGAAGCCGGCGGCCAGCTCGGGGGTGAGGTCCTGGATCACGACGCCGAGCCAGCCGCGCACCACCCGGCCGCGTGCGATGAGCTGGGTCATGATGTCGCGCGCCATCGTGATCGGGATCGCGAAGCCGATGCCCTGCCCGCTCGACACGATCGCGGTGTTGATGCCGATCACCCGCCCGTCCAGGTTCAGGAGCGGGCCGCCCGAGTTGCCCGGGTTGATCGACGCGTCGGTCTGAATGAAGGCCTCGTAGGTGGCGACGCCCACGTGGGTGCGCCCGGTCGCGGAGATGATGCCGGCGGTGACGGTGCGGTCGAGGCCGAACGGGTTGCCGATCGCGATCGCCCACTGCCCCACCCGCAGCCGGTCGGAGTCACCCAGATCGGCGACCGGCAGCGGCGCCGGGCTCTCGACCTTCAGCACGGCGAGGTCGGTGCGCGGATCGCGCCCGACCAGGGTGGCCTTGAACTTCCGGTCGTCGGAGAGCCGCACCTCGATCGCGGACGCGTTCTCGACCACGTGGTTGTTGGTGAGGATGTAGCCGCGCGGGTCCACGATGACGCCCGAGCCGGCGGCGCGGCCGTCCTCGCGCGGGGCGCGGCGACGGAAGAAGCGCTCGAAGAGCTCCGGGCCGAAGAACTCGCGGAAGCGCTCCTCCATCTCCGGGGAGGGCCCCTCCTCCTGCCCCGCCTCCGGCTTCAGCTTCACGCTGACGTTGACCACCGACGGGGTGGCGCGATCCGCCACCGAGACGAAGGCGTCCTCCAGCGCCCGCAGGAGCGCCTTCGAGTCGGGCGCGGAGGCCGGCGCGGCCGGCGGCTCGGCGGGGCGCGTCTGGGCGGTCGCGATCGGCGGGGCGGGGAGCAGGGCCGACGCCAGCAGGAGCACGAGGGGCAGCATGCCGCGTCGGATCGTCGTCATTCGGAGGCCTCCGTGAACGATCTTACCGCCGGGTTCGGGACCTCGCCAGTCGACTCGAGCGCCAGCTCCAGCACGCGGGTGGTGGCGGCGGTGATCGGCGCGCGCCGTCCGCGCCGCACGCCCGCTACCCAGACGATGTCGCCCCCCGTCTCCACGAGCGGCGTGCGGGGCCGCTGCCACCGGGGGACCCCCGCGTCGATCAGGAACGACTTCAGGCGTCGCAGGCCGGGCGCGCCGAAGGGAGCGAAGACGTCGCCGCGCCGGCGCGCCCGCACCGTGAATGGCGCGGTCAGCAGGTCGGCGTCGAAGGCCGCGCGCGTGGGCTCGCGCGGGACGACGTAGTCGGCGCCGCGGGGGAGGACGCGGGCGGTCAGCCGCGCGCCGATCTCCGGCAGATCGAGCACACCGGCGGCGGGCCACGCGCGCGTGACGACCGCGGCCAGCTCGGGCGGACCGACCCGCAGGCGACGGCCGCTCCGCTCCACCACGAGCCGGCCCACACGCACCGCCCGGCGCCGCGGCGCCTCGCCGAGCAGCCGCCGCAGCGCCCGCTGCGCGGGCCCGCGGAGCGGGCGCGTCTCGCCCAGGCGCGCCGCGGCCTGTCGCACGACCTCCGCGGCCAGCTCGAGCGGCTGGGCCTCGAGCGGGGCCACGTCGAGGATGAATCCGGCCGGCTCCCGCGTGGCGATCCGATCCAGGTCCGCGCGCGCCCGCGCTTCGAGATCGGCCACCACGGCGCGGGCGGCGGCGGCCGAGCGGGCGAGCGCCTCGACCACCGAGCTCCCGGTCAGCTCGGCCATGAACGGCAGCAGGTCGTGGCGGATGCGCGAGCGGAGGAAGCGCGGGTCGCGATTGCTCGCATCCTCGGCGGCGCGAAGCCCGTGCGCGGCCAGATGCGCCACGATCTCGGCCCGCCGGGTCTCGATCAGCGGGCTGACGAGCAGCCCCCGCACCGGGGCGATGCCGCCCAGCCCGCGCGGGCCCGCGCCCTGGAGCAGCCGCATCAGCACCGTCTCGGCCTGATCGTCGGCGGTGTGGCCGGTGGCGATGCGCCCGGCGCCGGCGGCGCGCGCCGCGCGGGCGAGCGCGGCGTGGCGGGCGCGCCGGCTCTCCGCCTCGAGCCCGTCCCAGGGCGGAGCCCGCCGGACGGTGACCCGCTCGACGTGGCAGGCCACCCCCAGCTGCTCGCAGAGCCGCTCGACCGCCTCCGCCTCCGCGTCGGCCTCCGGCCGGAGGCCGTGGTGCACGTGGGCCACCGAGAGGACGAGCGCGAGCGGGGCCCGGAGCGAGCAGAGCACGTCGAGGAGCGCGACCGAGTCGGGACCGCCGGAGACGGCCACCAAGACGCGTTCGCCGCCACGGAGCATTCCGTGACGGCGAATGGTGTCCTGGACCCGGTCGACGAGGCTAGTGGCGATGGTCACACTGCGACTGCAGCCCCACCCACACCTCGCCGTCCTCGAAGTACTCCTTCTTCCAGATCGGCACCGTCTCCTTCAGGGTATCGATGGCGAAGCGGCAGGCCTCGAAGGCGGGGCCCCGGTGCGGCGAGGAGACCGCGATCATCACGCTCGACTCCCCGATCTCGAGGCGCCCGATGCGGTGTACGAGCGCGATGCGGGCGGTGGCGGGCCAGCGCTCCCGGATGGCGGTCGCGATCTCGCGCATCTTCGCGAGCGCCATCGGGCCGTGTGCCTCGTACTCCAGGAACTTCACCCGGCGGCCGCCGGTCTGGTCCCGCACCACGCCGGAGAAGAGCGCGATGCCGCCTGCCCCGGGATGCTCCACCGCCTGGGCCACCGCGTGCTCGGAGAGGGGCTCGGCGGTGACCCCGATCCAGTCCGGCTCGGCGGCGCCGCCGCTCACCGGGGGGAACAGGCAGAGCTCGTCGCCGTCTCCCAGCGGATGATCAGCGTCGACGTAGTCGTTGCGGAGGGCGAACAGCGTGAACGGACGGTAGGGCTGGAGCGCCGGAAGCTGGTGGGTCACCGCTTCCCAGGCCCGCTCGACGGTGCCCCCGTCGGGAAGCTCGAGGTCCAGCGAGTCGCGGCCCGCCGCCTCGCGATAGCGGGCGAAGAGCCGGACCAGCACCTTCATCGAGCGAGCCTCGGCCCGATGCGACGGCCTAGAACTGGTGCGACGAGCCGCAGCCGCAGGACGACTTCACGTTCGGGTTCTTGATGGCGAACCCGGCGCCCAGCATGTTGTTGTCCACGTAGTCGATCTCGCTGCCCTCGAGATACGGAGCGCTGTGCGAGTCCACGAAGACCTTCACGCCGTTCGTCTCGACGACGTTGTCGCCGTCGGTCGCGGTATCGTCCCAGCCGAGCTCGTAGGACATGCCGGAGCAACCGCCCCCGACAATCCGGATCCGCAGCCCCCACTCGGGCTTGCCCTCTTCGAGCCGCAGGTCCGAGATCTTCTTGGCGGCCGTCTCAGTCAACGTGATCATCCGATGCCTCCTTGGATAGCGTGCCGAGTTGTCGAGTCGGGCTCATTATAGCAGAAGGACCAAGGGCTTGCCGGGCGCTCCCACCCGAGCCGCCGCCCGTCCTAGAGGATGCCTCCGGCGGGTAGCAGCGTGACCTCCTCGAGCGTCGCGTTGGGGCCCAGCCCGGCCATCAGGAGGGCCGCTTCCGCCACCTGGTCGGCCCGGAGCATGCGCTCGCGGGCCGGGGCGCCCGGCATGGCGTCCCAGAGCGGGGTATCGGTGGCCCCGGCCGAGATCACGCCCACCCGGACCCCGTGGGGCCGCATCTCCTCGGCGAGGACCCGTGAGAAGCCCAGCAGGCCGTACTTGGAGGCGGTGTAGGCGGCGCTGCCGAGCAGCGACCGGCTCGTGACCACCGAGCCCACGTTGATGATGGTGCCCCGCCGGCGGCCGATCATGGCGGGCAGGACGGCGCGGCAGCAGAGCACCGCGCCCCGCAGGTTCACGGCCAGCATCTGGTCCCAGTCGTCGAGCTTGGAGTCGGTGACCGGGGCGAAGGTCGCCACCCCGGCCGCGTTGACCAGGATGTCCACCTGGCGCCACTCGGCCAGGGCCCGCCGGGCCAGCGCCTCCACCGAGCCCTCCTGGCGCACGTCGGTCGGTACCGCGAGCGCCCGGCCGCCCGCCTGCTCGATCTCGCGGACCACCCCGTGAAGTTCGGGGCCCGAGCGCGCGGCCAGCACCACCGCGGCGCCCTCGCGACCGAGCGCGCCCGCGATGGCCCGCCCGATCCCCCGCCCGGCGCCGATGACGACCGCGACCTGGCCGGCGAGCTTCAAATGAGCAGCCCGCCGCGGGCCCGGATCAGCTCCATGAACTCGGCGCGGGTCTCCGCGTTCTCGCGGAAGGCCCCGAGCATGGCCGAGGTGACCGCCTTGGAGTTCTGCTTCTCCACCCCGCGCATGAGCATGCACATGTGGAGCGCCTCCACCACCACCGCCACCCCGCGTGGCTGCAGCACCTCCTCGAGGGTGTGCGCGACCTGGGTGGTGAACCGCTCCTGCACCTGCAGGCGCCGCGCGAACATCTCGACCAGGCGCGGCAGCTTGGACAGGCCCACGATCTTGTGCGAGGGCATGTAGGCGATGTGGCACTTGCCGAAGAAGGGCAGCAGGTGATGCTCGCAGAGGGAGTAGAAGTCGATGTCCTTCACCACCACCATCTCGTCGTACTCTTCCGTGAACAGCGCCTCGTTGAGCACGTCGTGCACGTTCTGGCGGTAGCCCGACGTCAGGTATTCCCACGCCTTGGCCACGCGGACGGGCGTCTTCTCCAGCCCCTCCCGCATCGGGTCCTCCCCCATCTCCTTCAGCAGGTCGCGGATGAGCCGCTCCATCGTGGGGCCCTCACCTCCCATGGCTGATCACCTCGGATTCGCCGCAATACTCGAACACGTTGTTGGCGGTCTCCACCAGGGTCACGCGCCGGAGAACGCCGGGCGGCAGCGCGCCCTCGAGCCACTCCCAGAGCGTGCGGGCGAGATTCTCCCCAGTGGTGATCACCGAGGCCAGCGCGGGCACGGTGGCGGACAGATCGTAGTGGTCCACCCGGTCGAGCACCGCGGTCTTCACCGCCCGGTCGACGACGCCGATGTCGACCGACATTCCGGTGACCGGATCGAGGGTGCCCGACACCGTGACTTCGAGCAAGTAGTTGTGGCCGTGCTGCCGGAAGCACTGGCCGTAGACCTCCGCGTTCTCCGCGTCCGAGAAGGCGTCGTTGGCGAGGCGGTGGGCGGCGCTGAAGTGGTAGACGCGGGTGACCGCGTAGGCGCTCATTCGCCGAGGTACTCGACGTAGAAGGTGGGGTCCTCCCAGAGCCGGAGGCGGTACAGGCGCTCCGCCCCGATCTTGGGTCCGAGCAGGTCCCAGATCACCCGCACGAGATTCTCGGTGGTGGGGATCGTGCCGGGCGGGAAGAGCGGGTCCTGGTTGAGGTCGGCGTGGTCGAAGCGATTGATCACCGCGTCGCCCACCACCCGCTTCAGCTCGCCCAGGTCCATCACCATGCCGGTGCGCGGATCGATCGCCCCGCGCACCGTCACCTCGAGCGCGTAGTTGTGGCCGTGGGCCACCGTGAGCGAGCCGAAGGCGCGCGCGTTCTCCTCCGCGCTCCACTCCGGCCGCCAGTAGCGGTGTCCCGCCGAGAACGTGAACTTCCTAGTCGCGTACACCATGCGCTCAGCCTCCTCGCGCCCGCTGTCCCAGGCGATCCATCGAGTGTACCGCGTGGAGGAAGCGCTCCGCGACGTGCCGCGGGGTGAACCCGAGCGCGCGGCGCCGTCCCTCCTGACCGAGCCGGCGGGCGAGCGCGGGGTCCGCGATCAGCCGCTCGATGAGCCCGGCGAGAGCGCCGGGGTCCCGCGGAGGCGCCAGCAGGCCGGTGACCCCGTCGAGCACGACTTCCGGGATCGCGGCGATGCGACAGGCCACCACCGGCAGCTCGGCGGCCATCGCCTCGAGGAAGACGATGCCGAATCCCTCCTGCACCGACGGCAGGCAGAAAACCGCGGCGTTGACGTACTCCTCGGCGAGGCCATCGCGGGTGAGATCGCCCAGCAGCGCCACCGCGTCGCCCAGGCCCAGCTCGGCGTGCAGGCGCGAGAGCACCGGCCACTCCGGCCCGCGGCCCACCACCCGCACCTGGATGCCGGGGATGCGCGCGCGGAGGATGCCGGCGGCGCGCATCAGGTCCTCGATGCGCTTGCGGGGATACATCCGCGCCACGCAGAGTGCCACCGGCGCGCCGCGCGGGCGCCGCGGGGCGCGCCAGAACTGGTCGTCCCACACCTCGAGATCGATGGGCTCCGGCACCACCGCGATCCGCTCCGGCGGCACCCCGTACTCGCGCTGGGCGACCTCGGCAGAGTAGCGGCTCGTCACCATGACGAGGTCGGCGCGCGTCACATTGCGCCGCTCCCAGCGGGCCTGGACCGCGAGCAGCGCGCGCACGAGCCCGCGCTCGTTCTTGAGCTCGTCCGCGATGATGCCCTTGAGGCTTGCCACGAACGGCAGGGTGCGGCGGCGGGCCCACACGAACCCGTCGAGGTCGACGCCCAGCACCAGGTCGGTCTCGCGGGGCGGGCGCAGGGCCACCGCCGCGTTGTAGAGCCAGCGGTCCAGGGTGTGGAAGCCGGTGCGACCGCCCAGCGGGCGCACCGTGACCTGGTGGCCGAGCTGGGTCAGCCCCTGGGCCAGCCCGGCGATGCCGACGAAGGTGCCGCTCCCCTCCAGCGGATTGAGGGGAGTCGAGGAGAGAACGGTGACCCGCAGAGGCTACCGCCCCTGGAACCGGGGCGCCCGCTTCTCGAGGAAGGCGCGCGTGCCCTCCCGGTAGTCCTCGCTGTCGAAGGTCGCGATGCCCAGGTCGCGGAGGTGCTCCCGGTGGGCGTCGCTGATCCCCTCGAAGATCGCCTGCACCTGCGCCTTGGTGCCCCGCACCGACAGCGGCGCGTTGGCCGCGACCTTCTTCAGGTACTCGTAGGTGTAGGCCTCGAGCTCCGCCACCGGCACCAGCCGCTGGATGAAGCCGATGCGCAGCGCCTCCTCCGCGTCCACCGTCCGCGCCGAGTAGAGAATGTCCTTGGCGTAGGCGGGCCCGACCAGGTCCACCAGCTGGTGCACCGGATCGAGGCCGTAGATGATGCTGAGGCGCGCGGCGGGGATGCCGAACTTGGAGCCCGCGGCCGCGAAGCGGAAGTCGGCGGCCATGGCCAGCGCCATCGCGCCGCCCATGCAATAACCGAACACCATCGCGACGGTAGGCTTCGGGCAGAGGCGGATCGAGGAGTAGGCGGCCTCGGTCTGCTTGTTGTAGTTGAGCGCGGTGGCGGTGTCCTTGCGGTTCTCCTGGAACTCGGAGATGTCCGCGCCGGACGCGAAGGCGTCGGTCCCCGCCCCGCGGTAGACGATGGCCCGCACCGAGTCGTCCTTCGAGAGCCGCTCGGTGACCATCGCGATCTCCGACCACATCGCGAGGCTGATGGCATTGCGCATCTTGGGCCGGTTGAACACGACGGTCGCGATTGGACCGTCCTGCTCGACCAGGATCTGGTCGCTCATGTGGTCACTCCCTTGGGCAGGGTGGGGGTCACGAGCGAGTAGTCTAGCGGACGGCCGGGGGGACTTCAACCGCCTCCGGGCTTATTTGGCAATGACTTACCGCTGCGGTAGGATCGAATCATGAGCTCGATCGCCCGCCGGTGCCGCCCATGACGCTCGCTGTCTTCGGGATCGCGGCGGTGGTGTTCAGCGTCCTCCTGGGGGTCGTCCACACCGTCTCGGAGCGGCGACAGCAGCGTCGCATCCAGCGGCAGTGGGAAGAGCGGGAGCGCTCCCTCAACCGCAAGCCCTGACCGGGCTCGCGATGCACCGCGTTGCCCCTGCGGAAGAGAACGAAGTACGCTTCCGTCCCGCGCTCGATCCACTCGACCACGAAGTCGCCCCGGGTCTCCGAGATCGCCCGGCGCAGATTCATGGCCGCCGACTCCTCACGCGAAGGCCACAGCTGCTCTTGCATCGCCACGCTCCTCGCTGGGCGGAATCCATCAACTTCCAGCGGTGCGGAGTAGGGCGGGACGTTACGATACCGTGACGATTCCGTTACGAGGTCGAGCGGCTCGCCGGGCCGGCGCGCTCGAACCAGCGCCGCCGGGCCGGCACCGACACCCATTCGAGCCGCGGCCACCAGAGGCCGGTCAGCCGGCCGCCGTAGACGCATCCGGTATCGAGGCCCTTGCACAGCGGGAGATCGACCTTTCCCCGCTGCGCCCAGTGCCCGAAGATGACGGTCTCCGGGCCTGGCCAGAAGTCGAACCAGGGCCGGCCGTCGACGGTACGGATCTCGGTGAGCTCGCTCCGGGTGCACTGTTCGGGACGCTTGCCCGGCGCGATGCCCGCGTGGACCAGAATGTAGCCGTCCTCCCGGATGAACAGCGGGCGCGACCCGAGCCAAACCAGCCATTGTCCCAGCGAGGCGCCGAGTTGCTGACGGACCACGTCGAGGGTCGCCGACCGCTCGCCCTCGAGCAGCGCCACCTCGTGATTGCCGATGACCGTCCGGGCGTCGAGGCGACGCGCGAGCGCGAGGACACCGGCGCTGTCGGGCCCGCGGTTGATCAGATCGCCGCAGAGCGCGAGGCGATGCCGGACCGGGTCGAATCCCGCGACCTCGAGCAGATCGCGCAGCTCGGCGGCGCAGCCTTGCACGTCACCGACGAACAGCACGTCTCGCATGCCATCGTGATAGCACGCGAGCGGGCCCGCCGCGAGTCGATCAGTTCCTGAACACCTGCTCGGGCCGGACCGTGACCGCGCCGTTGATCGCCTCGCCCACGGCCGCCGCGTCCGGCCGCGCGGTGCGGATCTCGAGGGCACGCGCCCGCTCGCCTGGCCCGCTCACGCATCCGAGGCATCCGACGCCAACGACGACCGCCATCACCACTCCGCCGATGTTCATGGCCGTCCTCCTCCGAGCCTGGTGCGGCTGGCGGAAACTGTCGCAACCCCGATGCCAGGAGGCCTTCGCGATCGAGAAAAGGTGGGGCCGCGCCCACCCCCTGCCCCCGGCGGAAGGAACTACCGTGTAAACAACGCCGCGCTCGGGCGGGGCGTCGTGGGGCCGGCCAGCGATATGGTGGCGGCGGGAGGACTCGAACCTCCGACACGGGGCTTATGAGACCCCTGCTCTGCCACCTGAGCTACGCCGCCTTGGTAGGAACTACGCGCAGTTGCAGAGCGAAATACTAACACGCCCGGATGCGGCCACGTCCCGAATTGTGCCCGGTCGTGGCCGGTGACCGCCGCGACCGCGCCGCCGGCGGCGGGGGAAGCGTCAGGCTCCCCGCCGCCGGCGGGACGGCGTCAGCACGAGCGACGACGTGGGGCGCGCGAGGCAGCGCTCCACCATCTGGCGGAGCTCGGCGGCGGGCAGCGGCTTCATCAGGACGGGCGCGGCCAGACGCATGAGGAAGTTCGCGTACTCCGGCGTGTAGCCGCGCTGGAGCGAGAAGATCACGGGCGGGGTGGCGCCGCGGCACGCTTCCTTCAGCATCTGGTAGAAGGCGGGGCCGTTGATCCCCGGCATCTTGAGGTCGGCCAGCACGAGGTCGTAGTTGTGCTGGGCGAGCAGAGTGACCACCTCGGCCTTGCTCGCCGCGGAGTCGACCACGTGGCCGGCCTCCCCGAGCGCCTTGATCGAGGCGGCGCGCTCGCGCTCGTCGTCGTCGACCACCAGGATGCGGCGGCGCGGGCTCGGATCCGGACTCATCGGGGCGCCAGATCGGTTGGCGCGCCACGCTGAGTGCCGAAGCGGTAGAGGAGCTCGTCGGCGGCGCGCGTCATCTGGCTCGCGATCGTCTGCACCGCCTCGTGGAGCTCGTCACGCTGGGCCCGGAGGGCCTCGTTGTCCTCCTCGAGCCGTCGCAGCTCATCCGCGAGCACGGCCCGGTCGCGCTCGAGCGCTTCAGCCTCCGCGTGGATGGAGCCGGCCGCCTCGAGCCATCCGCCCAGCGTCTGCAGGAGGTGCCGGCCCTCGTCGGACCAGCGGGTGATCTCCTCGCTCACCGGGCCCGGGGAGGCTGGCACGCTCCCACGCGCACGTGCGCCGACGGTCGGCTCCTCGGCGGGACGCCGGCCGCACGAGAGGTCGCGCCGCACTCCGATCGGAGTCAGATCGAGGACGGCGAAGATCCGCGAGTAGGGCAACCCGGCGGCCTGGTTCGCCTCGTGGACCCACTGCGGCTGCTCGGCCCCGAACAGGCAGAGGCCCCGCGCCTCCGCCGGAAACACCGCGCTGCTGATGTAGCGCACGGGCTTCCCCGCGCCCTTCAGACGCGCGCAGACGCCCGCGAGCCCCTTCAGCTCGGTCCGGAAGCGCTCCGGAGGTATCTGACTCAGGTCACGCTCGACGGCGAACAGCGGCATGCGTTGATCTCCTCGTGACGCCACCGGGCGTCCCGCGCATCCTAGGCGTCGCAGCGTGGAATCGTCAAGCGCGCCCACGGGCCGTGGAAATGCGGCAAGGCTCGCATCCGCGCGCGAATCACCGCGCCGGACGTGGCGCCCACGCGCGCGGCCGCGTCGTGGCCGCGCCAGACCTACGCGTTCGCATCGTCGCGACCGCGAAGCCGCATCAGCACGTGCAATTCTCGTGTTGTGGACGAGTGGGGATAAGTGGATAAGTCGCCTCGCGGGGCCAATTTGGCGTGGACAGCCAAGACCCCTTTGCTATAATCCCGGCCGAGCGTAACGAGCTTCACGTCTGGAGGAGTCGCATGATCCGCCTCGGAAATCGCCCGTGGATCGAAGAAGACGAGCAGCCGCTGGTGGGCCTGGCCGATGAAGAGGTCGAGGACGAAGACGACGACGAGGACGCGGAGGACGACGACGACCTCGACGAGGACGACGACGAGGACGAGGACGACTTCGACGATGACGACGACTTCGACGACGACGACCTAGACGATGAGGACGAAGACGAGGACGCGGAGGACGCCGAGGACGACGCAGATGAAGACGAGGGCTAGACGCAGTTACTGACCTGTAGGCCTCCCAGGGAGGGTGACGATGGCGCTGATGAGCACCGAAGGTTGGCTGTTCCTCCTGCGATGGATCCACTTCCTGGCGGGAATCACCTGGATCGGCCTGCTCTACTACCTCAATTTCGCCCAGGTCCCGTTCTTCGCCGAGACCGAGCCGGGGGTGCGCTCGGGAGCTCAGCAGAAGCTGCTACCGCGCGTGATGTGGTGGTTCCGGTGGGGCGCCATGATCACGTTC
>Ga0070699_100002289_pt1 | contig 17227 bp, 17 predicted proteins | sample KBSK1503metaG_FD_65473 | JGI IMG/M metagenome (GOLD analysis project Ga0070699, IMG submission 65473) | Corn, switchgrass and miscanthus rhizosphere microbial communities from Kellogg Biological Station, Michigan, USA - KBS K1-50-3 metaG | ecosystem: Host-associated > Plants > Roots >... | reverse complement strand
CGCCCGGCCAGGTAGCTCAGTTGGTAGAGCACGTGACTGAAAATCACGGTGTCGGCAGTTCGATTCTGCCCCTGGCCACTCGGAGAATCAGGCAGCCACGTCGCCCCGGCGCCCGATGAAGTTCGGGCTCCGTGTTCCGTCGGGATCACGCCCGACGGCCCTGCCGCGGCTGGCGACGCCAGCGCGGCAGACGAACACGCCGGGTTCCGCAGCCGCCGCCGACGGGCCCAATCGCCAACCGATCAACATGAGCGCCGCGAGACTTCTGGAACGGCGCGTGTCCGTTCTGCCGCGCTGGCTTCGCCAGCCGCGGCACGGCGGTCGCGCGTGACGCGAGCGCCGCACGCTCACTTCTGTATCCGCGACCCAAGAAGTCTTGGGTCGCGCTCCCGCGGCGGTCCTTCGCCCGGTTGGTGATATGGCCGTGAGGCAGGCTATCATCGAAGTGGAGCCGTCGCGGCCGGTTCGCGTCGAGCGCGACCGCCGCGAGGGCCCTGCCCCGGGCGCATGGCGGGGGACGGGTGGCGGATGGCGAGGTAGGCATGTGGGATGTGCCGCGAATGCTCCGGGGCCTGCTTGGACGGGCGGCACCCGGCGGCCACGTCGAAGCCCCGATCGTCGGCGCAGTGGACGTCGAGTCGCTCCGGCGGCGGCTGGACGTGGCCGAGGACCGACTGCGGGCCGTCGTTGACTCGAGCGTCATCGGTGTCGTGGTCGGCGACCTCGACGGCACCGTGCGGGAGGCCAACGACGCGTTCCTCTGGATGGTGGGCTACTCGCGGGAGGACCTCGACGCGGGGCGGCTCAACTGGATCACGCTGACGCCCCCGAAGTACCGTCCGCTCGACGCCGGCGCGCTCGGCCGGCTCCAGCGCCGTCGCAGCTACGCGCCGTTCGAGAAGGAGTACCTGCGCCGGGACGGCAGCCACGTCCCCGTCCTGATCATCGGCATGGCTCTGCTCGGCGACGCCGGCGACCAGTGCATCGCGCTCGCTCTGCCGCTGATCGAGCGGCAGACCACGGCCGAGGTGTTGCGGGCCAGCGAAGCCCGACTGGCCGGGATCATCGCCTCGGCCACCGACGCGATCGTCACGATCGACGCCGAGCGGCGCATCGTGGTCTTCAACGCAGCGGCGGAGCGCATGTTCCGCTGCTCGGCCGCCGAGGCGTTGGGACAGAAGATCGACCGCTTCGTCCCCGAGCGGTTCCAGGCCGGGCAGGCCGAGCACATCCGTTTCACCGAGCGGGGTGCCCAGGTGCGGCACGGCGGCCCCTCCGGCACGCTCGTCTGGCGCCGCTCCGACGGCGAGGAGTTCTCGATCGAGGTCTCGATCACGCAGGCCGAGACCCTGGGGCAGACGCTGCACACCATCGTCCTGCGCGACATCACGGAGCGCGCGCATCTCCTCGAGCGCGAGCAGGTCGCCCGGGCGGAGGCCGAAGAGGCCAACCGGGCCAAGGACGAGTTCCTCGCCACGCTGTCGCACGAGCTCCGTACACCGCTCAGCACGATGCTCATCTGGGCCGAGCTGCTCCGGCGGCGGGCGCTCGACGAGCCCACCACCGCCCGCGCCCTCGAGACGCTCGAGCGCAACACGCGGGTGATGACGCAGCTGATCGACGACCTGCTCGACGTCTCCCGCATCGTCACCGGAAAGCTCCGTCTGGACATCGGCCTGGTCGACCTCGCCTCGGTGGTGCGGGCTGCCGTGGACGCGGTGCGGCCGGCGGCCGAGGCGAAGCGCGTCGGCGTGGAGTGCGCGCTCGACGCCGAAGTCGGGGCGATCTCGGGGGACGCCGCGCGCCTCCAGCAGGTGGTCTGGAATCTCCTGTCGAACGCGATCAAGTTCACGCCGAAGGGCGGCTGTGTGCGGGTGCGGCTGGACGCGGAAGCGGCGCGCGCTCGGATCACGGTCGACGATACGGGCACGGGCATCACCGCCGGCTTTCTGCCGCATATCTTCGAGCGTTTTCGCCAGGCCGACAGCACGACGACGCGGGTGCATGGCGGCCTTGGCATCGGGCTCGGGATCGTGCGTCAGCTCGTCGAGCTGCACGGTGGCAGGGTGCGAGCCGAGAGCCCGGGCGAGGGTCGCGGCTCGACGTTCACCGTCACCCTCCCGCTCGCCACGGCCGGTCACGAGTGCGAGCCACAGCCGATCGCAGACGCGAAGCTCGACCCCCCTCCGACGCTGGCTGGCCTGCGCGTCCTGCTCGTGGACGACCAGGTCGGCGCCCGCGAGGCGGTCACCGCGGTGCTGGAGCAGTGTGGCGCCCGGGTTGCGGTGGCGGCCTCGTCCGCGGAAGCGCTCGAGGCGCTGGCGAGGTTCCGACCCGACGTCCTGCTGAGCGACGTCGGCATGCCCGAGGAGGACGGGTACGCGCTCATCCGGAAGGTCCGCGCGCTGCCGTCCGAGGACGGAGGACGGGTTCCTGCCGCGGCCCTCACGGCCTACGCCCGCGTCGAGGACCGCCGGCGGGCGCTCCTTGCTGGCTACCAGGCTCACGTGCCGAAGCCGGTCGCGCCGGCCGAGCTGGTCGCCGTGATCACCCACCTGGCGCAGGCCGGCCGGCAGCGATGAGGCGCGGCTAGCAGCTCAGCCGCGCGCCCGGGCCAGCGGCTCCGGCGCGAGGCACTCGGAGCTGGTGCTGCCATCGCGGATCTGCGCGGCGTCGCGGAGGGTCTCGGCCGTGGCGCCGATCGCCCTGGCGAGCGGGCCGCCCGGCTCGAACAGCGGCCGCTGCGCGTCGGAGCCGAGGAGCGTGATGCCCGCCAGCGCCTCTCCGAACTCCTCGACGCTGAGCCGCTCGCGGCTCGCCATGAGCTCCCGGGCCTCGGCAGGGTGCGCGGCCGCATAGGCGAGGCTCTGGTCCCATGCACGCACGATCCGCGCCGCGTCGTCGAGCCGCCGCTCCAGCACGTCGCCGGCGAGGGCCACCACGTCCACCACCTCGCCCGGGATGTCCGCGCTGCTGAAGACGACCCGGGTACCCGGAATCTGCATGATCTCGAAGGAGACGGGCGGATAGGTCACGGCCGCGTCGACCCAGCCGCTGTCGAGGTTCTTCGCCATGTCGGTTTGATCCGTTGCGACGACGGCGACCGCGGAGAACGGCATGCCGTGTCGGGCGAGGGCGCGGGCCAGCACGAACATGCCGAGGGACTCGGGCTCGGCGGCCACCCGCTTGCCCGCCAGCTCCGAGACCGCGGTGATGCTCCCGCGAGCGAGGATCATGTCGGCGCCATTCGAGATGTCGGTGACCATGAACACGCGCGGGCCGCGCAGGGTTGCGTCGCGCGACTGGAGGATCTCGACCACGGTGCCGGTCATCCCGTCGATCTGGCCGCGGTCGAAGGCGCGGCGGACGTCGCCGAGGGAGCTGTACTCGATCAGGCGGACGTCCACGCCCTGCGCGACGAAGAAGCCCTTCTCCTGCGCCAGGAAGAGGAATTCATTTCCCGGCCACGCGTTGATGCCGATGCGCAGCGGCATCTCGCGTCTCGCGCAGCCGGCGAGCAACGCGGCGCAGACGATGGTCGAGACGAGGAGCCAGCTCGGGTGCTGCCTGGGGCGGTTCGTGCGGGCCGGTCCCATGGTTCCCCGACACTCTATCGGCATGACGCACGGCGACCTTCACTGCCACGTGAGGCGCGGGCGAATGGCGCCAGGACGCGCGACGGCCGTCATGAATTTGTCAGGGTCGCAAGCGCCGCTGTGGGTGTCCGTCCGCGTGGGCGCCGGCGAATCCGCGCGGACCCGAACTTGCTACGGCTGGCGAGGTCCAGGGGGGATACATGGCGTTTCCTCGTCCAATCGCGGCGCTGGTCGCGTGCCTCGTCCTCGCATTCCCGGGACGGGCTCTGCCGGCCAAGCCGAAGCCCCTCCAGGTGCAGGTCAGCTCGCTGGCCTTCAACAGCGACACGTGCTGCCTGACCTACCGGATCTCCGCCGCCCGCGCGGCCCTACTACTGATCGACACCCGCGACGGCTGCGATGCCCCCGGCCGCCAGTGGCGCGTCAGCGTGACGTCACCGGGCAGGAAGGGCGCCAAGAGCAACGTCGGCACCGGCTCGTGCAGCGCGTGGACCGGTCTCACCAAGATGCGAGTCAGAAGCGGGAGCGTGTACAAGCTCACCCTGTGCTACGACGGCGGCGCGAGCGCGAGCTTTCCCGCCGCGGTGGACCTGCGCCTGCAGCACTCCGGAAACCTCACGGTCGACGGGCCCGCGGGATGCGAGTCGTTGATGTGGGGCACGACGACCACCACCACGACGACCGACCCGCCACCGGTCTGCACCACCACCTCCACGCTGCAGCCCTGTGGTGGCAACCTCGGCAGCGCGCGCATCTACGCGCCCCAGTCGGGCAGCCAGACGCTGCTCAACTCCGTGCCGCACAACGGCACGCTGCAGATGACGATCACCGGGACGGACTGCCACGGCGGCAATCCGCCGTGTCCCAACGGCCAGTACCTGTACGACTACGAGTTCTGGGTGAACGACCCGAACAACCCCGGCGGCTCGCATCGCGGCCCCGGCTTGCAGATCAAAATCAACGGCAGCCACCCGACGCCGGTTGGCAACCCGTCCACGACCGACCCGAACAACACGTATGTCGTGCAGATACCCGTCCAGGCGGGGGACCCCGTCACGGCGATCGACGAGGACGATTTCTCCGCGGACAACTCGGGATATCTCGACGTCGACATGAACCTGAGCTGCGGCCCCTAGGGCAGCAGCCCGTGCGCTGGATTCGTTCGCCTCTCCGTGCTAGCAGCGCTGCCGCACGGGGCGCAGGGGAGGCGGGATGACGAGGAAGCGGAGGAGACCGTCGGGCGAGCAGCGGACGCCGCTGCCGGTGCGGCCGGTGAATCTCTTGGCCGGAATCGCCCCCGGCGTCGATCTCGGCGCCGATCACCTCCCGGCCGGCGTCGCCGAAGCCGAGGCGACGACGGCCGCGACCGTGAGCGTCGAGGAGGTCGGCAGGATGCTCCGCTGCGGCGACACCACGGTGCGGCGGCTGATCCAGAGCGGCGCGCTCCGGCCGGTCGGGCAGGGGGCTCAGGTCCGCGTCCGACGGCGCGACGTGATGGCGCTCCGCGCTGGCGTTCTCCCCCCGACGTCCGACAAACCGGGCGAGTGAGCTCGGCCGGTCAGCGGGGCGGCCGGCCGCTTTTGTGCCGACCATGGCCGGCGCCGTGCGAAATGGTGCGGCCGAGACCATGGCCTTTCGCGTCATTGCCCGAGAAACCGTGATCCGACGGGCCGTGCCGGCGCGGCACGGAACTCGCTCTCCCGGCCCTCCTGAGGGGAGGGGTTGGGATGACGCAGACGAAGGGCCGTCAGGTGAAGACCGTGAACCCCCGGCGCCGCGTGATCGCGATTGGCAAGCGCGTCGAGGGCCGCTGGCAAGTACGCACGAGCCTCTGGCGCTACCTCGCTGCGACCGCGCTCTCCGCTCAGTGAGCGGCCGCTCGCCGGTCGAGGCTTGCGGCGCGGGCCTCGACGAAGTCGAGCACGTGCGCTTCCAGGCAGACCCCGTCGAGGCGGTCGATCTCCTGCACGCCGGTCGGGCTCGTCACGTTGACCTCGGTCAGTAGGCCGCCGATCACGTCCAGTCCGACGAAGTAGAGCCCGTCGGCCGCAAGACGCTCCGCCATGCGGCGGCAGATCTCGCGGTCGCGTGCGTCGACGGGCGCGCGCTCCACCCGCCCGCCGACGTGGATGTTTCCGCGGTGCTCGTCTTCACGCGGGACGCGTCGAACGGCGCCGAGCGGCTCGCCGGCGAGCACGATCAGCCGCTTGTCGCCTTCCGTGCGCACCTCGGGCAGGTAGCGTTGCGCCATCACGAGCCGCCTGCCGTCGAGCGTCGACAGCTCGAGGATGGCGTTCAGGTTGCGGTCGCCACGGTGCAGGTGGAACACTCCGGCGCCGCCGCAGCCGTCGAGCGGCTTCACGATCATCTCGCCCCCGAGCGATTCCATGAAGGCCTTGAGACGCGCCGGCTCGCCGGTCACGAGGCTCTCCGGGACGACGTCGGGGAAGCGCAGCGCGTAGAGCTTCTCGTTCGCGTCGCGCAGGCCGCGCGGGTCGTTCAGCACGAAGGTGGCACGCGGATCGACCAGTCCGAGCAGCTGCGTGGCGAAGTAATAGGCGAGGTCGAACGGCGGGTCCTTGCGCATGAAGATGACGTCGAACCAGACGAGCGGAACGGCGCGCTCCTCGTGGAGCGTGTAGGGCTGCTCCCCCCGCCGGGCGTGCATCCGCCGGACGCGGGCGGCCGGCCGGGCCTGCTCGACGAAGAGGTCCTCGATGCCGCAGTGGTACTGCTCGTGGCCCCGTCGCTCACCCTCGACGATGAACGCGAAGGTCGTGTCCTTGTCGACGAGGATGCGGGCGAGCGGGTCCATCACGTAGAGGACGCGGAGGGCCGCCATCGATCTCGGATGCTATGCCCGGCCACCGGGGCGGGCAAGGTGATCGGGGATCGTGGCCCGAGATCCGGCGGGGTGGCGGGAAGGGGCGCCGCCGCGGCTCCCGGTCCTCGCTCCACGCGCGACTCGTAATTTGAAACGTCCCCCCGTAGCTGCGGGCGCGCGCGGGAGCTGCGGAGGTCGCCGCGGCGGCGCCCCTTCCCGCCCTGGGCGGCGATCTCGGATCGCGCTCTCAGCCGAGGTCGGCCCAGCGGTGGAGGCAGAGTGTCGCGGCGACCAGGGCGGCGGTCTCGGCGCGCAGGATGCGGGGGGCGAGTCCGACCACGGCGAAGCCGTGCGCGCGTGCGTCTTCCACCTCGTCCTTGGCAAAGCCGCCTTCGGGGCCGATCACGATGATCGCCGCCTCCGCCCGGGGGGGGAGGCTGGGAAGGCGAGCGGAACGCTCGCCTTCCCAATAGATCAGGCGCACGCCGGGCCACGGCTGGCGCACCAGGTCGGTGAGCGGGACCGGGGCGTCGACGGCCGGCACGACCGTCCGGCCGGATTGCTTTGCGGCGGCGAGTGCGATCCGCTGCCAGCGCTCCGGGTGGGCGGTGCCGATCGCGTAGCGGGAACGGACCGGCGCGATGCGGGCGACGCCGATCTCGGTGGTCTTCTCGACCACCAGGTCCATCTTCCGGCCTTTGAGCAGCGCCGGCGCCAGCACGAGCGCGACGCTCGGCTCGCGTGCCGGCCGCGTCGTCGTCACGATCGACGCCGACGCTTCGCGGCCGCCCATCCGCTCGAGGCGCACCTCGTGCTCCGCTCCCTGCTCGTCGAAGACGACGAGGACGTCGCCGGGGCCGAGGCGCAGCGTGCGCAGGTGCCGGAGCTCGGTGCCCGTGATGCGCACCCGGCCGCCGCCCGCCTGGCTGCTCGGCAGGAAGAGGCGGAGCACTACGCCGCCCGCGTGAGCGTCAGCGTGCGCCAGCGGTCCTCGGCGCGTACGGCGAGAGTCCGCCACGCGGGATAGGCCGCGGTCACGCGCTCCACCTGCGTGTCGAGCAACCCCGAGACCACGAGGCGGCCCCGCTCGGCCGTCACCGCGGAGAGCGCGGGCGCGTCCTGCACGAGCGCATCGGCGAGCAGGTTCGCGACCACGAGGTCGAAGCGACGGCGACAGGCGTCGGCGCGCCCGCAGACCAGACGGACCTCTCCTGCGCCGTTGCGGTCGAGGTTCGCGCGCGCCCGGGGCAGGACCTCCGGGTCGACGTCGACGGCGACGACGCGTGAAACGCCGAGCCGGACGAGCGCGGCCGCGAGCAGCCCCGACCCCGTGCCCACGTCGAGGGCCGAGGCGACTCCGCCGGCCGTGACCGCGGACTCGATCTCCTCGAGGCACATCCGTGTGGTCGCATGCTGCCCCGTGCCGAACGCCTGGCCGGGCTCGATGACGATCACCTCGCGGCCACCCGCGTCGGGTACGTCCCACGGCGGGGCGACGGCGAGACGACGGCCGACGAGCACCGGGTGGTGGTGGCGGCGGAAGACGGCCTCCCAGTCGACGTCGGCGAGCGGGGCGCTCTCGACGACGGCGCCCCCGGTGCGCGCCAGGTAGCCGGAGAGGGCAGCGGCGACATGAGCGTGCGTGCCCGCGGGCACGTGCGCCTCGACCATGACGCGGCCCTCGGCCGTGGCGTCCGTCTCGCGCACCACCGCGGGCGCACCCTCCGCGAGGAGGAAGTCGGCGAGCGGGTCGGCGCTCGCCGGTGCCACGGCCACGCGCAGCAGCACCCACTCCATGTGGCGTCTATGCCAGGTGAATCGGTTGACGGAAAGCCATGCGCCGCTTATTGGGGGCGCGTGCGTTGCCTGGTGATCGCACATCGAGGGGCCAGTGGCACGCATCCCGAGAACACCCTGGCGGCATTCCGTCGCGCCGCCGAGCTCGGTGCCGACATGATCGAGCTCGACGTGCAGCTGACGCGCGACCGCGAGGTGGTCGTGTTCCACGACGCGACGCTCGAGCGCACCACCGACGGCGCCGGCCCGCTCTCGGCGCTCGGCCTGGCGGAGCTTCGCCGGCTGGACGCGGGACGCTGGTTCGGGGCAGCCTTCGCCGGCGAGCGGGTCCCGACGCTCGCCGAGGTCCTGGCCGCGGTGCCGCTGCCGGTGAACGTGGAGCTCAAGCCGGAGCGGAACGACGCGGGGCTCGAGGCACGGGCGTTCGCCGTCGTCGAGGACGCCGGCGCCGCCGAGCGCGTGGTCTTCTCGTCTTTCTCGGTGGATGCCCTCGGCCGGCTGCGAGCCCGCGCGCCCTCGGCGACGCTCGCCGTCCTCTGGGAGCACGATCCGGTGCCCGACGCGATTCGCCTTGCGGAGCGCGTCAGTGCGAGAGCCTTGCATCTCCGCAAGGAGGCAGCCACCCCCGCGGCAGTTGCCGCGGCGCGGGTTGCGGGGCTCACCCTGCGCGTGTGGACGGTGAATGCGCAAGCCGAATTCGACCGCTTGGTGACGGCGGGCGTCGACGGGGTCTTCACCGACTTCCCGGAGCGATTCTTGCACATTGCGGCGCCCGGTGGGGCAAGGCCGGGCAGAACTCCACGAACCGACCTTGACTGACCATCGCTTTTGCTTAATGGTCCCTCTTTCGCTCTTCCACCGCCGCGGGGCCGCTCCGGCGGCGGGAGCCCGGAGAGGGGGTGCATGCACCGTATGGCAGGGGTTCGGGTCAAGGACAACGAGCCCATCGAGAGCGCGATCCGTCGCTTCAAGAAACAGTGTGAGAAAGCCGGCATTCTCGCCGAGTTGCGCAAGCGGGAGCACTACGAGAAGCCGAGCGTCAGACGGAAGAAGAAGGCGATGGCTGCCCGCAAGCGCGCGCTGCGACGCGCTGCGCGTACCCCCGTCTAGGCCCTTCCGCGGCTCCAGCCTGGGTCCGGCCGCCGCCGTCGGGGCGGGAGGACCCCCGTGAACCAGGTCGACGCGCTCCTCCTCGTCCTGCTGGTTCCGTTCGCGCTCCGGGGATACGTGCGCGGCTTCTGCCGCGAGAGCGTCGGGCTCGGTGGCCTGCTCGCCGGGGGCCTCGCGGCGGCCGCCTGGGGCCCGGCTCTCGGGGCGGCGCTCGTCGCGCGCCAGCTGCTCCGACCGGTCCTGGCCGACGCGATCGGATGCGCGGTTCTCTTCATCGCCGTCAACCTCGCGACCCATCTGCTCGGCGCTCTCGCCGACCGCGTCGCCCGTGCGCTCTTCCTCGCCAGCGTCAACCGCGCGGCCGGGGTCGTCTTCGGGGTGGCCAAAGGGGCGGCGCTCCTCGGCTTCGTGCTGCTGCTCGCCCAGCGCCTGGTCCCGGCCGGCGCGCTCTCCGAGGTGATCGCGGCCTCCCGGCTCGGGCGGCCGCTGACCGAGCTGGCCATCGGCGTGGTGAGCGTCGGACGAACCCTGAGCCCTGCGAGCCCCGCCACTTCCGGGGCGGCGCGGCACGCGTGAGGACGGGCATGGCCGGCCGCATCCGCGACGACGCGATCCGAGGTATCCGCGAGCGCGCCAGCCTGGTCGAGGTCGCGTCGGACGTGGTCGCGCTCAGGCGTCGGGGCCGGAGCTTCGTCGGGCTCTGTCCTTTCCACGTCGAGAAGACGCCTTCCTTCACGGTCAGCGAGGAGCGTGGCTTCTTCCACTGCTTCGGCTGCGGCGAGCACGGCGACGTCTTTTCGTTCGTCATGCGCGTCGAGTCGCTCTCGTTCCCGGACGCCGTGCGCCGGGTGGCAACACGCTTCGGCATCCCGGTGCCCGAGGAGGAAGGGGGGGCGCGCCCGCGCGGGGAGCCCCTCGTCGCCGTCAACGCGGCGGCCGCCGCCTTCTTCCAGGCCGAGCTCGCCGGTCCGGAAGGGGCCCGCGCGCGCGCCTATCTCGGCGAGCGCGGAGTCGGCGAGCAGGCGGTCCGCCGTTTCGGCCTCGGCTACGCGCCCGGAAGCGGTGAAGCGCTGGCCCGACACCTGCGCGCCCGGGGCTTCCCCGTCGAGGATTCCCTCACTGCCGGCCTCGTTCTCCGGCGCGATCGGCCCGCCGCCGGCGCCGCGCTCTTCGACCGTTTCCGCGATCGGCTCGTATTCCCGATCTCGGACGCCAGCGGTCGGGTCGTCGCCTTCGGGGGGCGTATCCTCCCGGGCCGTCCGGCCACCGGTGATCCGCCCCCCAAGTATCTGAACTCGCCCGAGTCTCCGCTCTTCCACAAGGGACATACGCTCTACGGGCTCCGCCAGGCGCGCGACGCGATCCGGCAGAGCGGGCGCGTCATCGTCGTCGAGGGGTACCTCGACGTGATCGCCCTGGCCGAGGCGGGCGTGGAGGAGGTCGTGGCGCCGCTCGGCACCGCGCTGACGGTCGAGCAGCTGCGGGTCGTGCGCCGCTTCACGGAACGCGTCATCGCCTGCTTCGACGGCGACGCCGCGGGCCGGCGCGCGGCGGCGCGCAGCTTTCCGGTGTTCGTCGAGGCGGGCCTGTGGGGACAGGGCGCGTTCCTCCCCGCCGGCGAGGATCCGGACACCTACGTGCGGACGCAGGGCAGAGCCGCGCTCGAACGCTGTCTCGCGGACGCCGTGCCACTGGTCGACGCGTACGTCACCGAGCTCGCCGGTCCCGACGCGGCGGCGGTCGGCCGGCGGGCGGAGGCGGCGCGCGAGGTCGCGCGCATCCTGCGGAAGGTGCGGAACCCCTTCGAGCACGACGTGCTGGCGCGGCTCGCGGCCGAGCGGCTCGGCGTGCGTGAGGAGATGCTGCGCGGCGAGGGGGCGGTGGAGCCGCCAGAGCCGACGACGGTGCCGAGCGGGCCGCCCGGACCGGAGGCCCGGCTCGTCGAGTTGATGGCGGCTGATCCGAGCGTCGCCGCGCGGGTCCGGGCCTCGGGCGTCATCGCCGACTTCCGGCATCCCGAGTGGCGGCGGACCGCGGAGGCGATCGCGGCGGGAGCGGACGCGGCCGACCCTGCGGCGCTGGTGCAGTCCCTGCCGCGGGCGCTGCGCGACCGGGTCGCGGCGCGCATCCTCGGCGACGATCCGCACGAGCGCGAGGCACGAGAGCGCGAGTTCGCCGACTACGTCGCCGCGATTCGTCGGCCGCGCGAGAGCGACGCGCGGCGGCGCCTGCAGGACGAGATGCGCGCCGCCGAGGCGCGAGGCGACGAGGCGGCGGCCCGGGCCGCCCGGCAGCAGTGGCAGGAGCTCACCGAGAAGACACGAACCTGAGGCGAGCCGGTCGCGACGGACCGGAACCAATTGCGCAACCAAACGGAGAAGGCTTCCAGGTATGAGCACGAATCAGGCAGCGAAGCGGTCGGCCCAGCCGGCCAATGAGGCCACCGCAGAGCGTCTCGACGGCGTGGTCGCCATGCTCGGGGCGCTCGACGCGGACGAAGACGAGGCCCCCGCGCCGGCGGAGGAGGTGCGCGCAGAGGAGGACGTCCCCGAGCCGGCACCCGTGGTCGGAGTCGACGGCGGAGCGACGAACATCGACCCGGTCCGCATGTACCTCCGGCAGATGGCCTCCGTCGCCCTGCTCACCCGCGACGGGGAGGTGGAGATCGCCCGCCGTATCGAGGCAGGCGAGCACGAGATGATCCGCGGCGCGCTCGGTTGTCCCTACGCGCTGCGCCGCGTGCTCGGACTCGCCGACCGGCTGCGGGCCGGCGAGGTGCGGCTGCGGGATCTCGTGCGCGACGAGACCGACGAAGAGGGCGAGCCGGTCGAGGACGACGAGGCGCACCGCCGTCGCTTTCTGAGGCAGCTCGCCGCCATCCGCCGCCTTGCGGACGAGTGCGCCGTCCTCGCGGACGTGTCGCAGCACGGTCCGCGGGCCCACAACGGGCGGCGTCACCACACGCACGCTGCGCGCCGGCTCCGACTGCGTCGCCAGCAGGCGCGGCTGCTCTCGGCCCTCTGCCGGCTCGGCCTGAACCGCCGGCAGATCGAGCAGGTCATCGCCGGCCTCGATCGGGCGGCCGAGACCGCCGCCGACCTCACCGCCAAGCTCGCCGCCGTCGAGCGCGAGACCGGGCGGCGGATTCCCGAGCTGCTGCGCGAAAGCGCCAGTCCCGGCAGCGCGGGCAAGCGGTCGGGGGGCAAACGGATCGACCGCGAGCACCTGCTCGTGCTGGCCGAGCACGTCCGGACCACGCAGCGACAGCTGCGGGCGATCGAGCGCGAGATCGGCCTGTCCGCCGCGGCGCTCGAGCGCCAGGTCGTCGCGGTGCACGAGGCGGAGCGGCGGTCGCGGGCGGCCAAGCAGGAGCTGATCCAGGCGAACCTTCGCCTCGTCGTGTCGATCGCGAAGCGGTACATGCACCGCGGGCTCCAGTTCCTGGACCTGATCCAGGAAGGCAACATGGGCCTCATGCGTGCGGTGGACAAGTTCGAGTACCAGCGGGGTTACAAGTTCTCGACCTATGCGACGTGGTGGATCCGCCAGGCGATCACCCGGGCGATCGCGGACCAGGCCCGCACGATCCGCATCCCGGTCCACATGGTCGAGACGATGAACAAGCTGGTCCGCGTGTCGCGCCTGCTGGTGCAGGAGGTGGGACGCGAGCCGACCCCGGAGGAGATCGCGGCACGCATGGACATTACCCCGGACAAGGTCCGCAAGGTCCTGCGCATCGCCCGCGAGCCGATCTCGCTCGAAACGCCGATCGGCGAGGACGAGGAGAGCCAGCTCGGTGACTTCATCGAGGACAAGTCGGCGATCGCTCCCGCCGACGCCGTCGAGAATCGCAGTCTGTGCGATCAGACGCGGAAGGTGCTCGCCACGCTCAGCCCCCGCGAGGAGCAGGTGCTTCGTCTGCGGTTCGGCATCGGCGAGCGCAACGACCACACCCTGGAGGAGGTAGGGCTACGCTTCGCGGTCACCCGGGAGCGCATCCGCCAGATCGAGGCGAAGGCACTCCGTAAGCTTCGCCACCCGAGCCGCTCCCGGCACCTGAAGGGTTTTTACGACGGCTGATGCCGCGGAGGCTTGCAGAAGAGCCGCTTCGGTGCTTCACTCGCACCCCGCCTGGTGGGCCCATAGCTCAGGCGGTCAGAGCTGCCGGCTCATAACCGGTCGGTCGTGCGTTCGAGTCGCACTGGGCCCACCGTATCCAGGCAGGCCAGCCACCGACGCGGGGGGATAACAGAGGGACGTCAGACTTGGCGACGCAGATCGACGTACTCGCGAACCTCCAGATCATCGACCAGAGCCTCCGCGCGAAGACGCTTGCGGTAGAGGAAGGGCAGGGCCGGGTCGCCGCGCTCGAGGAGGCGGTCCAGGCCCAGAGTGCCGCAGCGGCGACGGCGCGCGGGGAGCTGACCACCGTGGGCGCGCGGCAGCAGGACCTAGAGACCCGGCTGTCGGCCAACGAGACGAAGCTGAAGGACCGCCGGATGCGCCTCGCGCGTATCCGCAGCGACAAGGACCTGGGCGTCGCGCGGCGGGAGGTCGACCTCCTCAAGGAGGAGACGGGGACCATCGAGAACGAGCTGATCAGCGTCCTCGAGCAGGTCGAGGCGGCCGGGGCGAAGCTGCGGGGCATCGAGGAGGAGCTGGCGCGGCTCCGCGCCGCCATGGAGACCGAGGCCGCGGAACTGCGCGAGACGGTGTCGCGGCTCTCGGGCGAGATCGAGCGGGAGCGAACCGTCCGCAATGCCCTGGTCGAGGGCCTCGACGGCGACCTGCGCCGCAAGTACGAGATGATCTTCTCGCGCCGTGGCGGGCTGGCGGTGGTCGAGATCCGCGAGGGCACCTGCCAGGGGTGCCGCATGCGGGTTCCGCCCCAGCTCTTCAACGAGATCCAGCGCAACGAGCAGGTGATCCTCTGCCCGAGCTGCCAGCGGATGCTATACTGGCGCGCGGAGAGGGCGGAGGCGAGCGGGTAGCGAAGGGCGGTGTGTGGTGCGCCGGAGGGGGTCGAGCAGCCGCCCGCCGCGCAGCGCGGCGGGAGGAAAGTCCGGACTCCAGAGGACAGGGTGGCCGCTAACGGCGGCCCCGAGCGATCGGGGGAAAGTGCCACAGAAAGGAGACCGCCCCGGGCCTCGTGCCCGGAGCAAGGGTGAAACGGCGAGGTAAGAGCTCGCCAGATCCGTCCGTGAGGACGGATGCTCGGCAAACCCCACCCGGAGCAAGGCCGAGTAGGAGGGAGGCCCGGCCGATCGGGCCGGGCGCGGGTGGTCCGCCCGTTCCCTCGGGTCGGTCGCTCGATCCCCCGGGCAACCGGGGGACCAGACGAATGGCTGCTGTCCCCGCCTGATGAGCGGGGAAACAGAACCCGGCTTACAGACCTCCTCCGGCGTTTAAGCGCGATGTGGTGCCCGCCGCCTGGAAAGCTAGCAGGAGGCTGACCCCGAGAGCGGTCACGCCAGCCGATGGGGTCCCGGGGGCATCGGACGAGCGCAGCGCGCGGCGCCGGCCGCGCGCGAGCACCGCACGGGCCCCCGGAGGAAATGGACAGCGCATGTCCGCGATCGGCTTGATGTTCCGCTCAAGGGACGGAGTCGCCTTGACAGCCTGTGGGGGCGCGGAGTATAGCCGCCGACAGCCGTGGGGCAGGATGGGGCGTGGCGGTGGTGGAGAAAAGAATTGTGGGGTAGCCGGCCCCGGCCAGTGGGATGTTTCGGGGGAACTTCGAGCACGTGGTGGACGACAAGGGGCGGGTCGCCATCCCAGCCCGCTTCAGGGAGGCGCTCTCCGGACTCCAGGAAGAGCGCCTTGTCGTCACCAAGTTCGCGCACCGCGGCCGCCATTGTCTCGACGCCTACCCCCTCGGCGCGTGGCGGCGGCTGGAGAAGCGCATCCTCTCCAAGAATCGGTTCAACCCGAGGGTGGTGGGCTTCGCGAACTACTACGTCGCCGGGGCGCACGAGTGCCAGCTCGACGCTCAGGGGAGGATCCTCGTTCCGGAGCTGCTGCGCGAGTACGCCGGCCTCGGCCGCGACGCGATGTTCGCGGGCGACATCGACAAGTTCCGCATCTGGAACAAGGAGACCTGGCGGCAGGTGTTCGCCGAGGACGAGCGTCTCGTGCTCGACAACCCCGAGCTCCTGGGAGAGCTCGAGTTGTGATTAGGTGAGAGCGGACCGCCACAGGGCGGAGGTGGGGGCGAGCGGTGGAGGCGGCGAGCGCTATGGCCGGGCGTCGCACGCTGAACGAGCCACCGAAGGCGAGCAAGACGGGCACCGGGCCGGTGGGCGCTGCCCACGTGTCGGTGATGATGGGGGAAGTGGTGGAGTGGCTGCGCCCCCGGCCGGGTGCCCGTCTGGTGGACGCAACGATCGGGTTTGGCGGGCACGCAGCGGCTCTCCTTTCGGCGGCACCCGACAGTAATCTCCTCGGCCTCGATCGCGATCCCGCGGCACTCGCCGGCGCACGCGACCACCTTCGGACCGAAGAGGATCGCGTGGACCTGCGGCAGGCCAATTTCGTCGAGGCGGGCGCGATCCTCGCCGAGAAGGGGTGGGACGGTGTCGACGCCGTGCTGCTCGACCTCGGAGTCAGCTCCCTCCAGCTCGACAGCGCCGAGCGCGGGTTCGCGTTCCAGCGCGAGGGGCCACTCGACATGCGGATGGACCCGAGTGGACCACTCACCGCCGCCGAGATGGTGAACCACTGGCCGGAGGCGCGGCTGGCACGACTCCTCGCCGAGTACGGCGAGGAGCGCCGAGCACGGGCCGTCGCCGGCGCCATCGTGCGCGCCCGTCCGCTCGGCACCACCGCCGAGCTCGCGACCGTCGTCTCCGGTGTCCTCGGCGCGGGCCGCGCGCGACTCCATCCGGCCACCCGCACGTTTCAGGCGCTGCGCATCGCGGTCAACGACGAGCTCGGCGGGCTCGACCGCTTTCTGGCGGACGGTTATGCCCTCTTACGTCCGGGTGGCCGCCTGGCCGTCCTCTCGTACCACTCGCTCGAGGACCGGCGCGTGAAGGCGGCCTTTCGTCGCTGGGCTGCGGATTGCCTTTGTCCCCCGGGCCTGGTGCTGTGCGCCTGCGGATGGACCGCCAAGGTCCACCTGCTCACGCGCCGCCCGATCCGCCCGGGCGCGGCGGAAGTCGCGCGGAACCCGCGCGCGCGGAGCGCGCGGCTCCGCGTCGTCGAGCGACTCGGGGCAGGCCGGTGAAGGCGAGCGGTGCGGCGTCGCGACAACCCGAGCTGCGCATCCGGCGGCCGCTCGTGAGGCCGTCGGCCGACGCCGTCCGGGTGCTCCGCCTGGTCCGCGGACTGCCGCGCCACGCCGTGCTGCTCGGTGCGCTCCTCGTGGTGCTCTGTGTGGCGCGGGTCTGGCTTCGTCTCGAGACGGTGAGCCTCGGCTACGAGCTGTCGTCCGCGCGCCAGATGCAGCTCCGGCTCGAGCACGAGCGTCAGGAGCTCCAGGTCGAGATCGCGACCCTTCGCGACCCGGCCCGCATCGCCGATCTCGCGCGCCGTCGACTCGGCATGAGGGATCCCGAGAAGGGGCAGGTGGTGGTGCTTCCGTGAGGCCGCGGCGGGGGCGGCGCATGATCGCCGTCGCAGGCCTGTTTGCGGCGCTCTTCGCCCTGGTTGCGGCGCGGGCGCTCGACCTGGCCGTGCTCCGGGGACCGGCGCTTGCCCGCCTCGCGGCCATGCAGCACCATCAGCGCATCGAGCTCCTGCCCCATCGTGGACCCATCGTCGATCGCGCGGGCGAGCCGCTTGCGCTCTCGGTCGACGTGCCGTCGATCTACGTGCGGCCGCGGGAGCTGGCGGGGAAGGGCGCGGCGGCGAACGGACGGATCGCGGCGCTCGCCAGCGCCCTGCACGTGCCCGTGCGCAC
>Ga0070699_100002287_pt1 | contig 17234 bp, 14 predicted proteins | sample KBSK1503metaG_FD_65473 | JGI IMG/M metagenome (GOLD analysis project Ga0070699, IMG submission 65473) | Corn, switchgrass and miscanthus rhizosphere microbial communities from Kellogg Biological Station, Michigan, USA - KBS K1-50-3 metaG | ecosystem: Host-associated > Plants > Roots >... | reverse complement strand
CCCATGTCGAACGAGAGCACGTTGGCGTAGCGGTACGGCGCGGCCACCGCCCCGGCCGCGATGACGCCGGCGGCGGGCCCCGACTCGACCATGTAGACCGGCCGCTCCTTGGCCGACGCCGAGGTCATGACCCCGCCGTTCGACTGCATGACGTAGAAGGGCGCGGTGGCGCCGAGGGCGGCGAGCCGCGACTCGAGCGCGTCGACGTAGCGCGAGACGATCGGCATCACCGACGCGTTGACCGCCGCGGTGCTGCCGCGCAGGTATTCGCGGAACTCGGGGCAGACCTCGGAGGAGACCGAGAGCCACGCCTCCGGCATCTCCCGCCGCACGATCGCGGCGGCGGCGCGCTCGTGGGCCGGGTTCAGGTAGGCGTGGAGGAAGCAGATCACCACCGCCTCCACCCGCTCCGCGCGCAGGCGCACCACCGCCGCGTGCACCGCGCCCTCGTCGAGGGGCTCGAGCACGCGGCCATCGGCGTCCAGGCGCTCGCCCACCTCGAGGCTCCATCGCCGCGGCACCAGGGGCGCGGGCTTCTGCAGGTGCACGTCGTAGAGGCGCGAGCGGATCTGGCGGCCGATCTCCAAGATGTCGCGGAAGCCGCGGGTCACCAGCATGCCGACCCGCGCGGTCTTGCCCTCGATGATGGCGTTGGTCGCCACGGTGGTGGCGTGCACCACCGCGGCCACGTCGCGGCCCCCCGCCCCGCACTCGGCGAGGCCCCGCTCCAGCGCGGCCATGAAGCCACGCGCCGGATCCTCCGGCGTGGTGAGCACCTTGACCACCCGGACCTGGCCGGTCTCGCCGTCGACGAGCGCGGCGTCGGTGAAGGTGCCGCCGATGTCGATGCCGACCCGCCAGGTGGTCATCTGAGCGCCTCGCGACCAATCACCTCGGTTCGGCGGTAGGGCCTCTTCGCGCAAGCGCTCATCGGGGCGTGCTCTCCGCCCGCGCGGCGGCCCGGAGGGCGGCGGTGGCGGCCTCGTCGAGGGCGTGGGTGACTGGATCGACCACCACGCCGTAGACCACGCGGGCGCGGGCCGGCGCGATCTTGCCCTGGGCCACGTCTGCGGCCACCCGCGACGGGTCCCGCGCGAGCGGCCCCTCGGTCCCGCCGCCGCCCGGCGTCTGCACGCTCACCACGTCGCCGGCCGCCATCTGGAACGTGATCTTGGACGGCAACTCGCGCGCCGCCGGGGTGTCCGGGTTCAGCACGTACTTCGCGGGCCGCGCCGCGCCGCCGCCGAAGAGCCCCCACGGGGCGTAGCGCGCCTTGTCGGAGAGGATCGAGAAGCTCGGGGCGTGCCCGGGAAAGGCGTAGTCGCGCCGCACCCCGAGGCCGCCGCGGTGCCGGCCGCCGCCCTCCGAGTCCTCGATGAGCGCGTAGCGTACGATGCGCACCGGGTAGTTGGCCTCGGTCTCCTCGACCGGGGCGTTCTCGGTGTTCTGGAAGTGGGCCTGCACCGCGTCCATGCCGTCGGTGGTGAGGGTCGCCCCGTAGCCGCCCGCGATGGTCTCGTAGTAGGTGAAGTACTCGCCGGAGGTGGGATTCATGCCGCCGAAGGCGATGTTGCACACGCAGCCCTTGGTGCCCGCCACCACCCGGTCGGGCAGCGCGGGGGCGAGCGCCTTGAAGAGCAGGTCGCAGAGCTGCATCGCGATCTCCCAGCCCGCGGCCACCGCGGCGGGATGCTGGGCGTGCACCACCGAGCCGGGACGGCTCCGGATGTCGATCAGGCGGTAGAAGCCGTCGTTGACCGGGATGTCGGGATCGATCAGGCACTTGAGCACGTAGACCACGCCCGAGTACGTCTGCGAGGAGGTCGCATTGGTCGGCGACTTGCGCTGGTCGTCGCAGCCGGTCAGATCGACGGCGAGGCGGCCGCCCTCGATCGTCACCGTCGCCTCGAGGCGCACCGGCTGGTCGGTGACCCCGTCGCCGTCCATCAGCATGTCGGCGCTGAAGCGCCCGTCGGGGAACTCGGCGAAGGCCGCGCGCGTGCGCCGTTCGGTGTAGCGCAGCAGCTCTTCGAGGTAGTGGGCCAGGGTCGCGGCCCCGTGCTGTGCGGCGAGCGCCTCGATGCGCTGGGCGCCGAGGCGGTTGGCCGCGGTCTGGGCGCGGAAGTCACCGGAGATCTCCCGGGTGCCACGGAAGTTCGAGCGGATCATCGCGAAGAGGTCGCGGTCGATCTGGCCGCCCTTCACGAAGCGCACCGGCGGGATCACCAGCCCCTCCTGGTAGATCTCGCTCGACACCCCGATGCTGCCGGGCGCGCCGCCCCCCACGTCCACGTGGTGCGCGATGTTGGCCACGTAGCCGAAGAGCGCGCCCTCGTGGAAGACGGGGGTGATCAGGGTGATGTCGTTGAGGTGCACGCCGCCCAGGTACGGGTCATTGATCAGGATGCCATCGCCGGGGGCGAGCCGGTCGGCCCCGTAGGTGGCGATGGCGCGCGGCACGATGTGGGCGAGCGAGCCCAGGTGCGAGGGCTGCGCGAAGGCCTGGGCGATGGTGCGCAGGTCGCGATCGAAGAACGCGCACGAGAAGTCGCCGCGGGTCTTGATGTTGGTCGAGTAGGCGGCGCGCCGCAGGGTGGCGCCCATCTCCTCGGTGATGGCGAGCAGCGCGTTGCGGATCACCTCGAAGCGGACCGGGTCGACGTCGGGGGCCAGGGTGCGGGTCACGGGCGGCGGGGTCGTGGTCATGGCCAGAGTGGGCCCTCGTTCATGGTGGAGACGTGCGCGGCGATCACCCTCCAGCCGAGCGCGGGGAAGCGCACCCACGTCTGGCTCTGCCGGCCGATCAGGTCGCGGCCTCGCACCTTGAACTCGAGGTTCACGGTGGCGAGGTCATGGCCGATGGTGAGGATCTCGAGGCGGATGCGCCGCTCCTTGATGCCGGGCCCGGGCGGCCGCGCCACCCGGTGGGCGTGAATCTCGCCGAAGCCGTAGCCGTTCTCGTGGAGCGCGTAGCGGATGGTGTGCGGGCTGTCCCAGAAGGTGGCGTCGAGCACGTCGACGTCCTTGTCGATCAGGGCCTGCTCGTAGCGCTCGAAGAGCGCGCGTACCTCGGCTACCACCTCCGGCCGGTTGACCGTCACGTCGGTCATGGCGCGCACGCCATGGCCCGCGCGACCGCCACCAGCAGGGCGTCGGCGCCGCGCGCGGCCACGATCGAGAGCCCGACCGGCAGCCCGTCCACCTCGGCGCCGGGCAGGCTCACCTGCGGCACGCCGGTGAGGCCGCCGTGCGCGGCGAGGCAGGTGATGCGCGAGCGCAGCGGGTCGAGCGTCGCTAGCGGCAGGCCTTTGCGGGGCGCGGGGAACGGGGTCGTCGGCAGGCAGAGGATCGTGCCCGGCGGCAGGAGCCAGGCGACCCGGGCCCGCGCCTCCGCGCGCGTCAGGGCGGCCCACTGCCGCTCCGGCTCCGAGATGGTGGTCGCGAGGGTCAGGTTGCGCGCGACGCTCCACGCCATGCGCGGGTTCTCGCGATCGATCCAGTCCTTGAAGGTCAGCCAGGCCTCGCACGACTGGAGCATGCGCTGGGCGCGGGCCCACACCGACAGGCCGGGCGGAGCCAGCATCTCTTCACGAACGTCCTTCACCAGCGCGGAGAGGCGGCAGACCATCGGCCGCAGCGCGGCGGCGGTCTCGTCGTCGGCGAGGCCGAAGGCGTCCGCCGCCACCACGAGCCGGGTCGGCAGGGTCGCGGCGACTGGCTCCCCCAGCATCATCTCCGAGACGCGCGCGAACGTGTCCGCGTCGCGGGCGAACCATCCGGTGGTGTCGGAGCCGGGCGCCTGGCGGATCATGCCGGTCAGATCCAGCCGGCCGTGGGTCGGCCGGATCCCGTAGAGGCCGCAGAAGCTCGCCGGCACCCGCACCGACCCACCGGTGTCGGTGCCGAGCGCGGTGTCGCACAGCCCCTGGGCCACCGCCGAGGCCGAGCCCGACGAGGAGCCGCCGGGCACGCGATCCGGGCCCTTCGGGTTGAGCGGCGTGCCGTCGAAGGAGTTCTCGCCGAGAATGCCGAGCGACACCTCGTCGGTGACCGTCTTGCCGATCAGGCTCGCGCCCGCGTCGAGGAGGCGCTGCACCGCCCACGCGTGCCGGGTCGGGATCGGGTGCGAGCGGCTCCAGTCCGGATTGCCCCCGCCGGTGGGGTGCCCGGCCACGTCGAACAGATCCTTGGCCGCGAAGGTGAGATCGGCGAGCGGGCCGCCCGGGGTGCCGGCGATGCGCAGTGCGGGACCGGGCACGAAGGGACTGGTCATGGGAGAGATCACCGGGCCCGCCCATGCTGGCTCAGGGGAGGCGCGGCGTCAAGGGCGCTACCGCGACACGATCTCCCGCGTGATCCGGCACGGCGGATGCCCCCACGACGGGCAGTAGGCGTGCTGGGGAATCGGCAGCTCGGCGCCGGCCACCACGAGCGTGATGTCGTCGGGCTCGCCCACCGCGGGGATCGCGCCGCTCGCGACCGCCGCTATCGCCCAGTCGGGCCAGTCGCTCGCGCGCACGGTGGCGTGGATCCACGAGCGCCGCCACGTGTCGGCCGGGAGCCGGCCGCGCGCGAACAGCTCGCGGCGCACGCGCTCCCGCGTCCAGCCCTCTCCGGCCAGGCGGCGCGCGGTGAAGGGCGAGAGGATCACGGTGGGCTTGCCCCCGTGGAGAATGCCGAAGAGCGAGGCGGCCGAGCCCATCACGCTCGCCAGCTCGTCGAGCCCGCCGGTCACGTTGATCACGGTCTCGGCGCGCAGGAGCGTGACCGTGCTCTGATCGACCCGGTAGCCCTGCTCCACGTGGAGCGGCGGCCACGGCGAGTCGTCGCGCTCGGCCAGGCAGAGGGTGTAGCGGCCCGGCTGGCCGAGCCCCGCGAAGGAGACCGCGCCCGGCCACCCGCCACCCAGGTTGTGCATCACGAGGTGCGCGGCGCGCCCGATCGCTGCGTTGGCGGGCCAGCCCGGGCCGAGCGCCCCCCAGCCCGCGTTGATCCCGAGCCGCGCGGCCAGGGGCCCGTTCACCACGAGCAGCGGCGCCACGTTCTCGTCGGTGGTCTGTACCCCGCGCAGGTTGAACGCGGGGTCGAGAAGCGCCTGCACCGCGGCCAGCACCACGGGGAAGTGCGCGGGCTCGCAGCCCGCCAACACCGCGTTGGCCGCGACCTTCTCCACGGTGGCCACGCCGCCGAGGGGCTCCACCTCGCCGAGGACGGCGTGGCGCTCGAGGGAGCCCTCGGCCACCATCTCGTCCACGCGCCCGATGGTGGGCGGGACGATCGGCAGCCCGTCGGTCCAGCCGCGCTCGCGGTAGAGCCGGTTCACCGCCGCGACCGGATCCGCGTCGCGGATGAGCTCCACGCGCTGGCGCGGGAACTCGGCCGCGCGCGGGCTCCGGGCCAGCAGGCCCTTCTCCTCCGCGCGCGCCCGCAGGGTGTCGTCGATCCACTCGCCGGAAGCGCGCTGGCCGGCGGGGACCAGCACCCAGAGCGACGACTCCACTAGCCCGAGCTCAGCGGGCGCGGGCTTCGCGGAGGAGGCGCGGCCACTCGGCGGGGAGACGGACCGGCTTCGTGGTCGGAAAGCCGAGGATGCCGTTGTGGGCGAACGCGTACGCGTTGGTGCGGAGCGGGTCGCCGCTCACCGCGATCATCAGGTCCTCGGCCCGGCAGACGATCGGCACGAGGCGCTCCGGATCGTCGGACTCCGCGAAGAGGGCGGGGATCTGCCCCGACTTCACCAGCTCGGTCAGGGTCGGGCGGCCGGGCACCAGGTTCGTCCACTCCCCGACGTAGCGCTCGAGCTTCGCGGCGGGAATCCGCACCAGCTCGAAGAGCCGCTCCTTGAGCTGCTGCTTGTCGAGCCCGCCGCGGGCCAGTGTCTCGGCCAGGATCGGGCTCAGGATCAGGAGCGGGCGCTGGCTGCCCGCGCCCATGCCCACCGTGAAGAGCAGCTCCCAGCCGACCTTGGTCACGAGCGAGTCGGCCAGGTAGGGCAGCATCCGGTCCGGGGTGTTGCCGAACACCGAGGCGATGACGCCGCCGCCGGTGTAGCGTGCGATGGTGACCGCGTTGTCGGCGAGCACGCCCTCGTCGGCCGCGATGGTGGTCCAGCCGATCCGGCGCAGGGCGTCCTCGTTCTCGGCCAGCACCACCCGCCAGGTGTTGCCGAAGGTGCCCTTGTCGGTGCGGTGGTGGAGAAAGCCGGCAACGTTGCGGAGGTACAGCCTCCAAAAACGGCCGATGCTGGTGTTGGCCTGGACGCCGTCGCGCAGCGCGCCCTGCTCGTAGTTGAAGCCGAGTTCCTTGATGAGCGGCCCGTTCAGGATGATCAGGGTCTCGGCCCCGGGGGTGTTGCCGCTGTGCTCGACGCCGTAGCGCGGATCGGCCATGGCCTCGACGAGGGCCACCAGGATCGGCATGTACTCGGGGCGGCAGCCCGCCATGACCCCGTTCACCGCGACGTTCCAGATGGTGGCGCGCCGCCGGTCGGGCAGCAGCACGCCGAGCGCGGTCTCGCCGGGCCGATCCGAGAAGCGCAGGAACTCGGCGACCCGGTCCGGAGTCGGCGGCACGATGGGTAGGCCGTCGCCCCAGTCGTTCTCGTAGAAGAAGCGATTGACCTCGTCGAGGTCACCCTCGAAGACGATGTCGGCCGGCTTGGGCTCCACCACCGCGGCCCCCACCCGCGCGGGCGCCTCGGTGAGATTGCGGATCACCGCGTCGACCGTCACCGACGCCACGTTCCGGCGCAGCTCCTCGGCGCTCTGCACGTCGACGTGACCGGGCACGAGCGCGGTCGGCAGGCCCGGCAGGCCGAGGCCGGTGGCGGTGGTGGCCGCCTGCCCGCGGAACCCCTCGCACACCAGCGACGCGGTCGGCACCCCGGCCCGCTCCGCCACCGCACTGGCCCGCAACACGGCGGGCGTGCAGCTCCCTCAGCAGGCCATCCCCGAGATGACCGCGTCGACCTCCAGCTCCTTGAGGCGCGCGGGCAGCTCGGCCAGCACCCGCTGCTCGTCGCGGCCGTGGGTGGAGCCGAAGGTGTCGTAGCGCACGAAGCGGACGCCGGGGAAGCGGCGCCCGAGCTCCTCCTCGAGGATCGGGAAGATCTCGTCGCCCCGGAAGAGATCGTCCCAGAGCTGGCCGATGGTCTTGCCCTCGAGCGTGGAAAGCCGGGGCGCGACGTCGCTCGCGCGCACCGTGCCGGCCCCGCGCGGCCACACCACCCGGTAGATCTCGCGTCCGTCCGATCGGGTCATTCGGTCCACCTTTCGATGCCAGATACGGCCGAGGATAGCATCGCGAGCGCCTCGGCGTGGAGGTCGAGCGTCATCGCGTCCACCAGCTCGGGCGCCTCGTCGGCGCCGCACCAGGCCGCCGCGAAGCCGGCCGCCGCGATCTCCTCCGCCGCACGCACCACCGCGCGCCGGCGCCAGGGCCCGATGGCCAGGACGGCGACCTCGGGGCGCACCGCGGGCGGCATCGCGGTGGTCGCGGCCAGGTGGTGGAAGAGCTCGTGGGCGAGCACGACCTCGCGCACCGCGACGCCGCGGAGGCGGGCGCGAAGCCCGGTCGCGTCGAGCCGCTCCTCGACCCGGCGGAGCGTGTGGAGGAAGAGCGTCACCCGCGGCGGGGGCCACGTGTAGAGCGCGTGATGGGTGAACGGGCCGGCCGTGGCCGGCGCCGCGCTCTCCTCGATGGCCACGCCCGCGGCCCGCAGCGCGGCCTCGGCGGCGCCCGCGCCGCGCGCACGCATGGTCCGCGCGAGCACCAGGCCTGCCTGCCGTGCCGCGCACGCTAAGGCGGGACGCGCCCCGAGCCCGACGCGGCGCGCGAGCGGATCCTGCGCGATCCGGGCGAGGGCCGCCTCCATCCAGCCGTGCTCGCTCATCGCCGCGCCTGCACCCGCTTGGCCGCCACCAGCACCAGGGCCTCGTCGGGCTCGCGCCCGGCCAGCTCGCTCGAGGCCACCGAGAGCGCGTGGTCGAGCGCCATCATCCCGGAGAGATCCACCACCTGGCTGCCCAGCACCAGGTAGGCGTCGGGCGGCAGCACCCCGTTGCCGTCGTAGCCGGTGGCCATGCCCCACAGGCGCCGCAGCTCGTCGAGGGCGGCGGCGGCGGAGGTCTGGCTCACCAGGGCGTCGGCACGCTGCACCTTGATGAAGCCGCTCCGGTCGAGCACGCGCACCGGGTGCCGGGTGTTGCGGAAGACCCAGAAGCTCTTCTCCACCACGTCGGCGCTGAAGACGTAGTGGCCGCTCGTCTGCCCGACCAGCCGCACCGCGACCGGCTCGGCCCGGAGCGAGGTGGCCGCGATCGCGCGGGCCTCGTCCTCGCCCAGGCTCTGCCGCAGGTCGCGCGCGCGCATCTCGGTGGCCCCCCACGCGGTCGCGCGCACCCGCTGGGTCTGCGGGTTCACCTCGATGTGCACCTGCACGGTGCCGGGATGCGCGCCGGCCCGGATGGCCGACTCGCGGGCCTCCGCGCGGATGGTGAGCAGGTCCTCCGGCTTCGGGTTCGGCATGACCCGCTCGACGCTGTCGCGCACCATGGCCAGCGCCACCCCGATCGAGGAGATCACCTCCGCGTTCCGCGCGATGCGATACTCGAGCCCGAGGCGCGCCGCCGCGTGAGGGATCAGGGCGGAGGCGCCGCCCCCGCCGCCCACCAGAGTGATCTGCTCGCGCTCGAGCCCGTACTCCTCGATGAGCCGCTCGATGGTCGGGATGATCTTGCCCACCGCCACGTCGAGGATGCGGCGCGCGGTGTCCTCCACCGAGAGGTGGAGGCGCGCGGCCAGCGGCACCATCGCCCGCCGGGCCGCCTCCGGGTCGCCGTAGGAGTAGTCGCCCGGCTTCACCAGGCCGAGCACGTTGGCCGCGTCGGTGTTGGTGATGGCCACGCGGCGCCCATCGCCCAGGCGGATGGCCACGTAGCCGCCCGGATCGTCGGCCTTCGGCTGGATCAGCTCGACGGCGGGATCGACGATGGACGCGGCGGGCTGGAAGGCGGCGTAGGGTAGCCCCGCGATGTGGGCGCTGCGCGGGCCCACGTCCGCGATGCGGTCGCCCTCGAGCCGCACCATGCTGCCGCCCGCGATGCCGAGCACCCGCACGTCGAGCGAGCTGATGTAGGTGCGGTGCCCGCCCACCTCCGCGAAAGCGATGGTGGGCTGGCCTCCGCGGATGACCCCGATGTTGGTGCTGGTGCCGCCCACCTCGAAGAAGATGCCGTCGGAGACGCGCAGGTACATGAGGGCGCCGGCCACGCTGGCCGCGGGGCCGGAGAGCATGGTCAGCACCGGGCGCTTCTGCACCTCGCCCAGGTCCATCACCCCGCCGTCGCCGCGCATGATCATGAGCGGCGCGGTGATGCCGGCCTCGCGCACCGCCTGCTGGGTGAGCTGGGCGGTCTCGATCATCTTGGGCAGGATGCTCGCGTTGATCACCGCGGTGCGGGTGCGGATGGTGAGCCCGTAGAGCTTGCTGATCTCGTGACCGCCGGTGGCGGGCAGCCCGGCCTCCACCGCCGCGGCCATCACCTGCTCCTCCGCCCGCGCGTCGTCCACGCTGAACGCGTCGCTCGCCACCACCACCCGCGCCCCCTCGGCCCGCACCGCCGCCACCGCGGCCCGCACCGCGTCGCCCGCCGCCTCGTCGCTGCGCAGGAAGGTGTGGGTGGACGAGATCACGCGGCCGGCCGCGAGGTCGATGTCCCCGATGACGGTCTGGCTCCGGGCCAGGCGCGACTCCACCGCCCCGCGCCCCATCCCGACCACCCCCACCCGCGCCACGTCGCCCTCGAGCAGCGCGTTGGTGGCCTGGGTGGTGGAGTGCGCGATGAAGACCACGTCGCCCGCGGTGACACGAGCCGCCCCCAGCGCGTGGCGGAAGGCGTCGATCACCCCGGCGGCCACGCCCGCGTCGGCCCGGTGCGTCGTCGGTACCACCACCTGGCCGATGATCTCGTGGCTCTCGTTGTCGAGCAGCACCGCCTTGGTGAAGGTGCCGCCGACGTCGATGCCGATGCGGACGAGCCGTCCCACCCCGGGGCGCCTCCTACTTGGCGAACATCGCGCCGAACATGAAGTAGGCGATGAACGCGTTGACCGCGACCATCAGCCAGCCCCACGGCAGCGCGGTCCGGAGGAACTCGGCGTGGGACACCTTGGTGTAGCCGATGGTCCACAGCGTCCACGAGTTGGTCGGGTCCTGGCTCCCCTGCAGACACAGCGGCCCGCGCCAGCAGAGGTAGAGGAAGATCGGCGAGACGTAGTCGGCGTTGAGCATCACCGCAAGGAGGGCCGCCCCGGTGCCCACCACGCTGAACGGCCCGCGGTAGATCGCGAGCGGGGCCAGCAGCGCGAAGAAGATCGCGGCCCCGAGGGGGCTGTGGGGGATGAACGGGGAGAACACCGGGTTCAGCACCGCCTTCACCGCGTCGAGCTGGCCCGCGACGATCAGCATGCCGCAGATGATCCACAGCGCGGCGATGGTGGCGATATCGGGGAACGCGTCGTAGAACGCCTTGTGGAAGACCGCCACCGAGTCTCGCAGGGAACGGCCGCCCTGGGTGGTCGCCAGCGCGAACACGATGGCGAGCAGGAAGGCGGGGATCAGCGGCCACTTGAACGCGATGATCACGATCACCGGGATCGCGGGGGCGAGGTAGGAGATCCACGGCACCCGCACCCGCGGGGCCGCGGCCACCGCGCCCACCGCGGAGGCGCGCCGCACCTGGACGCCGCGGAGGTTCCAGGCCGACATCGCGAGCGCGCAGGCCAGGTACACCGCGAAGCCGATGAGGTAGAACGTGAAGTAGGGCGGCCCGTACTCGATCCCCTTGAAGAAGTTCTTGAAGATGCCGAACTCCACCGGGTTCAGGTAGTTGCCCGCCCCGATGGCCATGGTGAAGGCGGGGGCCGCGACCTTCGGGGGGATCCCGAGCGAGAGCATGATCGGGATCGCGATGACCCCGATGGAGATGGCGGCGCCGACCCCGTAGATCGAGGTGAAGAGCAGCGCGGTGATGAGCGAGACCGCCCACGCCACCGCGATGGGCCGGTCGCCGGCCAGCTCGACCGCGGTGCGGATCATGCTCTCCGCGATGCCGGTCTGCACCAGCACCTGGCCGAACCACGCCCCGAACACGATGATCACGATGGTGCTCGCGTACTGCTCGCCGCCCTTCTGGAGCACGTTGGTCAGCAGGTCCCAGAAGGACGAGCCGGCCAGCAGCGGCCACGCGATGGCGAGCAGGAGCAGCACGATGATGGGGCTCACGCCCCGGAAGATGACGAAGACCGCGATGAGGAAGGCCAGCAGCATGACGACGCCCAGGAACAGGCTCATAATTGCCTCCTAGTTGAGGCCGAGCACCGCACGGACAACCTCGCCCTTCGCCATGGCGGCGAAGCCGTCGTTGATCTGCCCCAGCGGCAGGCGCTGGGTGATGAGCTCGTCGAGCTTGAGCCGGCCCTCCAGGTAGAGACGGGCGAGCCACGGGAAGTCGCGGCGCGGGCGCGCGCCGCCGTAACTCGAGCGCACGATGCGCTTCTCGCCCATCAGGGCGCCCCAGCGGAAGGAGACCGGCTGGTCCACGTTGACCTTGCCGAGGAACACCACCGCGCCGCCGGGCCGCACCGCCTCGACGGCCAGGCGGAAGGTGGCCTCGCGGCCCCCCGCCTCGATCGCGTAGTCGGCGCCGCGGCCGCCGGTGAGCGCGCGCACCGCGGCCACCGCGTCGTCCCGCGCGCCGTTCACCCCGTGGGTGGCCCCGAAGACGCGGGCGAGCGCGAGCTTGCCGTCGTCCACGTCCACCGCCACGATGGTCTCGGCGCCCGCGAGCCGCGCCCCCTGCACCGCGTTCAGCCCCACCGCGCCCGCGCCGATCACCAGCACCGAGGCGCCCGGGGTCACCGCGGCGACCCGGGTCGCCGCGCCCACCCCGGTCATGACCCCGCAGCCGATGAGGCACGCGCGGTCGAACGGGATCTCGTTGGGGACGACCACCGCGCTCGACTCGTGCACCACGCAGTACTCCGCGTGGGACGACATCGCGGAGAAGTGATAGACGGGGCGGCCACCCAGCGAGAGGCGCGAGGCGCCGTCGAGGAGGAAGCCCTTCGGCTGGGTCCGGGTCAAGACCTCGCAGAGAATGGGCTGGCCACGGTCGCAGTAGAAGCAGTGGCCGCAGGAGGGGTTCCACGAGCAGACCACGTGGTCGCCGCGGCGGGCGAGCGTCACCCCGCTCCCGGTGGCCTCCACCACGCCCGCCCCCTCGTGGCCCAGCACGATCGGCAGCGGGTAGGCGAGCGAGCCCTCGATGACCTCGAGGTCGGTGTGGCAGAGGCCGCTCGCGTGCACGCGAACCAGCACGTCGTGCGGCCCGAGCGGGCCGAGGGTCACGCGCTCGACGACGAGCGGCCGGCCGACCTCGTGCAGGACCGCGGCGCGGAAGTCCACGCAGCGGGCCGGGCTAGCGGAACCGCTCGGCGGTGGTACCCCGGTAGAGGATCTCGCCCTGCCGCTTCATGATCGCGGCGTGGCGCTCCCGCGCGGCGGGATCGAGATCGGCGGCGGGCACCTCCTCGTGGTCGAAGTAGTGGTAGTCGTCGACCCCGCGCACGAGGGTGGCGGTGTCCCGGACCTCCGAGAGCTGCCGCACATGGGTCGGGATGTAGCGGATCGCGTAGCCAATGCGCCGGTCGGCGGAGCGGTTGGGCGGCGAGCCGTGGAACATGCGCACGTGGTGGAGCGACATCTCGCCCGGGTGGATTACCACGTCCACCGCGCGGGCCTCGTCCACCTCCACCATGATCTCCTGGCCGCGCGAGAGCAGGTTCTCCGGCGCGAAGGTGTCGCGGTGGGGCACCTGCTCCCGGTGGGTGCCCGGCACCATGCGCATGGCCCCGCTCTCGATCGAGCTCTCCGAGAAGGCCACCCAGGCGGTGACCACGTCCGGCTCGCTCAGGCCCCAGTAGGTCGAGTCCTGATGCCAGGAGACGAAGGCGGGATCGCGCGCCTCCTTGATGAAGAAGCTCGAGCTCCAGCAGAGGAGGTTCGGCCCGAGGATGTCCTCCACCGCGTCGACGATGCGCGGGTGGCGGATAAGCTCGTTGAGCCACGTGAACAGCAGATGGCTCTTGTGCCGTAGCTCGCCGCCGAGCGGGCCCCCGTGGGCGCGCTCCACCGCCTCGAGGCGCGCGCGGTACGCGGCCGCCTCCTCGGGCGAGAGGACGCGGATCGGGAAGTAGAATCCGTCACGACGGAACCGGGCCACCGCCTCCACGTCGAGGGTTTTCATGGGCCAAGGTGTATGCGCACGGGTGAGGCTTGTCAAGCCGGGAGACCTCCGCTAGGCTGCCGGTCATGCACGAGACCGAGGTCAGGAGCCGACACTGGAGCCGCGTGGAGTACGAGCGGCTGCTCGACGCCGGCACCCTGGGCCCGGAGGAGCGGTTCGAGCTGATCGGCGGGTACCTCGTCGCGCGCGTGCCGCAGCGCGACACCCACGTCACCGGCGCGGAGCTGGCCGGTGCCGCGCTGCAGAAGGCCTTCGGCTTCGGCTACCGGGTGCGGGTGCAGCTGCCCCTGGCGCTCGACGACGACTCCGAGCCCGAGCCCGACGTCTCGGTGGTGCGCGGCAGCCTCGCGCAAGCCGACCGCACCCTGCCCTCGCGCCCCGACCTGGTGGTGGAGGTCGCGGAGTCGAGCCTCACCTTCGATCGGCGCGAGAAAGCGAGCCTCTACGCCCGGGCGCGGGTGGAGGAGTACTGGATTGTGAACCTGGTCTCCCGCGTGCTCGAGGTGCTGCGTGACCCGGTCCGCGACGCCACCGCGCCCTATGGCTGGCGCTACTCCCGCACGCGCGTCCTGACCGGGGCCGACGTGGTGCTCCCGCTCGGCGCGCCGCTCTCCCGCATCGCGATCGCCGATCTCCTGCCCTGACCGGCAGAGTCTGCTACCGTAGGCGCCCATGACCACGGAGCGGATCCCCGGCTTCTGCGCGCTCTGTCGCTCGCGCTGCGGCTGCGTCTCGGTGGTGGAGGACGGCCGGCTGGTCGCGGTCGAGCCGGACCCGTCGCATCCCACCGGGCAGCACCTCTGCGTCAAGGGCCGCGCCGCGCCCGAGCTGGTCTACGCGCCCGACCGCCTGCTCTACCCGATGCGCCGCACGCGGCCCCGCAACGACCCGGACCCGGGCTGGGTGCGCATCGGCTGGGACGAGGCGCTCGACTGGACCGCGGCACGCATGCGCGCGATCGCCGACCGCGAGGGCCCGGAGGCGGTGGCCTTCGCGGTCACCACCCCGTCGGGCACCGCGATCTCCGACGGCTTCCCGTGGATCAACCGCCTCATCCGCGCCTTCGGCAGCCCCAACATGATATGGGGCGAGGAGCTGTGCGCGTGGCACCGCGACTACGCCACCGCCTTCACCTTCGGCGCCGACATCGGCACGCCGGACTTCGAACGCACCGGGTGCCTGCTTCTGTGGGGCCACAACCCCTCGAGCACGTACCTGGCCCAGGCCACCGCGGTGGCGGAGGTCGCCGCGCGCGGCGCGGCCCTCATCGTGGTGGACCCGCGGCGCGCGGGCGCGGCCTCCCGCGCCGACCAGTGGCTGCGGGTGCGGCCCGGCACCGACGGAGCGCTCGCGCTCGGCCTCGCTGCGGTGATGCTCGCGGAGGGCCGCTACGATCGCGACTTCGTCCGCGACTGGACCAACGGCTCGCTGCTGGTGCGGGAGGACACCGGCCGACTGCTCGCCGCCGCCGAGCTCTCGCCCGACGGCCATCCCGGCCACTGGGTGGCGTGGGACCGCGGCGCGGGCCGCCCGGTCGCGTACGATCCCACCGCCGGCCGGTTCCTGGAGCGCGTGGTGGAGCCCACGCTCACCGGCCCGGTCGCGTGCCCCACGCGCGGCGGCACCGTCGCCTGCGTCCCCGCGTTCGAGGCGTACGCCGCGCTCTGCCGCCGCTACCCGCCGGAGCGCGTCGAGCGCATTACCGGGGTCCCCGCCGCGCAGATCGTGGCGACCGCGCGGCTTCTGTGGGAGCGGCGGCCGGTGGCCTACTTCCACTGGACCGGCCTCGAGCAGCACACCAACGCGACTCAGACCGTGCGCGCGCTCTCGCTGCTCTACGCGCTCACCGGCTGCTGGGACGCCCCCGGCGGCAACGTCCGGCCCGCGCGCCCGCCGGTCAACGATCTCGGCTCGCTCGCCCTGCTCTCCGACAAGCAGCGCGCGAAGACGATCGGCCTCGCCGAGCGGCCGCTCGGTCCCGCGCGACACGGCTGGGTGACCGCGGCCGATCTCTACCGCGCGATCCTCCACGGCACGCCCTATCCGGTGCGCGGCGTGGTGGGCTTCGGGGCGAACCTGCTGCTCTCGCAGCCGGGGGCGCCGGTGGCGCGCGCCGCGGTCGAGCGCCTCGACTTCCTCGTCTACGCCGATCTCTTCCTCACCCCCACTGCGGCGATGGCCGACGTGGTGCTGCCGGTCTCCACCGCGTGGGAGCGCGAGGGCCTACGCGTCGGCTTCGGGCCCACCCAGGCCGGCGAGAGCTTCGCGCAGCTCCGCGGCCCGGTGGTGGCACCGCTCGGCGAGGCGCGCTCGGACACCTGGATCGTGCAGGAGCTGGCCCGGCGCCTGGGCCTCGGCAAGACCTTCTTCGACGGCAGCGAGGACGCCGGGCACCGGTTCGCGCTCGAGCCCTCGGGGATCACCCTCGAGCAGCTCCGCGCGCACCCGGGCGGGGTGCGGGTGCCGGTGGAGACGCGCTTCAAGCGCTACACCGCGCCGGGCGCGGACGGCCGCTCCGCCGGCTTCGCCACGCCGAGCCGCCGGGTGGAGATCTTCTCGGCCGAGCTCGCTCGGCACGGTCAGAGCCCGCTCCCCGACTACGTCGAGCCGGCCGCGAGCCCGGTGAGCCGGCCCGACCTGGCCGCGCGCTTCCCGCTCCGCCTCACCTCGGCCAAGGTCGTGCAGTTCTGCCACAGCCAGCAGCGCAACCTGCCCCGCCTGCGACGGCACAGCCCGGATCCGCAGGCCGAGATGCACCCGGACGCCGCAAAGGCGCGCGGCATCGGCCCCGACGACTGGGTGGTGGTCGAGACCCCGCACGGAACCATGCGCGCGCGGGCCTGCCTGAACGCCAGCCTCGATCCCGGGGTGGTCTGGGCCCAGTTCGGCTGGTGGCAACCGTGCCCGCCGCTCGGGCGGCCCGGCTACGACACCGAGGGGCGCGGCAGCGCCAACTACAACGCCCTCATCGACCCGGAGGCGGCCGACCCGATCAGCGGGACGGTGGCGCTCCGCTCGTACCTCTGCGAGGTGCGCCGAGGAGACCCGTGAGCACCATCGACCAAGCGATCGACGCGTTCTGGCAGTGCGCCCGGCAGCGGACCGCTCCGGGCCCCGAGTGGATGAAGCGCCTGAGCCGCGAGGAGGCGTATCGCGTGCAGCTCGGCGTGCTCGCGCGGTACGTGGCGGCCGGCGAGCGGCAGGCGGGCTGGAAGGTCGGTCTCACCTCGAAGGCGATGCAGGCCCAGCAGGGCGTGCACGAGCCGGTGCTGGGCTTTCTCCTGCAGAGCGGCGAGCGGCCGAGCGGCACGCGCTTCACCTACGCGGAGCTGATCCGCCCCGGCTTCGAGAACGAGCTGTGCCTCACCGTCGGGACCACCCTGCGCGGCCCCGGCGTCACCACCGAGCGGGCCGCCGTCGCGCTTTCCGCGATGGCGCCCGCGTTCGAGATCATCGAGCGCCGCGGCGACTTCGCGGCCGATCTCAACGTGAGCCTCGCCGACAACGCCCAGCAGCGCGCCTACGTGACCGGCGCGCCGGTCCCGGTGCCGCCCGGCTTCGATCTCGCGACGGTGGCGGTGGACCTCACCGTGAACGGCACCGCCGCCGAGCGCGCGCTGGGCAGCGAGGTGCTCGGCACGCCGGCCGCGTCGATCGCCTGGCTCGCCAACAAGCTCGCCGAGATGGGCCTGGCCCTCGAGGCCGGCATGAAGGTCATGTCGGGCTCCTTCACCCGCCAGTACTTGCTGAACGCGGGCGACCGCATCGCCGCCAACTTCACCCCGGTCGGCCCCGTCCGCGCCGAATTTATCTAGTCTTCGAGGCGGCTCAAAAGGGTCCAGATGCGAGGCGAGCCCCGCCGCCGTCCGCGAGGCGTACTCCCTGTACGTCGAGCGGACGGCGGCGGGGCTCAACGAAGCAGATGGG
>Ga0070699_100002286_pt1 | contig 17235 bp, 15 predicted proteins | sample KBSK1503metaG_FD_65473 | JGI IMG/M metagenome (GOLD analysis project Ga0070699, IMG submission 65473) | Corn, switchgrass and miscanthus rhizosphere microbial communities from Kellogg Biological Station, Michigan, USA - KBS K1-50-3 metaG | ecosystem: Host-associated > Plants > Roots >... | reverse complement strand
CTTTTCTCGAAATTCTCTTTCCTTTGGCATCGCAAAAGGCTCTGAAAGATCCCAACTCTTCCAAAGCCTTTTCATTCTTAGCCAATTTCTTTTCCCTCTTGACAGTGCTCCTCATCGGTAAGCGGCTTTTTGGTTTGTATAGATGCTGACTTAATGGGGTTTAACTAATAGTAGCGATTGTTGATAAAGAAACCTCTGTCCATTGGCGTGTAATTAGAATTAGATATGGTCTTGATTGCTTCCAAGACTGTTTCCCGCCAATCCATCCACCGTGTCTCACCTGTTCGTTGTTGTAAAATAGTCTCCAGAGCTTCTAAGGCTCTTGGATCTCGGTATTCTCCAAGTGCACGAGCCACATGGGCCACAACCAGAAGATTATCATTCTGCAACATCAACAGTAGGGGCTCAAAGGCACTAGGATATTTAAAGTATCCAAGCGCATCAATTGCATAGAGGCGTCCTGTACATTTTTCATTGAGCATACACTCAATAAGCGGTTGGATGACCCTTGGATCACCAAAACTGACGAGAGCCTTAACTGCTGCTCTTCCTAGGTGACTATTTGTGCTAGCGGGATTTAGAGCATCTATTAGAGCTTTAAGGGCCGGTGTTCCGATTTGGATTAGAATACGTTGAGCCGTCCGGTTTTCGAAATCAATCATTGATTCATTACGATCATTGCGTTTCAACTCAACAAGTAAGGGCTGAATAGCTGGCTCACCTATTTGAATAAGGGTCTGAGTAGCTTGCTGTTGGCTAGGGTAGTTGGAACTGTATAATTCTTTTATCAGCAATTCGATAGTGGTTGGGTCATCCATTCTAAATATCCTTTGAATGTAACCTTTCAATTGCGGCCTAACGGCTGGCGTTACCCGCTGGTGGGCGGGACGAGACAACGCCGCTTTGCCGGAACCCACTCCAAGCCACGCAAGGTGCTTGAAAACGCGCAGACTCCCACCAGTCGGGTGCACGCTGTGTTGGGCGCTTTTTGTTTGGAATCTCACTCACAAACTAAAGATTGAAATACCATCACTTCTCCTGAAAGGCAAACAACTGGCTGCTGTCTCCCGTAGAGACAATCAGAATGTTCTCTTCCTCATCATAAGATAACTGATACCCAAAATCGTGGATGCCATCAGAATAAATAAACGGAGCAGGTGAAAATTTAGCTACGACTACCTCTTTGCCACTATCTTCATCAATTGCCAGAAGTTCTCCGTTTTCTCGTAGAGCATAAACAACATGTTTACTGGAAGAATAGGCAAAGTTTCCCAGAACCTTAGGAATTTCCCATAAAAGTGCTCCTGTATTACGGTCAAGCGTGTACGCAGTTTCTGAAAATTTTCTGAGCACAAAAATTTTATTGTCTGTAAACAGTGGAGCAGGTTCTATTTTCGTATCCTCATGTTTCCATAACATTTGATCGGTATTTGCTTTCATAGAGTAGAGGCCATCAAAATCAATAAGGATTTCATCACGCTGCGAGACAAACACGCTTTGCTCGTAGATAGTTCTTAGGACTTCACCATCTGTAGCGTTCAAGACTGCAGTTCTTTCGTGCAGAAACAAGACTTCGACTTGGCTGTCCTGAAAATATAAATAACTGGAGCCCGGACTTCCACCCAGCTTCTTGTTTTTCCATATGAGATTCCCATTTTGAAAATCATATTTGCGTACAGAGGCGGGACCAACATAAGTTACAAAGATTCCATCAGGTGTCACCTCAATTTCATCATGTATTCCTGAATAGTTATTCCACAAAATCTTGCCACTTCGGCTCTCCAGACATATTAGATGGTCGAAGTACTTATGCTTCTCATTCAGGTTGCCTAGAAAACAGGTTTTTCCAGCAGATGAGTCCAATGCAGTATCTTGATTATTCCGATGAACAGAGGTATTTTCTATAATCCATATTGGTTCGATGCCAACAACACTATGAACTTCATGTCTTATGGGAGGAACAATGGTGACTATGGGAGGTGGGTTCATATCCAAAGGTATACAACTCACCAAGACAATCACTATGATGACGCTAATAAGTAGCGAATTGCTCCTGATATTTTTCACCCAAGTTTCCTCTTTGACTTACTGATAGTTCGCAATGCTTTTTTGATTATTCATGACCAGCGCCCAACGGCCTGCGTTACCCGCTGGTGGGTGGCACAAGATAACGTCATTTTATCGGAAACAACTCCAAGCCAAGAAAAGTGCCTGAAAACGCGCAGACTCCCACCAGTCGGGTGCACGCCGTGTTGGGCGCTGTTTCAGGGTGAGGTTACTATCGGGCAAATCAATTCTTCTGTTTGCGGCCAAAAGATGTTTCTGTATTCTAAATGCTCAGAAACGAAGTAATTTGTGTCTTCCATATATTTTGATACTAGGTATCTGTTAGTTACTTCACAAGCTTGTTTAACGCTCACCCCAGACTTGATTTGATCAAGAAAATATGCCGCGAGATCCACGAGTTCACTTCCACTTTCACCTTCTAGATATTGGATTTTCATTTGATGAAAAAGGTTTTCTGCTTCTTCGTTTCGATTTAGATAGTACAAAAGAACGAACTCACGAAAATAAGCAAACCCTGTTTGATAAGCGTGAGCTGTTTGTTGTATTTCCTCCAGCGTCATATTTTGTGAGGTTACCGCATACTCCTCATTCATTGTCAACGCGTCCATTAAGTTATTGTTTCGTCTTGCTTTGTCATAGAGTTCAATCGCACTTACTAAATCGCCTTTTGCAATTGCAGTTGCGGCATCCTCCAATCTATGGATACGAAAGGGTGAGGGCAACCACTCGTCATGTATTAGTTCAACTTCGTTGTCTCTAAATTCATAAGTCGACTTTCTGCTTCTAAAGGGGTTATAGATGCTAGGGGAACATCCTGTACCTTCTACGATAATCAATTCTTTGTAACCATTACTTCCATCTTTTAGATCGGTTTGCACTGCACACTGTGATTCAGATGTATTAAAAGACAACATCCAACCCTCTTCCTTAAGCATATACATTTCGACAGCCTCAAAATAAATGTCCAAGTACGTGTATCGTCTTGATATCAAGATTTCGGGAGCATCTGAACCCAACAGGTTTTCGACTGCCAGGATTGTTTGGGTGTCTGCGAAATAGCCTTCTACTATTTCTGTATCATTATATTTGTGATCTGCGCAGTCATAAATGTGCACATTTCCGTGAACATCCATGTAATCTCCGCTCACCTTTGGCGGACCAAAATTGATGGCAAGCACAATTTCTTGTATGTCGTCACCATTTGTATCGACCTTAATCACTTGAGTTGGACCTACAATGGATGTATCTTGAAGTTTCTTTATTTCCGTTTGAAGCTGTTCCGGAGAGCCACCTTGATTCAGATAATCCAAAATAGCTTGTTCAATTTCAAATACCGTCTCTCCTCCGGCTATTGTTGTTTTGGAATTAAGAATCGGGCAAATGGCTTTCGGCTGTGGAATAGAAGTCAATGTTTTGGTGAAAATGATCTGAGGCTGACCAGCTGTGCTAGTCGCAGATGGCATTATCTGTGGTGTTGCAAATATGTTGTTACTCTCGGTGGGCGTGACCGATTCTTCCTGCTGTAATGGTGAACATGCTGATAACCACAAGAGAATTATTAAAACACTAATTGGAAGGAAAAAGCTGATCTTTTTATTGTGCATTTCTTTCATTGCATAATGACCAAGCGCCCAACTATGTGTTAAGCAAAATTTATTGTAAAATAGCCCTCTGCGGGGTGTTATACAACAAAACTTGTATAACATACTATGTGCGAATAAAGTCATTTTACCAGAAAGGCAAAAAATGATTCAACCACCTACATCTGCTCCTCAGGATATATCATCCCCGCAGGGGAAAAAACTGCTCGACCAATATCGCGATACACTTCGCATCAAACACTACTCTCCCCGCACCGAAGATACTTACATCGCTTGGGTCAAAAACTACATTCTCTTCCACAACAAACGTCACCCCAAAGATATGGGCATCCCTGAAATCGAACAATTCATCACCCACCTCGCAACCACCCAGCAAGTTTCCGCCTCCACGCAGAATCAAGCCTTTAGCGCCATCCTCTTCCTATACCGTCACATCCTCCATATCGAGCTCAACGAACCCCCACTCGCCAAACTTCGTCCCCAACGCTCCAAAACTATACCAACTGTCCTCTCAAAAGACGAAGTCAAACGCCTCATCGCCAGCCTCACAGGAACAAACAAACTGATCGCCCAGGTTATGTATGGTGGCGGACTGCGCGTCATGGAATGTATGCGCTTACGGGTCAAAGACATTGACTTTGACAACCGCCAAATTATTGTTAGAGATGGCAAAGGCGAAAATGACCGCATCACCACCCTGCCCGGTTCACTGATTCAATCCCTCCAACTCCACATAAGCTATGTAAAATCCCTTCACGAAAAAGACCTGGCTGATGGATACGGCTCCGTATACCTTCCCTATGCTCTCGAACGCAAATACAAAAACACAAACAAAGATTGGGTTTGGCAATACCTTTTCCCTGCACCCCAAATATCTACAGACAAACGAACCGGCATCACCCGCCGCCATCACATCCATGAAGCCGTAATACAAAAATCGATCAAGGAAGCTGCCCGCCGCGCCAACATTGACAAACATGTTACGCCTCACACCCTGCGCCATAGCTTTGCCACTCATCTTTTGCAAAACAACTATGACATTCGCACCATTCAAGAACTCCTTGGGCACAAAGATGTAAAGACCACCATGATTTACACCCATGTTCTCCAACGTGGCGGACTCGCGGTTAAGAGTCCTTTGGACGATTGAGAACATAAAAGCAAACGCGATAGCATCCTTGCAAAACATGTGCACAACCCACCCCCATATATGGCTTACCCGAATCCGCAAATCCTCAGGGTCTGCATCCGGTGTGAATCTATTCTGCCTTTTCACCATTTTTACAGAAAACTCAAATAGCCTTAAGAGCCCCCACTTCCACCTAAAGTTGTCTATCGTCCACGCGTAACTTAAGTCCAGGATCTCTATATAATCCAAATTAGCGGTAGATCGCGTATTGTAGCAGTATTCCAGGGTAAATCAGTAGTCTAAAACCCGATTGGGAACGGCATGTGGGGATTTCCACTTGCAAATCGGGCCTAATTTCTGTATGCTTGTCTCAAAAAGAGACAGATGTTCTGATTGTCTCTTTTTGGTTATCAGTGTGAGACGCATCAGAAAAGATTCTTCTGGTTGATGACTTGGGAGCGAGGCACGATGGATGCATCGGAACGAAAACAGGCCCTCTTGTACGCCGTCCGCGGTGCAGACCTGCCGCAGATGGAGCGGCTGCTCCAGGAAGATGGAGAAGTCAATGCCCTCTATCCCAATGGAACGACCTTATTAGTGGTGGCTATCGAAGGAAAGGAACTTCCCATTGTGGAGTTCCTGCTGCGGGCCGGGGCAGACCCGAATCAGCACGATTTCCACGACCACACCCCGCTCATATACGCAGCTGGTCAGGGTTTGGTCGAAATTGTACGTCTGCTGCTGGATTCAGGCGCCGACGTGAATGCCCGCAACCGGCAAGGCAGCACTGCTCTGATGTACGCAGCCAATAGTGGGAGCCGTGAGGTCACTGAGCTCCTTTTGAACGCCGGTGCAGAGGTCAATGCCACCGATAAGCAGAACCTCACGGCGCTGAATTACGTAGTTGCCGGGGACAGTGCCCAGGTGAAGAAATTATTGCGGGCCCGCGGCGGCATAGAGTCTAACCAGGCCCAGGTCGTTTCAAAGCAGGCGCCAACCGACCCGCGATCTCCACGTACGCTCGACGAGTTCAGCGAGCTCAAGCTGGGCCCACCCTGGGCCTGGGAGTGGGCGATTTTCCTGTACGGGGGCATGTTGCTGCTCTTCACACTTGACCTGGCCCTCTTGCCATGGTTGTTTTTTCTGGCCGTAGCATTGGGGCTGATCATCTTGTTTCCGTCGGTGTGGAAGATCGGGCCACTCTGGCGTGAGTTACGTGACCGCCGCGCCGGACGCGTGCCTGTCGCGAACCCTGCACCCAGGGCTCGCAGCGTTGCGGCGCCCAGTAGCGACGTCGCGTTTGTCAGCCAGTTGATGGAGATGGGCTCACGTGAGCTCTCCACGATCCACCGCGTCCAGCCCGATGCCGGCAGCCTGGATGTGCTAACATCCTTGTTCCGCAACCGTATGATCTCGCTTCTGCTGGTCACCCTGATTCTGCTGCCGGTCCTGGCACTGGCCTGGCCCAAAAACCCACCCATTCGCATCTATGTCTTTGACGGTTTGCCTCAGCCGCTGAAGATCTTGTATTGGGCTGGGTTGATTCTGTGGCCGTTCTGGGTCTGGCTCTTATTTCGTCTGGAAACCCGTCTGCGGCTCGGGCGAGTGCGCCTGATTCAGCAGGACCGCGATCGCCTGGCCGGGCAGGTCTCCAAATACCTGAACGCCGAAGACGTCTCGCGCAGCGAGCTTCCCTCCGAATTCGGCCTGTATTTGCGGGCCTTCATGACCACCGACAAACTGCATTTGAAAGGCTTCGATCTTGAGACGCTGCTGGCCTATTCGATCGCGCCGACCCTGCCGCTGGTGGCACTCGGTAAGCCGGGCGAGCACCTGGGCGCCGGCCGAATCCTGACCTCGAACGAGGGCTGGCAGGAGGAGATCCTGCACCTCATGGAGGCGGCCCGTCTGATCCTGATCATCCCCTCGCATCGGGCCGGTACGCTGTGGGAGATCGGGACCCTGCGCAACAAAGGCTTTTTCGAGAAGACGATCTTCATCATGCCACCTGAGCTGAACTTCCATGGTGGCTTGTTCTCGGAGGATTGGCTCAAAACTGTTGGCGCTGCCCGCCAGGTGGGGGTGGAGTTTCCGGCGCATCGCACCTCCGGAGCCTTCTTCCGGCTGGACTCCAAAGGCAAGTTTGAAGACTACGCTCCGTTCGCTTCGGAGGAGTTCCTGCAAGAGTTCGACCCGGGCCTGGCTTGGGTGGACCGGCAGATGCAGGACTCTTCCGATACTGACTCCGATTCGGATGCAGACGGTGACGGAGACGATGCAGCCGATGGCATCGACTCAGGCGACGCTGGCAGTGGTTTCGGCAGAGACGGAGGTGATGGACCCGGTGATGGCGGTGGATATAGGGACTGAGGCCTTTGAACCGTTTGGTCCCTGCGAAGCATCCCCGAAGGGGGCGAGGGGATATCATGCTGTCTGCGCTGGATAGCTCTAAAGTTGTATACCGTCCACGCCTGACTTTAATCCAGGATCTCTATATGATCCAAATTAATGGCTTCTCCGCTTTGATGGAGGATGCGCATTGTAAGTAGATTAAGGTTTTCTTCAATTCCTTCAATTTAGTGTATGATTCAAATCGCCAGAGATCCACACATATTATTCTGGAGTCATGTAAATGAACATTTTGGAAAAAGTCTGCCCCCAGTGTCACCAGGAAAACGACGCAGCTGTCTTGCTCTGCGTGTACTGCGGCGCGGACCTGGAAGGGGGCATCCCAACCAGTGTTGTGTCACCCTCCGAAAATATGGAGAAAAAGACCAATTCACTGGCAGAGTATATGGAATCAGCGATCGATCTGGCGGCAATCCCTAAAAGCGGGCTTGGTATCCGTGTGGCAGGCGAACGCAAGCCCATGTATGTGCACGTTGACCAGCAACTTCTACTCGGACGTCGTACCGACACCAGCCCGGAGGCCCTGCTCGATCTGACAATCCTGAATGCTGTAAATCTGGGGGTCTCGCGGCGGCACGCCTTGATTAAGCGAACTGCAACCGGCTTCGAAGTGACCGACCTTTCCAGCATAAACGGTACCTGGCTGAACACGGAGCGGCTCATCCCACACCGGCCCTATCCATTGGACAGCGGTTCACTCCTACGCCTTGGCCACCTGCAACTCCTGATCATGTATCACCCTGTTCACAAACAATCAACGCCTTGAGGATTGGAATAAAACGATTCCCTGGGAGGCTTAAATGTGCGTTCAAGTCACCATGCCTGAGGCTGGCTGGAAATTGTCGCTGCAAAGCAGCCAACGTCCACAACGCTGTAACTGCAGGAGTGGTTTATCCCCTTTGAAAATGCCTCGTTTAGAATTCTGCAATCTACATTCAAAACTCTGCCTTTACCCCCCGTCCAGGATCTCGATATAATCCAAATTAATCGATTCTCCGCTTTCATGGATGATGCGCACAAAATGCTCGCCGGGGGAGAGTCCTGGGGAACGCCACACGAGGCTGAAGTCTTCCTCGTGAAAGTGATAGGGCTGACCGTCGATGAGTACCGTCACCGTCCCGAAATTCCTCCCGCGCTGATAACCCAAACGGAATCCTTCCCCAGTAAAACGGAAGGAGGCTTCATTCCCAATGCTATTGGAGGCATGTAGGGTGCCTTTGAACGCGTTCACAGTGGACGGATTCTTCAAAGCAGTCCAGAACTGATCATAAGCAATATTGGGATTCGTATCATCATATCTTCTTCCGGCTGCGAGTGGCTGAAAAATTGGTGTGGGCGTGGCAGTAGCAGTGGGTGGGCTTTCCGTAATCGTAATCAAGGTGCTTGTTGTAAGAAGAAGTATTTCAGTGGCGGTGGGCGTAGTCTCATCCAAGGTGGAGGTGGCCGAGGGGAAAAAAGACGCTGCTTGCGTATCAAGAGAGCGAGCGTCGAATGGAACCGCCGTGGGTACTGCTGTGGGCGGGCTGAGCGTTTCTCTTGGAGCGTTTGTCAAAAAGAGCCACCCGATTCCAAGAATCGAAACGACGCCAATGGCAATAGGGATCAGAAGTGTACGGTCGAACGAGGGGCGAGGCTGCATATCTGACAAAGTCCTGCCGCGATTGTACCCGTATCAATAAATATTCCGAAGTCTGCTTCAGCGGGACTTAAGTAACGTAGGGATATCCCCACTCCATTGGTTGTAACTGGCCTGTTTAGCCACCGTCCTGTTTACATGAATTGACCACAGAATCGAAATTCCAACGAAAGTAAAGGAATTAATACAGCACCATATAGAGGTCAGAGGAGCATTTATGATGCTTGAAATCCAGAGATTTGACTATGTTGTGAAAGATGAAGACGGCGAGATCATAGGCCAGTACACTTCCACAGATGAGCCACCCATGAAAGGCGATATGATTGATCTTTCCAAACTCCCCCCTTGGGAAGCCGCGGAGGTATTAGGGGTTACAATGACGTTAACAGACCATCGCAACACCGTCATATTGAAAATCAGGCCGGCAGAGAGCCTGCGTATCGCTTAAGAGTTTGAACCGTGAGTGGGAGGTATACTAATCTCTACAAAAGTAACAAAGCTGCCCAGAAACGGGCAGTTTTGTTTAGGAATTACCCCTTTCGCAAACCCATTCAAAAATCTTCATTCAAAATTCCGCATCTCCCACCCCCCATATATGGATATATCTGAAACCAAAATTTGCAAAGTCTGGATCCAGTGTGAATATACTCTGAATATACTGTAAATATACTCTGGCTTTTTCCCGTTTTTTCACAAAATCAAAAAACAGCCCGTCCATATTTAGGGGTCGAACTTGCATAAAGGCAAGGGCAACCTATTGGCTATACGCTTACAGCGTCATTCTCCCGAAAGACACACCGTACCTGCGTTCGGTGCAGGTGTCGGGACGATGTGAGCGTAGCGACACTTGCACCCCGTTCGGGCCGGGAGCCCGTCGGGGCGAGACGGCCTGGCGCAAGTGCAGGTGAGAATCTCTCCTCTCGCTAGAAGGCTTCTTGGCAAATCAGAGATTCTCATGCTGCTTGGTTCACCGCCTAGCCCTTGCTCTTCTTCATCTGTGCATAGGCGCTGGCCACATTCTCGGGTGCTTCCTTCCACGTGGCGGCGATCAACTTCGCCAAGGCAGGGTTCTTGGCCTCCGTAGCGCTCCAAATTTTCACATGGCGCAACCGCTTCCCCTCCCCAATCAATAACTTCTCAGGGTCACGAAGGGCACCGCCAAAGAAAAACCCGAAGTTTACATAACCTTTCCTTTGCGGCGCAATGTAGCAAATGCGGTTGGCAGGCGAATTATCCACAGAATATCCAATCGCGTCGTGATAAATATACTCACGGGCCTTCGGCATATTTTTCCGCGCTACGGCCCGTAGTTTCTTTGTAATTGCTTTTACCTCTGGCGCAAGATTGTCAAGCCACTCTTCGACAGACGGATTTTTGACCATGAAGTACTCCTCCATTTGCAGAGATGCGGTCGATACAAACATAGTTGACTCACGGAAATTATACAGTGATTGAATAACTCCAAAAACGCTAAGGGGCACGCATATACTTGACGCTGCCCGCATATGATTTTGTAACAACGCGGGAGTGAGAGGAGAAAGAGCTATGCTATACTTTGAGTTCCAACTGGGTTGAATGTTGTTCGCTGTCTAAATTTTAGAAACAGAGGCTTCAATGCAGGATGTCTCCGCCAATCGCATGGGAATGAACAAACCGAGGCGTTTCGCTGCGCGATTGGTGATACTAAGCCTTCTGACCATCGCTTATTTTTACGCAGGCAAATTTGGGCTCAGTTTAGCCTTTGTTAATCCCAGCGCCACAGCCGTCTGGCCGCCAACCGGGATCGCACTCGCGGCCTTCTTAATCTGGGGTGATTACATCGGTGTGGCAATTCTCCTGGGGGCCTTTCTCGTCAATTTTAGGACCTCATATCTCGTCATCCCCTCAATTGCGGTCGCGCTTGGCAACACGCTGGAAAGCTGGATCGGAGCCCGGCTTGTTCGCCGCTTTGCAGGTGGCACGCAAGCATTTGATAGCGCCGCCAATGTTTTCAAATTTGCCTTGCTGGCGGGTTTTCTCAGCACCCTAATAAGCGCAACGATAGGCGTAACCAGCCTTGTATGGAGCGGACTGGCTTCACCAGATGAGTATTGGATGGTTTGGTTGACATGGTGGCTTGGCGATGCAGGCGGAAGCCTGATTGTGGCGCCTGCGCTTCTTTTATGGGCCACCCATCCGCCAAAGATCCACTGGCGCTTCAGCCATGCACTGGAGGCTATCCTCCTTCTGGTATTACTGCTTCTTGTTACCTTCGGAGTGTTCGGCGGGCAATCCTCTTTTGCTGTTCGAAACTATCCATTGGAATTTGCAGTCGTGCCAATCATCATTTGGGCCGCCTATCGCTTTGGGCAACGCGATACCGCAACTGTAACACTTATAATTTCAGCCATTGCCATCTGGGGTACATTACAAGGTTTCGGACCATTTGCCCGACGGCCCCAACCAAACGAGTCACTCTTACTGTTGCAAAGTTTCATGATCATCATGGCAGTCACCGGGCTTGGCCTGGCGGCGCTAGTTTCAGAAGGCAAAGAGGTGGAAGCGAAACTGCAAGAGGCAAACGAGAAACTGAAACTCAGCCTGAACGAATTGGAAGAACACAATAGTAAGATGATGATGCTTCATGAAATGCGCGACCTTCTTCAAAGCTGTTCCACCTTTGAAGAAGCTTATACGATCATTGGTCAAATGGGAGAGAAAGTACTGCCGCGCGAAACGGGTGTGTTGTATATGATTAATAATTCCAAAAATTCAGTCGAAGCCACCGTTGCATGGGGCATAAACGTGTCTGAACTGGACACATTTACGTTGGATGACTGCTGGGCATTGAGGATAGGCAGAACCCATATATTAAATTCTCACCGGAACAGCCTCGAATTAGTTTGTCCTCACTTGAAAAATCAGCCCCCTGTCGCTGCGCTGTGTATACCCATGACTGCACAAGGAGAGGCAATGGGCATCTTCCACATAAGGATCGATTCCGCCTCATCCCCACACTCAGACCAGCACCAGCGATCAATGACCGAATCCACACAGCGAATTGCTGCCGCTATGGCTGACAGCATAGTCCTAACCTTAGCGAATTTGAAACTCCGAAACTTTTTGCGCGAACAGTCTATTCGCGATCCACTTACAGGATTATTCAACCGACGGTATATGGAAGCCACACTTGAACGAGAATTCAATCGCGCCGGACGGTTTCATCGTTCCGTAGGCGTCATGATGCTTGACCTTGATCATTTCAAACGTTTTAACGATACGTTTGGGCATGAAGCTGGAGATACGTTGCTTCGTGAGTTAGGTGCTTTTCTAAAGCAACATTTGCGTGGCAGTGATATTGCTTGCCGTTATGGCGGAGAGGAGTTTGCACTAATTCTCCCCGAAACATCTTTGGAAAACGTCCGAGGGCGTGCTGAACAATTAAGGGAAGGTGTAAAGCAACTTAACGTCCAACACAATGGGAAAGTTCTGGGCGCAGTTTCTTTATCAGTGGGGGTCGCCGTGTATCCTGAAAATGGCACGACGGGCCAACAGGTATTAAACGCCGCGGATGCGGCTCTTTATCAAGCAAAAGCCAAAGGTCGTGATCAAGTTGCCCTGGCAGTACTCAACAATGCGAATGAATCCAAGGCCCAATAATTCGTAAGTGCTACATACTTGGACTCTATGCTCAAAGTATCCAACTTTCATCAACAGTAATACTCTTATATCTGCGGACTTCCTGAATGAACCAACGGACTTTATCAGGGTCCTTTCCCTGTGTACCCCCGTCCAGTATCAAAAACATCAGGAAGAGATCCCAATCCTGGATCGTATCTAACAGCCTAGAAAACCTGTTCATATCATAAGAACCTTTTGCAGCGAATTGTTTCCAAAGGGCAAAGTTCAGGTCGTGGAACTGGATCATCGCCAGCAGATCAGCCTCCTCGGTAAATTCTGAAGCGAATTGTGTCGCCAGTGAAGCGTGGCTATGTGGGCTTTCAATTGGCGAGTCGGGAACTGCCTCCACTTTGAAAGTATCGTGCACATGGATAAGAAACTTCAACTTCCAATATTGCTCAGCCGTGATGCGCGGCGCCAGTTTTTCCAGGTTTGCTTCGAGTTCCGCAATATGAAATTTGACCTTCCCCTCCGGGTGACCGGAGCGCGGCTTGCCATATTCAATATTTTTTAAATAACGTGGGTTAGAGATAACGCGGGCAACGATATCTTTCATTTTGAAGATTATACTGCTGTATAATCGCGCCATTATCTGCACGGCGGAGTATAAGATGTATCTGTCGCATAATAATGCTCAACTGTATACCGTCGAATTTGGGAATGGACCACGCACCTTTGTCGCACACGGCGGCTGGACCGGCAGTTGGGAGTTATGGACTGAACCTTTTTCCCAGCTTAGCAAAACCTGGCGGACGGTAGCTTACGATCATCGAGGGACTGGGGCAACCATCGCACCCGTCGAGTCGATCTCCGTGGCGAATATGGTGGACGATCTTTTTGCAGTGCTCGATCAACTGAATATCGAGAAATGCATCCTGGCAGGCGAGTCCGCGGGTGGGATAGTGGTAGTAAATGCAGTACTTCAACAGCCAGGCCGTTTTAATGGACTAGTGCTGGTGGATGCCTTGCTTCATAAGGCAGATGATGGCAGCGATGCCGCTTTCAAGCAAGGCTTGAGGATAAGCTTCACAGAAGCCACGGGAAATTTTGTGGATAGATGTGTCCCAGTGACGGAACCCAATAGTTCCGAGATTCGCAGTTGGGGTAGAAAGATCCTCGCACGCGCCTCCAGCGAGTCGGCGATCAGACTGCTCGAATGTATTTATGGAACTGACCTACGTCCCCAACTTTCCCAAATCCAGATTCCTACTCTCCTTATTCACGGTGATGCGGATGGCCTGGTCCCACTCAGCGATTCGGAATACATGGCGACTCAGCTTCCAAACAATCATCTGCATGTTTTTAAAGGTGCGGGGCATGTTCCAACGGTCACGCGTCCACTGGAAGTGGCACAATCCATTAATCAATATTTCGTATCATAAGGAAGGCACCTATGGCTCTAAAACTTACCTCCCCTACTCCTGAAGAATACGCCGAGTTTTACGCAGGCTATATTCAGCGTGCACAGGCAAAAGGTGATGTGCTGGCCGCATTACCAAAACAAATCGAAGAAATTAAATCTGCGCTTGGCAATCTTTCAGATGAACAAGCCTTATTTCGCGACGCACCACAGGAATGGTCCATCAAAGAAGTGACGGGACATCTCAACGACGGCGAGCGCGTCTTCTCCTACCGACTCCTGCGCGTGTCACGAAATGACCCTACTCCCCTCCCCGGCTTTGAGCAGAACGATTATGTTCGCGAAGCGGGGTTTGACAACCACCCATTTCAGGATTTGGTCCAAGAGTTCGAGCACTTGCGCCGCGCCAATATTCTCGCGATTCACAACATGCGCGAAGAGTCCACGCTTCGGCGCGGCACGGCTAGCGGATTCACCATCAGCGCCCGAGCATTGATTTACATATTGGTTGGGCATGTGGATCATCATATGGCAAGTCTGCACGAAAAATATTTGCCGGGTCTAAAATAAGCCATCCAAACAGCATTCTCGTGTAACTTATTTCTGCCCATTGCCCCTTGACGAATAAATCAAGGCGGGAGTATAACGCCCTGGTCTATGAAAACCATACATCATCTCACTCAAAGAAAGGAAGCGACCGCCTTGGATGCGGATGTTCCGTTACTGATCCGTTTTCACGTCTCTGAATTGCGAATATTTCAGATTCGCTCCAGCCGCTTCAACGCGTGTCATCTTTTATTGATTCACGCAGCATGAAATAGCGTTCTGCAAATCTGTAAACCTTCGCCACCTTCGGAGATAGCCTTCCAAGGTGGTTTTTATTTTTACCACGGAGGTACTTCATGAATGCAGAAATAACAACTTTTGACCTCGAAGCTTTGATCGAAGCGCGCGATTTTGCGTCCCTGCGCGAGGAGATCAGGAATTGGCCAGCAGGCGATCTGGCTGATTTGATGGAGCCGCTATCGGCTGAGAAAGAGGCGGTGCTCTTCCGTCTACTGCCCCGTCAACAGGCTTCTCAAATATTTTCATATTTGCCGATTGAACGTCAGGAAGAATTGCTCAAAGCGCTGGCACAGGAGGAAGTGGGAAATATCCTGAATGCCATGTCAGACGATGACCGCACGGAATTGCTTGAAGAACTCCCGGCAAACGTGACCCGGAAGTTACTCAATGATTTATCACCGGAAGAACGCAAACTTGCCTCGCAATATCTTGGGTACGGAGAGAACACGGTTGGCAGGTTGATGACGCCTCACTTCGTGCGGGTCAAATCGCATTGGACGATTGCTCATGCGCTTGATCATATCCGCCGCTATGGAATGGATAGCGAAACCATGAGCATGATTTATGTGATTGATGAGAAAAGTAAACTAATTGACGATCTGCGAATTCGACATCTCCTGCTCGCTTCGCCAAACTCACTGATCTCTGACTTAATGGATTCGCGCTTTGTCGCTTTGAAAGCTTCGGATGATCGCGAAATAGCGGTGGAGGCCATTAAAGATACCGACCTGACTGCCCTGCCTGTTACTGACAGTGAAGGTGTATTAATTGGTATTGTCACCGTAGATGATATTTTTGATGTGGCAGAAGAAGAAGCTACAGAAGATATTCAAAAGATGGGTGGTTCCGAAGCGCTCGATGAACCATATATGGAAATTGCCATCCCAACCATGGTGAGGAAGCGCGCTACCTGGCTGGTGGTCTTGTTCCTGAGCGAGATGCTCACGGCCACCGCGATGGGACGGTTTGAAGATGAGATTGCCAAAGCGGTTGTACTTTCCATTTTTGTCCCCTTAGTGATCTCTAGCGGCGGTAACTCTGGGTCACAGGCCTCCACGCTGATTATCCGCGCCATGGCACTCGGCGAGGTCACTCTGAAAGATTGGTGGCTAGTCATGCGGCGTGAAATTCTTTCTGGTTTATCTTTAGGCGCCATTTTGGGCACAATTGGATTTATACGTATTTCGGTGTGGGCATTGGCTTTTCATTCCTACGGTGAACATTGGTTGTTATTGGCCATCACCGTTGGGTTGGCTTTAATCGGCATTGTGCTGTGGGGCAGTCTGGCCGGTTCGATGTTACCCTTTCTATTGCGACGCGTTGGGTTGGACCCAGCAACTTCCTCTGCTCCATTTGTAGCAACGCTGGTGGATGTTTCAGGACTTGTCATTTACTTCACTGTCGCGGCGATTATCTTACGCGGCACTCTTTTATAAACATCCAATAAATAAAAAGGGCGACTTCTCCAGCAGGCGTTGGATAGGTCGCTCCTTTTATTGCACAGCAGTATAATTTCAATATGGCAGATTACTTCATTGAACCCTTTGTAGATACTGGATTGGGCAACTCTGCCTATTTGATCGGTTCCCACGCAACCAAACAGGGGATTTTGATAGACCCGCTGCGCGACGTGGATCGGTACCTGGCTGCCGCTTCCAATCTTGGTCTTACGCTGACACATATCCTCGACACCCACCTGCACGCGGACTTTGTATCTGGCAACCGCGAGCTGGCCCATCAAACCGGCGCGCTCATCGGTGCCAGCGCCGAGGCAGGCATGGGTTTTGAACATCATCCACTGACCAAAGACTCAGTCATTGACCTGGGTGCATTTCAAATTCGAGTGACGAAAACACCTGGTCATACACCAGAACATATTTCATTCCTGCTGATGGAACCTGATGGTAAAACGCCCTCGGCCTTGTTTAGTGGAGGTGCGTTAATTGTCGGCGGGGCAGCGCGGACCGATTTGCTTACTCCAGAGATGACACGACCACTGGCAAGCCAGCTGTATCACACTATTCACGACAAGTTATTGAAGTTACCCGATGAAGTGAACGTTTTTCCCACCCACGGCGCAGGGTCATTTTGCGTTGCGCCGAGTTCACCAGATCGCACAACTACGATCGGACGTGAACGGAAGACAAATCCGCTGGCGTTGGCACACAGTGAAGAGGAATTCATCAAACGTTCTCTAATAGGGTTACCTGCCTACCCAACCTATTATAAGTACATGCGCGAGATCAACCAAAAAGGCGCACGGATTTTAGGCGGCGTTCCTGCTTTGAAACCTTATTCGGCCAGTGAAGTCAAGGCATTGATGGCGAGCGGCGTCGTAGTGTTGGATATTCGCCATCAAAAACAATTCGCTGCCGGGCATATTCCCAACTCCTATGGGATTCGAGTCGACGCTCCGCTCGTGGTGTGGGCAGGTTGGGTGATTCCGTTTGGGAGTAGGATTGTGCTCCTCGGAGAGTCAGCAGAACAAAGGGAGGACGCGACGCGGCAACTCATCCGCATTGGGTAT
>Ga0070699_100002283_pt1 | contig 17248 bp, 13 predicted proteins | sample KBSK1503metaG_FD_65473 | JGI IMG/M metagenome (GOLD analysis project Ga0070699, IMG submission 65473) | Corn, switchgrass and miscanthus rhizosphere microbial communities from Kellogg Biological Station, Michigan, USA - KBS K1-50-3 metaG | ecosystem: Host-associated > Plants > Roots >... | reverse complement strand
ACCGCCGCGGACAGCTGGCCGAACGACCCGGTGATCTTCGGGATCACCCGGACCTCGGCGGCGGACACCTCGCCGGCCATCATGGCCACCCGGTCGGCGATGTCGTCGAAGTCGACGACCTCCTCGGGCGCGTGGGACAGCGTCTCGTGCACCACCGCGATCGAGCCGACCCGGCGGACCGCCTCGTCGAGCGCGGCCCGCGCCTCGGGCGCCCGCAGCCGCCTGGCCTGCAGCCGGAGCAGGGCGGCCACCGTCTGCAGGTTGTTCTTCACCCGGTGGTGGATCTCCCTGATGGTGGCGTCCTTGGTCATCAGCTCGCGCTCGCGGCGGCGCAGTTCGGTGACGTCCCGCACCAGCACCAGGGCGCCGGTCCGGCTGCCGCCCACGATCAGCGGGATCGAGCGCAGCTGGACCACCGAGCCGTTCCCGTCCACCTCGGCCTCGCGCGGCGCCCGTCCCGCGGCCACCAGCATCAGCGACTCATCCAGCGGCTCGTCCGACGCGACCAGGCCGGCCGTGACCACGCTGAGCTCGGCTCCGATCAGGTCGGCGGCCAGGCCGAGGCGGCGGTAGGCCGACTGCGCGTTCGGGCTGGCGTAGATGACCCGCCCAGACTTGCCCAGCCTGAGCAGTCCGTCGCCGACCCGCGGCGACCGGACCAGCATGGCGTCGGCGCCGGGGAACGGGAACGTGCCCTCGGCCACCATCCGGGCCAGGTCATCGGCGCCCTGCAGGTAAGTGAGCTCGAGCCGGCTCGGGGTCCGGGCCGAGTTCAGGTTGGTGCACCGCTCGATGACAGCGATCACCCGGCTCCCCCGGGTCACCGGGATCCCCTCGGTCCGCACCGGGACGCCGTTCGCCCAGTCCGGGTCGCTCTCCCGCCAGATGCGCCGCTCGTCCCTGGCCACGTCGAGTACCCGCTGGTCCTCCGGCCCGGCGAAGGTGGCGACCACGTCGTCATAGAGCGAGGTGGGCCCGGTGGTCGGGCGCATCTGGGCGATGGCCAGCCAGCCGGTGCCGTCCTTGGCCGGCGCCCACAGGATCAGGTCGGCGAAGGACAGGTCGGCCAGGAGCTGCCAGTCCGACACCAGCGAGTGCAGGTACTCGACGTCGGCTTTACCGAGGCTGGTGTGGCTCCTGGCCAGGTCGTTCAGCGTGGGCACAGCATCATCATCGCATCCGGGGCTGACATCATTCCCCCATGCGCGATCGATCACACCCGCTGGAGCTCCTCCGGCAGGCGGCGGCCGGGCGGGCGGCGGCGGGCGTGCGCCGCGCCCTCGTCCCGCGCGGCCCCGGCCACGACGGACTCGTCGACCTCGCCTCGAACGACTACCTCGGCCTGTGCGGGGACGAGCGGATCACCGCCGCGGCCGCCGAGGCGGCCTGGGCGTGGGGCACCGGCGCGACCGGCTCCCGGCTGGTGACCGGGACGACCGCACTGCACGCGCGGCTGGAGGAGCGGCTGGCCGGGTTCACCGGTGCGGCGGGCGCGCTGGTCTTCTCGTCGGGGTACCTGGCCAACCTGACCGTCCTGACCGCGCTGGCCGCCGCCCTCGGAGCGCCGAACGACCTGCTGATCGTGTCCGACGCGGGCAACCACGCCTCGCTCATCGACGCGTGCAGGCTGTCCCGGGCCCGGGTGACGGTGACTCCGCATCGCGACCCGGACGCGGTGCGGAAGGTGCTGGCGAACCGGGACGAGCCGAACGCGATCGTAGTCAGCGACGCGGTGTTCTCCGTCGACGGCGCCCTGGCCCCGGTGGCCGAACTGCACGCGCTGGCCCGTGAGCACGGCGCGCTGCTCGTCCTGGACGAGGCGCACGCCTTCGGCGTGACCGGGCCCGGCGGCCGCGGCGCCGCCGCCGCGGCCGGGATCGCGGCCGAACCCGACCTGATCCGCACCGTCACCTTGTCCAAGGCGCTGGCCGGGCAGGGCGGCGCGGTGCTCGGCACGCCCGAGGTGATCGGCACGCTGGTGGACACCGGGCGCGGCTTCATCTTCGACACCGGCCTCGCGCCGCCCTGCGCGGGCGCGGCCCTGGCCGCCCTCGAGGTGGTCGCGGCCGAGCCCGGCCTCGGCGCGCGCGCCCGGGCCGCCGCGGCCCGGCTGGCCGCGATAGCGGCGGACCTGGGCCTGCAGGTCAGCGCGCCCGACGCCGCCGTGCTCGCGGTGACGCTGGGCGAGTCAACCCGGGCCGTTCGGGCCAAAGAAACCTGTGCCGCCTACGGTGTGCGCGTCGGCTGCTTCCGGCCGCCGTCGGTCCCCCGCGGCCAGGCCTGCCTCCGGCTGACCGGCCGGGCCAGCCTCACCGAAAGCGAATTCGCGGCTGCCGCCCGCGCGCTGGCCGCCGTGCGCGACGATGATGAGAGAGTTGACGTTAACCCTTCATTAAGGCAATGATTCCGGATGACTGCTTCTCCGCTTCCGGCCGACGACACGCCCGGGCTGCCCGGCGCGGGCGCCGGGCCGAGGCTGCCCAAGTACTACCAGGTGAAGCGCCAGCTGCTCGAGCTCACCGCCGCGCTGGACGCCGGCAGCCCGGTACCGCCGGAGCGGGAGCTCGCCCGCTCGTACGGGACCTCGCGAACGACGGTCAGGCAGGCGCTCGCCGAGCTGGTCATCGAAGGCCGGCTGCTGCGGATGCAGGGCAAGGGCACCTTCGTGGCCAAGCCCAAGGTGGCTCAGCCCCTGGAGCTGGCCAGCTACACCGAGGGCATGCGCGCACACGGCCTGCACCCGCAGACCAAGATCCTCGACATCGGGTACGTCGCCGCGGACGAGCCGCTGGCCGATCTGCTCGGCATCCGCCCGGGCGGCCGCGCGCTGCGCATCCACCGGCTGCGGCTGGCCGACGGCGAGCCGATGTCGATCGACACCTCGCACCTGCCCGCGCGGCGCTTCCCCGGTCTGCGCAAGCAGCTGGAGCGGAACCTGTCGCTGTACGAGACGCTGCGTTCGGCGTACGGCATCCAGCTGGCCGAGGCGGAGGAGACGATCGAGACGGTGCTCGCCGACCCGCACGACGCCCAGCTGCTCGAGGTGGACGCCGGGCTGCCGCTGCTGCTGCTGTCCAGGCACGCGTACGACGTCACCGGGGAGCCGGTGGAGTGGGCGCAGTCGTGGTACCGGGGCGACCGGTACAAGTTCGTGACCAGGCTCCGCCGATGATCGGGCCGGTGATTGGCCGGTGACTGGGCCGGTCCTGGTCGTCAGCGGTACCGGCACCGAGATCGGCAAGACCGTGGTCACCGCGGCCGTGGCCGCGCTGGCCGCCAGCCGCGGCCGCAGGGTGGCGGTGGTCAAGCCCGCGCAGACCGGCGAGCCGCCCGGGCCGACCGGGGACCTGGGGGTCATCCGCCGCCTTTCCGGCGTGACCCTGACCCGCGAGCTGGCCAGGTTCCCCGACCCGCTGTCACCCGAGGCGGCCGCGCGGGCCGCCGGGCGGCCGCCGCTCGACCTGACCGCCGCCGCCGTCCTCATCAAGCAGCTGCAGGCCGACGCGGACCTGATCCTGGTCGAGGGCGCGGGCGGCCTGCTCGTCCGCTACGACCCGGCGGGCGGCACGATCGCGGACCTGGCCGCCATGCTGGACGCCCCGGTGCTGGTGGTCACGACCCCCGGGCTCGGCACCCTCAACCACACCGCCCTCACCCTGGAGGCGCTGAGCACCCGGCGGCTGGCAACGGCCGGGGTGGTCATCGGCGCCTGGCCAGCCGAACCCGGCCTGGCCGAGCGCGCCAACCTCACCGACCTGGCCGTCATCGCGGGGCAGCCGCTGGCGGGCGCCCTGCCGGCCGGCGCGGCCCGGCTGAGCCGTGCTGACTTCCTGGCCGAGGCCCGGGCCGGGCTCGGCCCTGGCCTCGGCGGTACCTTCGCACCTTCGGCGCCCAAACTAATAGATCCTCATTAGTTGAGAATTGCCTGGCGAGGCCGGAACCAGCCGATCAGGTGACACTGGCCAGCGGCAATAGCGCGCTCGCTAGTGAGGTGACAATTTCCTCATTGTGCTCGCAAGGCATGTGGATCGTCATCACGCTGCAACGGCGGCTGAGCCCCGGATCGCCCGGGCCTGGCGACGGGGGCCCGGCGGGCGCCGGCGACGGTGAGGTGGCCCGATGAGTAACGTCAACGCCGTCACCTTCACCATCGTCGTCGTCCTGTTCCTCGTCGTCACGCTGACCGGTTTCGCGGCCTCACGGTGGCGCCGGGCCGAGGACATGCTGCACCTGAACGAGTGGGGCCTGGGCGGGCGCAGCTTCGGCACCTTCGTGGCCTGGTTCCTGCTCGGCGGCGACCTCTACACCGCCTACACCTTCATCGCGGTGCCCGCCGCGGTGTTCGGCGTCGGCGCGGTGACCGGCTTCTTCGCGGTGGCGTACACCATCATCGTGTTCCCGATCGCGCTGATCTTCCTGCCCAGGCTGTGGTCGATCGCCCGGGTGCACCACTACGTCACGCCGGCCGACTTCATCCGCGGCCGGTACGGATCGCGGGGCCTGGCGCTGGCCATAGCCTTCACCGGCATCCTCGCGCTGATGCCTTACATCGCGCTGCAACTGGTGGGCATCCAGGCCGTGCTGACGGTGATGGGCGTCGGCACCACGGCGGGCAACGCCTTCGTCAAGGACCTGCCGCTGTTCATCGCGTTCCTCGTGCTCGCGGTCTTCACCTTCGTGTCCAGGCTGCGGGCCCCCGCGCTGATCGCTTTCATCAAGGACACCCTCGTCTACCTGATGATCATCGTGGCGGTGCTCTACCTGCCGGCCAAGGTCGGCGGCTGGGGGCACATCTTCGCGGCGGGCGAGGCCCACCTGAAGGCGATCAACCCGGTCACGAAGAAGCCGACCGGCGTGTTCATCCCCACCTCGGCCAACAGCCAGCTGGCGTTCTCCACCCTGGCGCTCGGCTCGGCGCTGGCGCTGATGGTCTACCCGCACGCCGTCACCGGCGTGCTGTCCACCAAGCGGCGCGACATCATCAAGCGCAATATGGCGCTGCTGCCGCTCTACTCCATCATGCTGGCCTTCATCGCCCTGCTCGGCTACGTGGCGGTGGCCGACAAGGTGACGGCCGCGAACGTGAAGAAGAGCGGCAACGCCCAGCTCGCGGTGCCGTACCTGTTCCAGCACCTGTTCCCGAGCTGGTTCACCGGGATCGCCTTCGCGGCCATCGTCATCGGCGCGCTGGTCCCAGCCGCGATCATGGCCATCGCGGCCGCCAACCTGTTCACCCGCAACATCTTCAAGGAGTTCATCAAGCCCGACGCCAGCCCCAGGCTGGAGACGAGGGTCTCGCAGTGGGTCTCGCTGGTCGTCAAGGTGGGCGCGCTGCTGTTCGCGATCGAGCTGCCCAAGACGTTCTCCATCAACCTGCAGCTGCTCGGCGGCATCTGGATCCTGCAGACCTTCCCGTCGATTGTGTTCGGCTTGTTCACACGGTGGTTCCACCGTTACGCCCTGCTCGCGGGCTGGCTGGCCGGCATGATCTTCGGCACGATCGCCGCGTACAACGTGTCGACGCCGACCACGTCCCACTGGGCCGGGTCGGTGAACACGTTGTGGGGCCACACCTACTACATCGGGCTGTCCGCGATCATCCTCAACATCGCGGTGTCCGCGGTCCTGACCCTCGTCCTCAAGGCGGTCAGGGTCCCGGCGGGTACCGACGAGACCCTGTCGCACCAGTACACCGCCGATCCCGTCGACGCCAAGGCGCCGACCCCGGCCGGCGCCGTCCTGGGGAGCGAGGTGGCCGGCGGGACTTACCGTGACCGCGAGTCTTAGCGACGGCGAGCCGGCTCCTCGACGGCGGACACGGACTCCGCGAGGGCGAAGAGCGGGCTGGCCAGGATGTCGGTGGCCTCCAGGCGCATGAGGTCATCCTTGCTGCGGCTCAGCTCGGGTTCGGCGGCCAGCCGGTGCGCGTGCCGGAGCCTGGCCCGCTCCAGCTCGTTGCGGACGCTGCGGGCGTTGGCGAATCGCGGTTGCCCCATGCGCAGGGTCAGGTAGTCGCGGAAAGCCATCTCGGCGTCGGCGGACAGGTAATAGGCCGCGCGGTCCAGCATGGCCCGGCCAATGGCCACCAGCTCATCCAGCTTGTACGGCGCGAAGTCGAGGTGATGCGCGATCCGCGAGCTCATGCCGGGGTTGCTCTCGAAGAACACGTCCATGCGGTCCTTGTAGCCGGCCAGGATCACCACCAGCTTGTCGCGGTCGTTCTCCATCACCTGGAGCAGGATGTCGATGCATTCCTGACCGTAATCCTTTGAATCGCCGGACCGGTACAGGTAATACGCTTCGTCGATAAAAAGGACCCCGCCCATGGCCCGTTCGAGAATACGCTTGGTTTTCGGCGCGGTTTGCCCGATGAATTCCCCGATCAGGTCGTCGCGCATGGCGTGGACCAGGTGTCCCTTTTCCAGGTACCCGAGCCGGAACAGCAGGTCGGCCATCTGCAGCGCCACGGTGGTCTTCCCGGTGCCCGGATCCCCGGTGAAGCACATGTGCAGGTTGGGTCGGGGGGCGGCGAGGCCGAACCGATGCCGGACCCGGTCGACCAGCAGCAGCGAGGCGATCTCCTCGACCTTCTTCTTCACCGGCACCAGGCCGACCAGCTGATTGTCCAGGGTGGTGAATACGTCCTCGATGTCCGCGGCCTCCCGCTCCTCGGAGAGGGTGACGGTCTGTTCGGGATGCAGTTCCTCGGCGCGCCGACGGGCCTCGGCTCGGGATTTCCGGTCTCGCGGCCGCGGCCTCGCCGCCACCTGAGATGGCCGGGAACCCTTCTCCTGGGTCTGCTTCCACGTGTTGCGGGTGAGCCCGACCGACAACCCCGCAATAGCCGCGAGCGCGCCGATTAGCACGAAGAAAACGTGTGATAGGTAGGTCCAGGCAAGCGCAATAGCGACCAATATCACGAGTGGCAGCAGGGCTGTTTTTAGATATCTCAGCTTGAAGCCGTACATAGGAATTCGAGGGTAACCAGCCAGGCAACCGCAGGTCAAGCGGCCGGGACGCGGCGCGCGGGCGGCCGGCCGGCCGGCGTCAGGGGGTCTCGTCCTGGCCGCCGCCGCTGGCCGCCGCGCGTCCCCGGCTGGCGCCCCGCTGGAACCCGGCGAGCCGGTTCCGGGCCGCGTCCGGCGACCTGGCCGGGCCGGTCGCGTCGGACTGCGGCCGTCCGGCCGTGCCGGGCACCAGGTTCGCGCGCGGAGTCCGCACCGGCAAGCCGGCCGTCGTCGCGCCGCTCGAGGCCGGCGCGAGGACCGTCTTCGCGGCGTCCCAGCCGCTATCGGCGGGTGCCCCCCAGCCAGGCTCGGCCGCCGCGGCACCGCCGGACTGCTTGCTGTGACTGCTGAACCAGTCCAGCTCGACCGCCTCGTAGATGGGCAGGCGCCGCTCGCCCGCGGGATCCTCCGCGGGGCTCGCCGCCGGGCCGGGGGCGGCATCCGGGAGGCCGGCGGCCGCCCCGTCCGCGGCCAGCGCGCCCGTGCCGGTACTCGCCTGGGCCGGGCGGTCAGCGGCCGCCGGCTGACTGACCTCGGATCGCCGTGGCCGGACGGGCGCCTCGGACCAGCTGAAGGCCTGTCGCCGTGCGGGCGCCTGGGCTGGGGCCGACACCTGGGCTGGGGCCGACACCTGAGCTGGGGCCGACACCTGGGCTGGGGCCGACACCTGAGCTGGGGCCGACACCTGAGCTGGGGCCGACACCTGAGCTGGGGCCGACGCCTGAGCTGGGGCCGACGCCTGGGCCTGCACGGGCGCCCGCAGCCGCAGGGCAGGCCGGGCGTGGCGGGGGCGCAGGCCGGGGCCCGCGGGCAGAACCGGGGCCTGCGGCGGCGTCCGGACGTCTTCCGGTGTCGGCGCGGGCCTGGCCAAGCTGACCATGGTGTCCGTCCCGGCCGGGCCGAGGTCGGCCGCCGCGCCCGCCCCCGGCAGCATGCCGATGGCATCGGGTAGCCAGACCAGCGCGGTGAGGCCGCCGGTGGTGGCCGGCTGCAACCGGACCTTGATGCCGTGCCGGGCCGCGAGCCTGCCCACCACGAACAGGCCCATGTTCCTGGACACCGCGACGTCGACCGGCGGCGGGTTCTCCAGCCGCCAGTTAGCCTGCGCCATCATCTCCGGGTTCATGCCGACGCCCTGGTCGGTGACCTCGACCAGGACGCCACCGGTGGCCAGCGCGCGGCCGGAGATGTCGACCGGCGTGTCCGCGGCCGACAGGGACGCCGCGTTCTCGGCCAGCTCGGCGATCAGGTGCGCCATGTCGTTGACCGCGGGGCCGGGCACCGAGATGTCCGGCTGCACGCTGACCGAGACGCGGTCGTATTCTCCGGTCTGCGCTACCGCGGCCCTGATCACGTCGGCCAGCATCACCGGCCGGTTCCAGCGTCCTGGCAGCTCCTGGCCGGCCAGCACGAGCAGGTTCTGGGAGTAGCGGCGCATCCGGGTGGCCAGGTGGTTCATGGTGACCAGGCTGGCCCGGCGGCCGGCGTCCAGCTCGGTCTGGCCGAGCTCGTCGATGAGCCGGAGCTGGTGCTCCATCAGGGACTGACCACGGCCGGACAGCTCGGTGAACATCTCGCTGAGCTTCCCGCGCAGGCCGGCCTCATTGTCGGCCAGCCGGAGCACTTCGCCCTGTACCTGGTCGAAGGCGCGCGCCACATCGCCTATCTCATCCAGAGCGGAGACGCCGACGGCCTTGACGGCGAGCGGCCTGCCCTGGCTGATCGTGCGAAGCGCATCAGGCAGCCACACCTCGGTCAGCTCGACCGCCCCGGTCCGCAGCTGGTGCAGTGGCCGTAGTACCGACCTGATCAGGATCATCGCGGACCACAGCCCCACGGCCAGGACGACGACCGCGAAGACCAGGGCCAGGATGGCCGACGCGATGGCCCCGTCGCGCATCGAGCTGACGCTGGAGTCGGCCGAGGCGCGCTGGAAGGCGTCGGCCGCGCGGATGACGCCGGCGGTGACGAGGGCGGCGGCCGCCGCGCAGACGACCGCCAGTACGCACAGCCGGGTACGGACGAGCCAGTTCGGCCGCGGCCTGGCTGAATCCGGACGCCGCAGGGTCGTCGCGGCATCCCGGTCCTTGTGGTCGTCGGCGACCGGGGCCGCGGCCGCGGGTTCGTAGGGGGTAAAGGCCGCAAGGGGGGAATGGGGGGACGCGGATCCGGCGCGGGGGCCCGGGAAGGTCTCCCGCCCGGCGTCGTACGCCGGGCCTTCGGGGTACTCGTTCGGGGAATCGCTGGTCCGGCGGAAGAAGTCCGCGGCCACGAGGATGGCGACCACGAACACCAGGGCCGCCAGGACGATTTCAACATGCATTTCTGCTCACACCCCGGGGGTCAATGGCGGGGAGCCGACCCGGCGGTGGGACCGGCACGGCAACCCTTCCTGGAGTCAGTCTTGAGTACGACGCGCCCCGGCGTGCCAATGGCAACTCTAGCCGGTATCCGGGCATTATTTGCGGATTTGCATTTGTCCGGAGAATTCGTCACGAGACCCGGCCTGACCACGGCCTGATCGCGAGACAGCACGCTATCCGCATCGCGTCGTGCCTCTTGGATGCCGTCTTGCCGCACTGTTCACGGTGGCAACACGGGTCTCAGGCATGTCTACGGGGAAGCAAGAGCCCGGATAGTACCAATTAGCTATTCATCAGCTATTCACCGGCAATTGAGACACGTGGCGTCGCGGCACGGCCTACGATCCCCATTCTCGCCAATGGCGACCTTACCCGCTATTACGAAATTCACCGTCCTTATCACACGGCGCGGAATCTGACCGTAAGGTTTGAAAAGCAGCTAAACGCAGCGTTCGGCGGGCCATGCCGTTCGCGGGCGGACGCGCATGAGCGCGGGGAGGCTGCAGGCCGGGGCTGGCACGAGGCCGAGAGGAAGAAGATGACGGAACGATTCATGACGGCTGCCCCGGAATCCACCAAGGTACTGCCCGCCCGGCTGGAGCCCGACGCGATCGGGGCCGCCCAGGACACCATCATCGGGATGGCCAACTCCGCGCCGACAGTGGCGATCGGCCTGTCGCTGGCCGGGCTGGCCGCAGCAGCGGCCTACGGCAGCGGGCCGGTCATCATCTTGTGCGGCATCCCGATGCTGGTCATCGCCAATGCCTACCGCAGGCTGAACCTGTGGAGCGCCAACTGCGGCGCGTCCTTCGAATGGGTCGGCCGGGCTATCGACCCGTACCTCGGGTTCATCACCGGGTGGCTGATGATCGCGGCCAGCCTCATCGCCGCGGTGGCCGGCGTGGTGGTGCTCGCCCCGTCGGTCCTGGCCATCTTCGGCGGCAGCGCGCTGAGCACCTGGCCGAACATCTTCATCAGCACCGCCGTGATCGTGGTCCTGCTGGTGATCGCGGTGGCCGGCATCCGCCTCACCGCGCGCACCCAGGTCGCCATGGGCGTGATCGAGTACGTGATCCTCATCGGCTTCTCGGTCTGGGGCCTGGCCGTGGTGCTCGGCCACCACCACGGCACCTTCCCGATCACCCGCGCGTGGTTCAGCCTCAGTGGCATCGGCGGCCAGGGCAGCCTGGCGTCGGGCCTGCTCATCGCGGTGTTCATGCTGGCCGGATGGGACGCCACGGTCTACGTCAACGAGGAGGTCAAGCACCGGCGGCACAACCCGGGCAAGGCCGCCGTCATCGCGGTCGCCCTGCTCATCGCCATCTACACCTTCTCCCAGGTGGGCTTGCAGGGACTGGTCTCGCCGGCCAAGCTGCAGGCCAACTCGTCCTCGGTGCTCGTCTACGTGGCCCAGGCGCTCGGCGGCGGCCCTGCGGCCAAGGTGATGGCGCTCGCGCTGGCCCTGTCGGTGATCGCGTCCACCGGCGTCAGCATCGTCATCCTGGCCCGGATGATCTACGGGATGGCCAGCCACCGGGTGCTGCCCTCGATCCTGGGCAACGTGAGCCTCCGGTTCGCCACCCCGGCCGTCGCCAGCGTCGTCGTCGGCGTGATCCTGGTCGTTGTCACCTGGATCTACCTGCTCTCCGGCTCGATCGCGAACGCCTTCACGCAGCTGATCGACGTGACGGGCGTGCTCTACGCCAGCTTCTATATCCTCACCGCGTTCTCCGCCATCGTGTACTACCGGCGGCGCATCTTCAGCAATGCCTGGGACGCGGTCCTCGTCGGCATCCTCCCCCTGGCCGCCGCCGGATTCCTGGTCTGGATCGTGGTCCGGTCGTGGCAGCACGCGCCCGCGTCGCAGCGGTGGTCGCTGTTCGGCATCGTCATGGCCGGGGTGATCTTGATGCTCGTCGCGCGCTACATCCTGCGGTCGCCGTTCTTCCGGATCCCGCGCGAGAGCGCGCCGAGATAACCCGGAGGTGTGATATGACCCGGCCCGTCTTCGAGACCACCGCCACCGCGCTGCGGGAGAAGAGCAAGCTACGCCGGCACTTCCGGCGCGATCGAGGAGTTCTTCGGGCCGGTGGGGGGCACCTGGAAGTACGTGTACGCGGCCTTCATCTGGTTCACCATCGGGACGGCGATCGTGTCGCTGCGGTACGGCAAGTGGGTGCCGACGCTCGGCGCCTGGGCGCGCGGGGCGGTGCTAACGTTCTTCGTCGTGTCCGTCGCCATCTACGCGGCCAGGCACGGGGTGCACGGCTTCGGCGGCCACGCCTTCCTGCCCAGCTACGCGGTGTTCATCGCGGTGGTGCCGGTGCTGTTCTTCAACTACGCCGGCCTCGAGGTGCCCACGGCGGCGGGCGAGGAGATGACCAATCCCCGGCGGGACGTGCCGTTCGCGGTCCTGTGGTCGGGTCTGGCCACGGTGCTGGCCTACGGGATCCCGATCCTGGCCATCCTCATCGTGCTGCCGGCGTCAACTGGTTCGGGGCCGGCGGGAACCCGAACGACGACCTGGCCGCGCTCAGCTTCTCTCACCAGCGGCTGCAGTACGAGCTCACCCAGATCGTGCCGCTGGCCGTCATCGTCGGTGTCGGCGTGATCTTCTACCTGCTGGGTGGCACAACGCGCCGGGAGACGGCCGCCGAGCGGGTCGCGCCAGACTACGTCGCGGCTGATGGCGCCGGGCAGGCGCCCTGATAGGAGGCAGCGTGAGAGCAGCCGCCGGGCCCCGTGCCGCCCCGTTCGGATTCACCCGGGTCGTCTTCCTCAGCCACGTGATCACGGCCGGCGGGCCGACCTTCCCCGGTGACCCGCCGGTCGAGATCCGGCCGGCCGCCACGATCGAGGCCGACGGCTACCACATGCAGTCCCTCGTGGCCGGCGAGCAGGCGGGAACGCACTGGGCCGCGCCCGCGCATTTCGGCGCCGGCCACGCGGCCGCGGACGAGCTCGATCCCGGCGACTTCTTCTACCCGGCGGTCGTGCTCGACGTGCGGGCGGAGGCCAAGGAGGATCCGGATTTCGCCCCCGGCGTCCCGGAGATCAGGAGCTGGGAGGCGGAATTCGGGCCGATTCCGGCGCACAGCGCCGTCATCATGTGGACGGGCTTCGAGGACCGGTGGGACGACCCGCCGGCCTACCTGAACGCGGACGCCGCGGGCCGGCTGCACTACCCGGGATTCGGCATCGAGGCCACGAGCTGGCTGATCGAGCAGCGCTCCATCGGTGCCCTCGGGATCGACACGATGGGCATCGACCCGGGCGCCGACACCTCGTTCGGCGCCAACCGGCTGCTGCTCGCTGAGCATCGCATCCACCTGGAGAACCTGGCCGGGCTGGGCGAGATGCCGCCGTCCGGCGGCTGGATCATCGTCGGGGGAATCCGGATACGGGGCGGCTCGGGCTCGCCGGCCACCGTGTTCGGGCTGATCCCCTAGCCGTACGGCCGACGGGTCGGAGCGCGCGGGGCCGGCGACCGCGCTGGTGCGGGCGTGGCGTACGGGGCTGGCGGGACGCGTGAGCTCAGGCTGCCCGCGCTGAACGGCGGGCACAACCACGACGATGCCACATCGTCGTGGTCAGGTGCACGACGATGCCACATCGTCGTGGTTGTCTGGGCGCGAGCGGCGTGATGCAGTCCAGCTGGACAGGTTAGCGCGCCTATGAGGTGGAGTGCGTCTAATCCGGGGCGGATATGGCCGTGAAATTGTCACTGAATGTATCAGCTTGACGACACAGAGGGAAAAGATGCAGGTAAATGCCTATTCACAATTTGCACGCGAAAGATTACTCTAAGTACTAGTTGCCCTGTATTGACCCTAATGCGGGGCGGTCCCGGCGAGAGGGGTCAGGGAATGCCTGGGACGCGGCATGAGCCGGCGGCGGCCGCCTCCGCACGGGTCACGACCGTGCGCGGCTGGCGTGACCTGCGCGCGCTAGAACCCGCCCTGGACGCGCTGTACCGGGCCGCGGGCATCCCCGTGACCGCCCGGCTCGCCTGGTGGCGCGCGGCGCTCATGGCGGACCGCGACATCGTTCCCCTGCTGCTGGCGCTGCGCGGGCCGGGTGGCACGTTAAGGGCTGCCACGCTGGTCGCGCTGCGCGACCGGGACGGAGAGTGCCGGATAACCTCGGTCCGGCCGCACACCGACGACGTGTGGGACGTCGCCGCGGTGTCGGCGGGCGCCCGCCACACGGTGCTCGCCGGGCTGGTCAGCTACGCCGCCCGGCTGAGCTGCCCGTGGCGGCTGACGTTGACCGGGCTGCGGGACGGCGATGAAGCTACCTGGCTCGCCGGGCAACTGCCTGACGGCCGCGTAGTACCCGCGCCGCCGGTGCCCGGCATCGGCTTCGGCCAGGACGAGGTGCGGCTCGGGCCCGGGATCCGCAGCGGCCTCGACCGGTCTGGGCACCGGATCCGGCAGCACGCGCTGACCGAGACGATCCGGTTCGAGCGCGAGCCGGCCCGGCTGGCGGAACTGCGCGACGAGATCGAGGCCGTGCACCTGGCCCGTGACCACGACGCCGGCCGCGTGAGTGACCTGGACGACGGGGCCGGCGTCGCGTTCTGGCGCTCGGTGTACGACGGGCACGCCGCCTGCGGCGAGCTCGAGGTCGCCACGCTGCGGCTGGACGGGCACCTGGCCGCGTACGTCGTCGCCCTGGCCGACTCCCCCGTGTACCGGGTGTTCGACGGGCGGTTCGCGCCCAAGTGGCGGCTGTACTCCCCCGGGCGGCGGCTGGAGGTGGCGGTGGTGGAGCACGCCCGCAGCCGGTCCTTCCGCGAACTGGACTGGATGAGCAGCGTCGCACCGGAGAAGCTGGTCGCCCGTAGCCAGGACGATCCGCGCTGGGCCGTCGTCGCGGCCGGCGACGCCCGGCCGGCCCTCCCCGCCGGGGGCGGCAGCGTCGTGTCCATGGCGGCCGCGCCGTGAAGGCGGCCGCACCGTGAACGCCGGCACGGTGACGACGGCGGTCACCGTCGTGGGCAGTGCGCTCACCGCCGCGGCCGCGCTGCCGTACATCCTCGACATCGTGCGCGGCCGGGCCCAGCCCAGGATCGCGTCCTGGAGCATCTGGACCGTGGTGCAGGCCATCGGCACCGCCTCCGCGTTCACCGCCGGGCAGCTGCCCACGGCGTGCTACACCCTGCTCTGCGCCGTGGGCTGCGCCGCCGTGGTCGTCCTCGGCTGGCAACACGGGAGCAGGGAGTTCGGGCGGCTGGACGCGATGTGCGTGACCCTGGCCGCGGAGGGCGTGGCGCTGCTCGCGGTGGCCACCTGGGTGCCCACGCTCATCCCCATGTCGTGGGCGATCGCCGTATCGGTGGCGACCGACTTCCTGGCTTACCTGCCGACGTTCCACCACGCGTGGCGCAGGCCGAGCGAGGAGCCGTGGGTTCCGTACGCGATGTTCGGCGCCGCCGCAGCCCTGGTCCTGCTGGTCGCGGACTTCCGGGTCCTCGCCGGGGTGATCTACCCGACCTACCTGTTCGCCGCGGACGCGGCCATGGTGATCATGATCCTGGCCAGCCCGCACTATGCGATGCCGCTGCCGTCGGCCGGCCGCTCGCGCGCGGTGCCGGCGGAACCTCCGATGCGGCTGTCGGTCACGTCGGCGCAGTGGCGGCCGGTTACCGGCAGGGACTGGCGCCAGCCTGATCTCGCGGGGGGGCTCGGGGGGGTCGTCTCTTCCCGAGGGGGGTCCGGGGGGATGGGTCCCCCCGGGAGAGAAAGAGCCAGCAGAGTACCGCCGGGTATGCCGCAGCGGGCGCGCGGCGGCTACCGCTGAGGCCCCCGCGCGGCCCTACCTGCTAGCTGGGCCTACTAGCTGGTAACGTCGCTGACGTGGTGCGGCTAACTGGTCATGGCGGTGCGCACGCGGTCGCGGTCGCGCGGCAGCACGGCGTATCGGTGATGTTCACGCTGTCCGGCGGGCACGTGTTCCCGCTCTACGACGCGGTGGTCAAGGACGGCGCCGGCCCTGCGATGCGCCTGGTGGACGTGCGGCACGAGCAGACCGCGGTGTTCGCGGCGGAGGCGACCGCGCGGTTGACCCGGACGCCCGGGCTGGCGGTGGTCACCGCCGGGCCTGGCGTGACGAACTCGGTCAGCGCGGTGACCACCGCGTGGTTCAACGGCGCCCCGGTGGTGGTGCTGGCCGGGCGAGCCCCCGACTACCGCTGGGGCGCGGGCAGCCTGCAGGAGATGGATCATCCGCCGCTGCTCGCGCCCGTGACCAAGCGGGCCTTCACCGAGCACGATACGGCGCGGCTGGCCGGGTCGGTGGACGAGGCCTTCCGGCTGGCGGCGAGCCCGCACCGGGGGCCGGTGTTCCTGGACATCTCGCTCGAGGCGATCTACGGCCAGGCCGAGGCGGACCTCCCGGCGTCCGGCCCGGCGGCGGCACTCGCTCCGGAGGACGCGGACGTGGACCGGATCGCGGGCCTGATCCGGGAGGCCCGGCGGCCGGTGCTGGTGCTGGGCTCCGACGTGTGGCTGGGCGGCGCCGAGGACGCGGCCCGGCAGGCCGCGCAGGAACTGCGGCTGCCGGTGATCGCCAACGGCCAGGCCCGCGGCGTGCTGCCACGCGGCCACGAGCTGCTGGTGACCCGGGCCAGGTCGGCGGCCTTGCGCCAGGCCGACCTGGTCATCGTGGCCGGGACGCCGCTGGACTTCAGGCTCGGGTACGGATCGTTCGGCCCGAAGGATGCCCCGGCCCGGGTGGTGCACGTGGCCGACTCGCCGGGCGGGCTCGCGACGCACGTCCCGCTGGCCGCCTCGGCAACGGGCGACCTCGCCGCGTTCTTCACCGCGCTGGCGGCGGCCGGCCCAGCGGCCGGCACCGCGACCGGCACCGCGACCGGCACTGCGGCCGGGCAGGCGGACCCGGAGTGGGTGCCGGGCCTGGCCGAGGCGACCCGGGCCGCGCTGGCCGCCGACGGGCCGCTGCTGGCCAGTGAGGCCGATCCGGTGCACCCGGCCCGGATCTACGGCGAGCTGCTCAAGGTGCTGGACGACGACGCGGTGGTCATAGGCGACGGCGGCGACTTCGTCTCGTTCGCCGGCAAGTACATCGAGCCGTCCCGGCCCGGCGGGTGGCTCGATCCCGGGCCGTTCGGCTGCCTGGGAACCGGCCTGGGCTACGCCATCGCGGCCCGGGTCGCGCGCCCGTCCGCGCAGGTCGTCCTGCTGCTCGGCGACGGCGCGGCCGGCTTCTCGCTGATGGACGCGGACACGCTGGTCCGGCACGGGCTGCCCGTGGTCATGGTGTGCGGGAACAACGCCGGCTGGGGCCTGGAGCGGCACCCGATGCGCGCCCTGTACGGCTACGACGTCGCCGCCGACCTGCAGCCAGGCTGCCGCTACGACGAGGTGGTGCGCGCCCTCGGCGGCGCAGGCGAGCTCGTCACCAGGGCCGCGGACATCGGCGCTGCGCTGCGCCGCGCCTTCGCCGCCGACGCCCCCTACCTGGTCAACGTCGTCACCGACCCGGAGATCGCCTACCCTCGCTCGACCACCGGGGTGTAGACCGGCGACCGGTTAGCCGATCGAGGCGATCAGGTCGCCTTCCTGGACCACGTCGCCCTCGGCGACGTGCATCTTGGTGACCACGCCGGGACCTTCGGCCAGGACCGGGATCTCCATCTTCATCGACTCGAGGATCACCAGGGTGTCACCGTCGTCGACGTGATCACCCTCCGCCGCGACGACCTTCCACACGTTCGCGACCATCTCCGCGCGGACATCAGCCACCGGTGACTCCTCTTGTCGTTACCTAGTCCCGTTACCTGGGACGCAGCTTGCTCACCAGGGACGTATCGTAGTCCCCGCTGACGAACTCCGGGCTGGTGAGCAGGTCCGCGTG
>Ga0070699_100002282_pt1 | contig 17248 bp, 15 predicted proteins | sample KBSK1503metaG_FD_65473 | JGI IMG/M metagenome (GOLD analysis project Ga0070699, IMG submission 65473) | Corn, switchgrass and miscanthus rhizosphere microbial communities from Kellogg Biological Station, Michigan, USA - KBS K1-50-3 metaG | ecosystem: Host-associated > Plants > Roots >... | reverse complement strand
AGCGCCCCACTGGCCTTGTAGTAGATCACCATGATGAGAATGACCAGGATGGTGCCAACCACACCCGCCGTGATGCCACCCCGGATCGAATCCGCGCCGAGGCTGGGCCCCACTTCGCGCCGGTCGACGATCTTGAGCGGAATCGGCAACGCGCCGGCCTTCAGGGTGAGTGCCAGGTCCTGGGCCTCCTGGATCGTCTTGTTGCCCAGCGTGATCTGCCCGCTGCGGCCGATCTGGCTCTGAATTACCGGCGGCCGTCCCTGCACCCGGTCATCGAGGATGATGGCCATGTAGTCGTTCACGTGCGCCGCGGTCTTGCGGCTGAAGATCCGTCCCCCGGCCCGGTCCAGCTGGAAGGTGACGATGGCGCCCTGGGTCACCTGATCGAGCTGGGCCTGGGCGTCCACCAGCGACGTGCCGGTGATCATGACCTCGTCCTCGAGGATGTACAGCAGCTGGTACGGCTGGGCGCCGATGGAGATCGGGGCTGCCGACCAGCGCCAGGTCACGCCCCGCGGCATCAGCCGGGCGACTTCAGGAAGCCGGAGCAGGCTGTCGGCCCGGGCCGTGGCCTGCTGCGGCACCGCGTACTCCCCGGGCATCGGCTGCAACCCCACCTCGGATCCCGGGCGGATCAGCGAAGACAGCACGCCGCCGATGAGCGGCGTCGTGTCCTGCGCGGTGGCCTTGGTGCTGTCCCCGGTGCTGTCCTTCTTGGTGCTGTCTCCCCCCAGCAGCTGCTGCACGGCGGACTGGTCTTCCTGCTGGCCCGGTCCGGCCTTCACGCCCAGTTGCCGCAGCGCCCGGTCCATGGCGGGAAGCGCCTTGTCGAGCGCCGAGGTCTCGTCGGTGATCCGGAATTCCAGCGCCGCAGTCCGCTGCACGATGGCCACGGCCCGGGCCGGGTCGCGCACCCCGGGCAGCTCCACCACGATGCGCTCCTTGCCGATTTTCTGGATCAGCGGCTCGGCCACGCCGAATTCGTCGATCCGCTTGCGGAGGACGGTGAGCGCCAGGTCGAGATCGCGGGCCGGATCGGAAGAGACCGTGCGCGACTGGTCCAGCTCGAGGGCCAGGTGCATCCCGCCCTGGAGATCCAGTCCGAGCGCCGGCTTATAGAGGATCTCGGTGGTATCCACCGGGCGGCCGTCCACCACTTTCGTCACTTTCACCGTGGTCGGCCGGAGCGACCAGACGCAGGCGAGCGCCAGGATGACGATGATAATGATCCGGGAGCGAATGCTGGAGAACATATCTCACACTTTCAGGTTCGTATTAAACCGCGCTATCCGAGCGAGACTGCGCTTCAACGATGACCGCCGCGGCCCGAACCCGGTCTTCGCCGAGCTGGGCCATCAACTGGCCGGGTGAATCGAATCGGCGGGTGTCACGCAGCCGCTCGATCCACTCGATCTTCACCCAGGCGCCGTAGAGGTCGCGGTCGTAATCGAACAGGTGCGCCTCGACGGTGCGGCCGGACTCGCCGAATGTCGGCCGGGGTCCCTGGTTCAACATGCCGCCGAACCGGCCGTGCGGCGTTTCCACCCAGACCGCGTATACCCCGTCCGGCGGAAACAGCTTGTTGCCCGGCACCCCGCCCAGGTTCAGGGTCGGGATCCCGATGCTGCGGCCCCGGCCCGCCCCGCGAACCACGCGGCCCGACACCGAGTAGGGCCGGCCGAGCAGCCGGGTCGCGGTCCTGAGATCGCCACCGGTTACCGCGCGGCGGATCTGGGTGCTGGAGACCGGGTGTCCACCGATCTCCACCGGCGCCACGACGTCGACCTGGAAACCGTCCTCGTGCCCCAGCCGGCGCAGGGTTTCGACATCGCCGCTCCGGCCCCGGCCGAAGCCGTGATCGTGGCCGATCACCAGCTCCCGCATCTGCAGCCGCTGCTCCAGCACCTCGCGGACAAAGGCCTCCGGGCTCAAGCTGGCCAGCCGGCGATCGAACCGGAGGAATACGACGTAATCCAGCTCGGTCTGTGCCAGCACCTCGCGCCGTTCCGGTCCGGTAGTAAGGAGCGGAGGCGCCGCCGCCGGATTAACCACTTCGAGCGGGTGCGGCTCGAAGGTCACCAGCACGCTCTTGCGGCCCGAGGCGCGGGCCCGCCGGACGATCTCCATCAGCACGGCGCGATGGCCCGGGTGCACCCCGTCAAAGGTGCCGACCGTGACCGTGGTGCCTTCCTTGCTCTGCGGCAGCACGGCGGTCATGCGTCTCCCAGGACCACGACCGGGTGGAGTCGCTGGTCTTCGACCCGCGCTACCGCGACCAGCTCGGAACCCTGGACCAGCAGCACGGGATCGCTTCCCGGAGCGGCGGCACTGATGGCGCGCCCGTGGGAGACGGCGACCCGGTCTGCGGCATCCAGCTCCATGACGGGCATGTGGGTCAGCACCGTTCGGAGCGGGAGCAGGTGGTCGGCGCTGATCGCGTCGGCCCCAATCGCATCCTCCACGTTGAGGTCCCCGATTGCCTCCCGGCGAAGCGCCACCAGGTGGGCACCGGTGCCCAGTCGTTCGCCCAGATCACGGGCCATCGCGCGCACATAGGTTCCCGCGGTGACCACCGTACGAAACGTCACCAGGGGCGCCGTGTAGTCCACCAGCTCGATCCGGTGCACCGTCACCGGGACCGCAGCCAGCTCAACCGCTGCGCCCCGCCGCGCCATCCGGTAGCTCCGCTCGCCGGCGACCTTCTTGGCGGAATAGGCGGGCGGCTGCTGCAATTGCGGCCCCACCATCTCCGCGAGCGCTCGCCGCAGCTGCTCGGTGTTGACCGGCTCGACCGGCTCGACCGCTCCGACCGTCTCACCAGTCAGGTCATCGGTGCTGGTGCGGTACCCCAACTTCGCCGTGGCCAGATAGGTCTTGGGCTGCTGCTCGACGAAGCGGGCCACTCGGGTTCCCCGGCCGACCAGCAACACCAGAAGCCCGCTGGCGAAAGGGTCGAGAGTGCCGGTGTGTCCCACCGCCCGCTCCTTGAGCATCCGCCGGGCCCGCGCCACGATATCGTGCGAGGTGGGCCCCGCGGGCTTATCCACCAGCAACGCGCCGATCAGCCCTGATCCTCGTGCTTGAGGTCGGCGAGCAGCGCGTTGATCCGGGCGGCGTGCTCCATGCCCCGGTCCAGCTCGAAGTGCAGCTCGGGCACCGTGCGGGTATTGAGCGCACCGGTCACCCGGGTCCGGAGGAACCCGGCGGCGCTTTGCAGCCCTTCCAGGGCGCGGGTTTTCTCCGCCTCATCCCCCATGATGCTGACCAGCACCCGCGCGTGCGACAAGTCTCCGGTCACCTCGACCGCGGTGACGGTGACGAATCCCACCCGGGGATCCCGGATTTCCCGCCCGATGGCTTCGGCCACGACCTGACGTACGGTTTCGGCAACCTGCTCGGGTCGTCTGGACTGACCGTGTCTCATCTTTGGGCTGTTCTTCCTAAAGAAAACTCGTCGCCGTATCCACGATCCGGGCGCCCTCGGCCCGCTCCACCATCCGGTCCGCGGAACGCAGCGTTTCCTCGACTACGGTGCGATCGCTTCCCACGACAGCGCAACTGATCTCGGCCCGCTGCCAGGCATCCTGGCTTCCGGTCTCCGCTACCGACAGGTTCAGCTCCTGCCGCAACCGGGACTTCAATGACTGCAGGATCGCCCGTTTGTCCTTCAACGAGTGGCACCCAAAGAGACTCAGGTCCCACTGCCTGACGCCGACTATCATGCTCCCTCGAGGACTAAGGACTGAGGACTGAGGACTTAGAGTTTATGGGTTCCAGCCCTGAAATCGTACATCCCACCTCGCGCAGTCCTTAGTCCTTAGTCCTTAGTCCTTAGTCCTTTTAGACTGCTCCGCTCGTGGCCGACGAGGCGAGCGTGCGTTTGACCTCTTCCATCCGGAATGACTCGATCCGGTCGCCCACCTTGAGGTCGTTGTAGTTCTCGACCCCGATGCCGCACTCGAGCCCCTCCCGCACTTCCTTCGCATCGTCCTTGAAGCGCTTGAGGCTGGACAGGTTGCCGCTATAGACCTGCACCCCGTCCCGCACCACCCGCACCTTGCCGGTCCGCTGGATGACGCCGCTCCTCACCATGCAGCCGGCGATAGTACCCACCTTGCTGACCTTGAAGAGCTGCAGCACTTCCGCCTCGCCCAGCACGGTCTCCTTCTCTTCCGGCTTGAGCATGCCTTCCAGCGCGTTCCGCACGTCTTCCACGGCCTCGTAGATGACGCGGTAGGTGCGCACATCGACCTGCTCCCGCTCGGCGGCCGCGCGCGCATTGGAATCGGGCCGCACGTGGAAGCCCAGGATCATCGCGCCGGAGGCCTTGGCCAGCAGCACGTCGCTCTCGGTGATCGCGCCGACGCCCCGGTGGACGACGTCCACCCGCACTTCGTCGGTTCCCAGCTGGGCCAGCGCGTCGGCCAATGCCTCGGCCGGTCCGCCCTGGTCCGCCTTGATGATGAGGCGGAGCTGGCCGACCAGGCCCTCGGCCATCGCGCGGCTCAGGTCTTCCAGGGTGCCGCCCCGCGAGGTGCGGCGATTCTGGGCTTCACGTTCCAGCCGCTGCCGCTTCTGCGCGATCTCTCGCGCCTCGTTGGCATCGGCCAGCACGGCGAAGCTGTCGCCCGCGGCCGGCACGCCCTCGAAGCCAAGGATCTGCACCGGGATCGACGGACCCGCCTCTTTCACGGTCTTGCCGCGCTCATCGTACATGGCGCGAATCCGGCCGGAGTACTTGCCGCAGATGAAGTTGTCGCCGGTCTTGAGGGTTCCCTTCTGCACCAGGATGGTGGCCAGCGGACCCTTGCCGGGATCCAGCGTTGCCTCGAGCACGGTGCCTTGCGCCCCGCTGACCGGGTTGGCCTTGAGATCGAGAATCTCGGCCTGCAGGAGAATCTGATCCATCAGGGTATCGACGCCGGTGCCTTTCTTGGCCGAGATCGCCGTGGAGAGCACGGTGCCGCCGAAGTCCTCGAGCACCACGCTCTGCTGCAGCAGGTCCTGTTTCACCTTCTGCACGTTGGCGGTCGGCAGGTCGATCTTGTTGATGGCGACGATCATCGGCACGCCGGCGTTCCTGGCATGACTGATGGCCTCGATGGTCTGCGGCATCACCTGGTCATCGGCCGCGACGACGAGGACCACGATGTCGGTAACCTGAGCGCCCCGGGCCCGCATGGCGGTAAAGGCCTGGTGACCCGGAGTATCAAGGAAGGTGATGGCCTTCCCGTTGGGCAGCTCGACGTGATAGGCGCCGATGTGCTGGGTAATGCCGCCGGCTTCGCCGGCCACGATGTTGGCTTTCCGGATGTAGTCGAGCAGCGAAGTCTTGCCGTGGTCGACGTGGCCCATCACGGTCACCACGGGAGGCCGGGAAACCTGGCCTTCTTCCGCGGCGGCGGTTTCCTCCGGCGTGGACTCGGCCTGGGTCGCGTATTCGGTTTCTCGCACCGCCTGAAAGCCGAAGGCCGACGCGATGAGCTCGATCTGGTCGAAATCGAGCCGCTGGTTCACCGTGACCATGAGCCCCAGCTCCTTGAACGCGAACTGAACGATCTGGGTCGCCGGCACCTTCATGGAAACGGCCAGCTCGGAGACCGAGATGAACTCGTTCACGTGGACCAGGGTCTTTTCCCTCTCCTTCTCCTCCGCCGCACGTCCGGCCTGGACTTCCCGGAAGCTGGGCTCGTCGGAGCGGCGACCCTTGCGGACTTCCTTGCCCCGCATGCCCTGCAGCGTCTTGGAGATATTGGCCAGTACCGCTTCCTGATCCACCTGAGACCGTTTCCCTTTCTTGCCCTTCTTGCGCCCGCCACCGGGCTGCGCATCGGGTCCGAAGTTCCGTTGCGGTGCGTCGCGTCCTCCAGTCTGGGGGCCGCGGCTCGGCGGCCCACCGGGCCGCGCCGATGGCGGCGACCCCACACTGCTGCTGAAGACCGGCTTGGGTCCGCGTCCCGGGGGGCCGCCCTGGCGCGATGCGCCGGGAGTGGGACGCTGAATCCGCTGGGGAATGAATGGTCCGCGGTTCGGCATGGGGCGCTGCGGAATCTCGCGGGCCGGGGAATCGGCCGGACGCACCACCGGCTCCTCCGTCGCGACTTCATCGGCGGAGAGTGGCGGAAGGTCCTTGAACAGGGCGCGAGCCCGCTCTTCCAGCGAAGAGGAGGTGATGGCCGGTTCGGGCAGCTCCATGCTGGGGCGCTCCAGCTCCAGCGCGGCCAGACTTTCCTCCGCCTCCTTCTCCGCCAGGGCCTGCGCTTCGGACTGGGCCACCTCGGCGGCAGTACGCCGGCGCCGGGCCGGCTTGGGCTCCGCCGCCGCCGGGGCCGGGGCCGCAGCCTTGGTCGCCCGGGTGCGCGTCGTCTTGGTTGCCTTGGGGGCCGCCTTGGTCGCCGCGGCAGACTTCGTGGTCGGCGCCGGGGTTGCCGCCGGCGTCGATTTGGCGGCGGTCCGGCGGCCTTTGCGGGGCGCCTCTTCCGTGGCCTTCCGCTTTTCCCGTTCCCAGCGCAGCCGGATCTTGGACACCTGGTCCGGCTCCAGCGCGGAGAGATGGGTCCGCACGAAGATGTTCATATCGCGCAGCAGTGTCAGCAGCTGCTCCGCGTCAATCCCGAATTCCGCCGCAAGGTCGTGCACCCGTGTCTTGACCAAACAAACCTCCCACCTGAATTGAAGATTGAGGATTGAAGATTGAAGATTGAACTGCCTCGATAGGGCAATCCTCAATCTTCAATCTTCCATCTTCAATCGTGCCTTGTGCTTTCCACTATTCCTCTGGTGAGCGCCCGGTCCCGCACCCCCACCGCCATGACCGGCGGGCGCCCCAGTTTCATTCCCATTTCGTCGGCGGCGGGACCGGTTACCACCGCCACCTTCTTCGCCAGCGCCAGCGCCAGGGTCTTCTGGGTCGCCCGGGCACTGGCGTCGCTGGCGAGTACCAGGCAGCGGATTTCACCCCGCTGGAGCGCATTGCGCACCCCGTCCACCCCGATCACCAGGTGACCGGCCCGCATGCCCAGCCCCAGCAGCCCCATCAACCGTTCGATGGGGTTTCCTCGCTGCTCTCCTCATCGGTCATCTCGGCCAGGAACGCCATGAGCTGCTCGAGAGAAACCGGGGTCATCCCCGGAATCCGGGCGATGTCGTCCCGTTCCAGGTCGAGCAGGTCGCTCAACGTGGTGTACCCGGCCGAGCTCAGCATGGCGATCAGCTCCGGCGAAAAGCCCTTGAGCTCGGTGAGCGGGATCTGGGTGACACTCTCTTCTTCGGGCGGCAGCGGGGCGAACAGCGGCCCCTCGCCACCCCGCTCCAGCCACTCGCGGCTGGAGTAGAGATCGATCTTCCAGCCGGTGAGCTCGGAGGCGAGCCGGACGTTCTGCCCGTTCCGCCCGATGGCCAGCGAAAGCTGGTCCTCGTCCACGATGGCCTGGATGGTCTTGGTCTCCGGATCGGAGAACACCTTGGCGACCCGCGCCGGGGCCAGCGCCAGCCGGGCAAACCGCTCCGGATCGGGCGACCACGGCACGATATCGATGCGTTCCCCGCCCAGCTCATTCACTACGGCCTGCACCCGCGAGCCCTTGAGGCCGACGCAGGCGCCGACTGGATCGATGGCGTCGTCCCGGGAGATCACCGCGATCTTGGTCCGGCTGCCGACTTCCCGGGCCCAGGCCCGGATATCCACGATCTGCTGCTGGATCTCGGGAACCTCGAGCTTGAAGAGCGCCTTCACGAACAACGGGTCGCCGCGGGAGAGAATGAGCCGCGGCCCCTTGGGAGTCTCTTCGATCCGCTTCAGCACCGCGCGGATGGTGTCGCCCTGATGGAAATGCTCCCGGTGATTCTGTTCCCGGTACGGGATGATGGCTTCGGCTTCGCGAAACTTGTTCAGCATGATGACCAGCTTGCCGCGCTCGATCTGCTGCACCTCGCCGGAGAGCAGCTCACCCACTTTGCTGGTGAACTCTTCCCGGATCCGGTTCCGCTCGCCTTCCCGCACCCGCTGGATGATCCGCTGCTTGGCGGCCTGCACCGCGCCGCGGCCGAATTCCTCGAAGGGGACGTCCTCCTCCAGCATGTCGCCCACCGCGAAGGCGGGATCGGTATACTGGGCCTCTTCCAGCGACACATCGGCGCTGGCGTCTTCCACGGCTTCCACCACCCGGCGGAGCCGGACCACCCGGAGCTGGCCCTTCAGCTCGTCGAAGCTGATCTCGAAGCGCACATTGGGGCCGTATTTCTTGACCAGGGCCGCCTGAATGCCGTCGCGCAACAGGTCGAGCAGCTCGGAGCGCTCCAGCTGCTTCACATTGGTCAGCTCACGGATCGCGACCAGGACTTCTGCGGAACTCGCCATACCTGCTCCAATCTCTTGCGGGTCTAGGTTCTCTTCCTGGGACTAAGGACTGAGGACTAAGGACTCCAGTGAGCCCGTCAGTTAGTCCTTGGTCCTTAGCACTTAGTCCTCCAATAAAGACTCAAAACTTTCGCTTGCCATGTGGTTTCGGCCACTCGACCAGGAGCGTCGCCTCCCGGATCTCCATCAGCGGCACCGTCGCCTCGGTACCATCGGCGAAGCGCAAGGTTACGTGCTCTTCGTCCGGCACCGCCAGAATGGTCGCGGGCGAGTGCGCCGAATGCCGCCCCTTCACCCGCACCTGCTGCCCGATGAACCGGCGCCAGTGTTCGGGCCAGCGCAGTGGCCGCTCGATTCCCGGCGAAGAAACCTGCAGCATGTAGCGCGGGCCGACCGCCGTACGCTCTTCCAGGAAGCGTTCGAGCGCCCGGCTCACCCGTACACAGTCCTCGGCCGTGACGCCATGCCCGGGACCGCTCTGGGGTCGATCAACTCTTACCTGAAGCAGGGGACGCTGCGGCGAACCACTGCGCCGGAGGTCGACGAGCTCAAATCCGAGTGCAGCCACCAGCTGGCGTACCGGATCGATCAGGTCGTCGATTGACATGCGAGGCTAAAAAAAATGTGGGGGAATCCCCACATCGTCGAACGGCCCAACCCGGGTACCCGGACAGCGTGCAAATTCTAATGGGAGGGTCACTTGGAGTCAATCAGTCGGCCGGGGGGAAAGTCGGCCAGCGGCGGTCATGGAACCAGGCCGAGGTAGGCAACCATCCGCCCGTCCCGGCCGGCCGACCCCCGGTGGCTGAAGAACTCCCCGCGATCGTGGCTGGAGCACCGGTCCGACCGGGAAATCGTGGCGAGCCCCAGCCGGGCTGCCCGGGCCACCAGGATCTCTCGAATGTCCACATGGAACCGCCCCTCGGGTGACGCGGAACTACCGGGCCCAAGTGCATCATTTACCTCAGGTCCTACTTCATAGCATTCGCCGCAAATACCTATACCACAATGCATTACGATATCAGCCGGCAGTGCCTTTGAATGTTGATAAACCGCCTCCACGCCACGCTCCAGAATGCCGGCAGCCGCCCCTCGCCAACCGGCGTGGAGCAAGGCGATCGCCCCGTGCCTGGGCGCGACCAGGTAGACCGGGATACAGTCCGCGGCGCTCACGTAGAGCATGACCCCGGAGGTGGCCGTGACGTGGCCGTCTACCCCTTCGATCTGGATCCAGCCTTCCCCACCCTCCTGGAACCGGACCTTGTTCCCGTGAACCTGCCGGCCAAGTACGTGGGCCCGGAATCCCGGTTCGGCGGCCATGAGGGCCCGCCAGCGGTTCACGACCTCACCTACCGGCTGGTCGGTGCCGAGGCCAAGATCAAACGGCGTCGGTCCGGAACCGCGGCTGGTGATTCCGGCCACCACCCCATATCGCTCCCGCCAGCCGGGAAGCTCCCACCGGGGGACGGCACCTGGCATAGGAGTCTCAGTCAGAATGGGCATAGATAAATGGAAAATGTGGGAATAGAGGAATGTGGGAATGGGTGAACGGTCCAAACCTGTTCCCACATTCCCTCATTCCATTATTCCCACATTCCTCTTAGTCCTCAAACCTTTGGATGTCAGCTCCCAGCGCCCTAAGGCGGGAGTCGATCGCCTCATAGCCCCGCTCGATTTGCCCGATGTTGAAGATCGTGCTGGTCCCTTCGGCCGCCAGGGCCGCCAGCAGCATGGCCATGCCGGCCCGGATGTCGGGCGAGTCGACGGTGCCGCCCCGGAGTGCCGAGGGCCCCGAGATTACCGCCCGGTGCGGATCGCAGAGCACGATCCTGGCTCCCATCCCGATCAGCTTGTCTACGAAGAACAACCGGCTCTCGAACATCTTCTCGAAGATCAGGACCATGCCGGTGCACTGGGTCGCGGTAACGATCGCGATGGACATGGCATCGGCGGGAAAGGCCGGCCAGGGACCGTCCTCCAGCTTAGGCACGTGGCCGCCCAAGTCGGCGCGGATCCGCCGCTCCTGCGCCGCGTCCACGTGGAGCTGCTGCTGGTCCAGCCGCGGGCGCACCCCGAGCCGCTCGAAGCCCAGCAGGGTGCTGCGAAGGTCTTCCCCGCGCACCGGCTCGATCATGATCGCGCCGTTGGTCGCGGCCGCGAGGCCGATAAAGCTGGCGATCTCGATGTGGTCGGGCCCGATCTGGTAGCTCGCCCCGTGGAGCTGGGTCACGCCGTCGATGGTGTAGACGTTGGTGCCGATGCCGTCGATCTGGGCCCCCATTGCGATGAGGCCGCGGGCCAGATCCTGCACGTGTGGCTCGGCGGCGGCGTTCCGGAGCACCGTCCGCCCCGTGGCCATGGTGGCGGCCATCAGGGCGTTCTCCGTGCCGGTGACGCTGGGCTCGTCGAGAAAGATCTCGGCGCCGACCAGGCTCTTCGCTTCCAGCTTGTACTGGTCGCCCACGGTGACGACGGCGCCCAATTGCTCCAGGGCGAGGAAATGGGTATCGATCCGGCGCCGGCCGATCACGTCGCCGCCGGGGGGCGGCAGGGTCACCGAGCCGAACCGGGCGAGCAGCGGCCCGGCGAGCAGGATCGAGGCGCGGATCCGGGCGCAGAGCACCGGGTCCAGCGGTTTGGGCGTGGCGGCACGGCTGTCCACCGTCAGCGTGTTGGGACCAGTCCAGACTACCTCGACGCCGAGGTCGGCGAGCAGCGCCACCATGGTCTCGACATCCCGAATCCGCGGAATGTTTTCCAGCACGACCAGCCCGTCCGCCAGCAGTGTCGCGGCGAGAATCGGCAGAGCGGCGTTCTTGTTCCCACTGGGGCGTACCGTTCCGGCCAGCGGCCGGCCGCCTTGGACGACGAAACGTGGAGGCATATAGCCGTGGAAAGTCACCCGACTGGGAGGGAGGGTCAAGAGGATTGAGGCCGCACTCCGGCACCGATCCCTCAATCCCCCAATCCCCTAATCCCTCAATTATGTTTGGGTTGGGTGTGGCCGCACCCTGGTCTTCTTGGGAAAGGTGGACGGATGTTGCTTGCTCACCTGATTCAATCACAAGTCGCGCTGCCGACCTGGGTCGGGACGGTGACCGCAGTTTCGCTCGTCCTGATTGCCCTGTCGTTCGTCACGATCGCCATCGGGGTCTTGTGGGCTCTCAAGAAAAGCTCGGAGCAGCTCAAGCTGATGGGCCGCGTCCTGCAGGGCCTGGACGATGACCTGATCCCGGCGTTCCGGAGCATCCGCCACATCGCCGATTCCGGCAAGGAAGTGGTGACGAAGTTCAGGGACGAAGCCGATGCCATCGTGCGGACCAGCCGCCGCCTGCGCCGCCGGGCCCGGCAGGGCGCCGACCGGGTGACGGAACGGCTGCAGGACCTCGATGCGCTGTACGAGGTGGTCCACGAAGAGCTGGAAGAAGCCGCCCTCGACCTCGCCACGCTGGTCCATACCGTGCGGACCGGGGGAGGGTGGCTCGGTAAGATCCGGCGGTTCCTTCCCGGCCGAAAGCGGCGCCGGTGAGCCACGCTGCTGTCATCCCGAGCGCAGCGAGGGATCCCAAAGTCAACCCATTTGAGATCCTTCGGGGCATCGGGTTTGAGATTCCTCAGTCGCTCCGCTCCTTCGGAATGACACGCTGGGGCCGACTGCTGATCTCTTTCGTGGTGGTCGGCCTTGGATTCCTGCTATTCCCTGCCGCCGCGCACGCCTGGACGCCCGGCACCCACATTTTCCTGGGCCAGTCCATCCTCGAGGCCGCCGGCTCCCTGCCGGGCGGAATCGGCGACCTGATTCGGGCCTTCCCGTTTGATTTTCTCTACGGCAACATCGCGGCTGATACCTCCTTCGCCAAGAAGTACGCGCCGGTCAACCGGCACAGCCACGCCTGGCATGTGGGTCAAGAGGTGCACGACCTCGCCAAGAGCGACGCGCTGCGAGCCTTCGGCCTGGGGTACCTGGCTCATCTCGCCGCGGACACCGTCGCTCACAACTTCTTTGTCCCCCGCCAGCTGGTCCTGACCAGCAGCACCAAGTCGCTGGGTCACTCCTACTGGGAGAGCCGGGCCGAGACCCACTTGGACCGGGACTACGCGCACGAAGCGCGCGACATCATCCTGATGGACCACACCAGGGCGGACGAGCACCTGGACCTGATCATCAGTCCCACGATCTTCAGCGTGAAGACCAATCGCAGGATTTTCCGGGGCATGGTGCACCTGACCCGGAGCCGGGCCTGGCAGACCGGGATGCGCGCCGCCCGGGACGTAAGCCGGTGGGACCTGTCGGACGACGTCGTCGAGCGCCACCTGGGGCTGGCTTACGAATACATCATGCAGATGCTGATGAACGGGAGCGGGCCGGCCCGCGAGCTGGATCCCAATGGAGCCGCGCCGCTCCGCCGAGCGAAGGCAATGCGGCGCTCTGCGCTGCTGGATGGAGGCTGGAAAGATGCGGAGCGGATGAACGAAGCGGCGGAGAAGCACTTCGGCCTCCCCACCTTCACTCCGGTCTACTGGCCCGCGGTGGCGATGAAGCTGCTGCGGAAGAACAAACAGGCCTCATAGGGGGCGGCTCTGAGAGCCGCCCTATTTCAGTCGTTCCAGCAACACCGGCTGCACTTTCTTCGGATCCGCTTTCCCTCCGCTTTTCTTCATGACCTGCCCCACGAAGAACCCGATCAGCTTGGTTTCTCCACCCTTGTAGCGGCGGACCTCGCTGGGGCTGGCGGCCAACACTTCATCGACCCACGTGGCTAACGCATCGCGGTCGCCGACCTGAACCAGGCCGAGCCGTTCGGCGATCGCCTTCGCTGAATCGGGGCTGGCGGACATCTCGGCATAGACCCGGCGCGCCGCCTGGTCACTCAGCATCCCGTCGCGCACCAGGCCGATCAGCTCGGCCAGGCGCCCGGCGCTGACCGGGAATCCCCTGCCCTCGTTGAATCCGGCCATGACGTCGCGTAATACCCACCCCACCGCCTTGGCCGGCTCCGCCTTCGCCGCGACGACCGCTTCGAAGTAATCGGCCAGCGCCTTGTCCAGGGTCAGCTCCTGGGCATGATACGCCGAGAGGCCATGGCTCGCGATCAATCGCTGGCGCCGCGCCTCGGGCAGTTCCGGCAGCGAGCTCTTCTGCTCGGCAATCCACGCCGGCGCCAGCACCAGCGGCGGGAGATCGGGATCGGGGAAGTAGCGGTAATCGTGGCTCTCTTCCTTGGAGCGCATCGGCTTGACCGTGCCCGCCGCCGCATTAAAGAGCAGCGTGACCTGTTGCACCTGCTTGCCCGAATCCACCAGCCCCACCTGCCGCTCATACTCCGCTTCCAGCGCCCGCTCGACGTTGGCGAAGCTGTTCATGTTCTTCACTTCGGTCTTGGTGCCCAGCTTGGTCTCCCCGGCCCGGCGGATGGACATGTTGGCGTCGACCCGGAGGCTGCCTTTCTCCATGCTGCACTCGCTGACGCCGGTGTACATCAGAATCTGCTTCAGCGCGACGAGGTAAGCCCGGGCCTCGCCCGGACTCCGCATGTCGGGGCCGCTCACGATCTCGGCCAGCGGCGCGCAGGCCCGGTTCAGGTCCACGGCGGTCTTCCCGGGGATGCGGTCATGCAGCGACTTGCCGGCATCTTCTTCGAGGTGAAGCCGGGTGATCGAAACCGAGATTCGCCCTCGCTCCGGCGAATCCACCTGCACTGCTCCGCCGGTCGCGAGCGGCTGGTCGAACTGGGAAATCTGGTAACCCTTGGGCAGGTCGGGATAGAAATAGTTCTTCCGGGCAAACACGCTCCGCTCATGAATCGTGCTGCCGAGGGCGAGCGCGGCCAGAGTTCCCAGCTTGACCGCTTGCGCGTTGGGGACCGGCAAAGCCCCGGGCAGCCCGAGGCAAACCGGGCAGACGTTGGTGTTCGGTGGAGCGCCGAAAACGTTGGCACATCCGCAGAACATCTTGCTGCGGGTCTCCAGCTGGACATGCACCTCGAGCCCGATCACGATCTCCCAGGTCATGACCGAACCTCCGCGGTCGCGGAGATGGCGCTTTCCAGCGCACCCGCAAGCGCCAGCATGCGGGGCTCCTGGAAATACGGCGCGATGATCTGGCCCCCGATTGGAAGCCCCTGGTCGCGTCCAATTGGAAGGCTCAGGGCCGGCAGGCCGGCCAGGCTCACTGCACAGACGAAGATGTCGGCGAGGTACATGGCCACCGGGTCTTCGCTCTTTTCTCCGGCAACGAACGCCGGAGTTGGCGTAGTCGGCGTGAACAGGAAGTGTACGCCTCGAGGCGCGAACGCCTTGGTGAAGTCGTCGGCGATCAAGGCTCGCATCTGTTGGGCTTTGCCATAGTACGCTTCGTAGTAGCCGGCCGAGAGCACGTAAGTCCCGACCAGGATCCGGCGGCGCACCTCGGGTCCGAACCCTTTGCCCCGGGTGGCCTGGTAGAGGGCCCGCACGTCGCCATCCGGCGGCTCGACATGGCGCGGCCCGTAGCGCACTCCATCGAAGCGGGCCAGGTTGGCCGCGGCTTCCGCCGGCGCCAGGATATAGTAGGTCGGCACCGCAAACCTGGAGTGGGGAAGCGATACCTCCCGGATTTCGGCACCGAGATCCTTCAGTATGGCGATCGAGCGATCCATCGCGGCCCGAACGCCGGAATGCAGATCGGGCGGGAAATATTCCCGGGGAAGTCCGATCTTGATCCCGTTCAGGCTCTTCAATCCTGTCTCGGGTCGCATCGCCGCCTGCTCGACGCTGGTCGCCTCCAGCGGATCGTGCCCGCTGATCACGCTCAGCACCCGGGTCGCGTCGTCCACCGTCCGGCCGAAGACCGAAATGCAATCGAGGGAGGAGCCAAAGGCGACCAGCCCGTACCGGCTCACCCTGCCGTAGCTCGGCTTCACTCCGACCACGCCGCAGAAGCTGGCGGGTTGGCGCACCGAGCCGCCGGTTTCGGAACCCAGCGCCACCGGCACCACCCCGGCCGCGACCAGGGCAGCCGAGCCGCCGGACGAACCTCCCGGCACCCGGGTGGGATCCAGCGGATGCTTCACCCGGCCAAAAGCCGAGTGCTCGGTGGAGGAGCCCATCGCGAACTCATCCATGTTGGCCTTGGCCGCGATCATGGCGCCCGCGGCGCGGAGCCGGTTGACCACCGTCGCGTTGAACGGCGAGACATAGCCCTCCAGTATCCGCGAAGCGCAGGTGCTGGGCTGCTCGACCGTGACAATGTTGTCCTTGAGCGCAATCGGGATCGCGTGCAAAGCCCCGGGCGCAGGCAGGGCGTCCACCCGCGCTCCCTCAGCGTCAAGCGCTTCCTGGGACCAGTGCAACGTCGCATTGAGTGGCGTGGCTGATTCGAGACGGGCCCCGGTTTCCCGGGCGGTTGCCGCCCCGCTTCCCCGCTGCCCAGCTGCCCCGCTAGTCATGCCTCCTCCATTGCGCCCAGCCGGGGCACCACGAAGAAGCCATCCACGAAGGCCGGCGCAATCTCGGCCGGCGAGCGGGTCAGCGGAACCGGGTCTACTATGTCAGGCCGCAGCGGCGTCATGGTGGGGCCCGCCAGGTAGGCCGGCGCGGTTTCCTCCGCCGGCGCCTGGTTCAGCTCCTCCACGAAACTCACGATCCGCGCCAACTGCTCCGCCAGCCTGGGCAGCTCCTCGTCGCTCACGGCCAGCTCGGCGAGCTTCGCGATGTGGACGACTTCCGCTTTCCCGATGCTCATGCGCCCTCCCAATCCCGCTCCAGGCCGGCGTAGGCCACGAGCAACTGTTTCATCCCGACCTCCTCGTCGTCGAACTTCACCTGGACCTTGAGATCCCGCCCGGCGCCCAGCAGCCCCTGGATGGTCCCGCTGCCGAAGCGACGGTGGCGCACCCGCTCGCCTTTGACGAATCGAGGGGCCACCTGGGACTCTTCTTCAGGCGGCAGGGCGGCAAGGCGGCCAGTCGGCAGGTCTTCGTCGAAACGATTGTACCTTCCGGATCCCTGGTTGTCCCATTGCCGTCCTGCCGACCTGCCGCCCTGCCGCCCGTAGGAAGACATCGAGAACATGGAAGACGTCCGCTCTTCCTGCACTACCTCGGGGGGCAGCGCCTTCAGGAATCGGGAAGCCATCCCGGGACGCAGCTCCCCGCCGCGGCGGCGGGACCGGGCCCACGAGAGATACAGCTTGTCGCGCGCACGGGTGAGTCCCACGTAGCAGAGCCGGCGCTCCTCTTCGACCCCACCGGGTTGATCCGCGGCCCGCGCCAGCGGGAAAAGGCCGTCTTCCATGCCGGCCAGCACCACGACCGGCCACTCCAGCCCCTTGGCGGTGTGCAGCGTCATCAGGGTGACCCCGCTGGATACGCCTTTGACATCGTCGTTGGCCGACAAGAGCGCCGCCTCGGCGAGATAGCGTTCCAGCGGCGTGGTCTCTTCATCGTCAGGAATCACTTCCTCGGACCAATCCGCCGCGCCGGCGACCAGCTCCCGGACATTCTCCCAGCGGTCCTCCCCTTCGGGGCCCTCGGCCAGCAGGACCTTTTCATATTCGATGGACTGGATCACCTGCTCCAGCACCCGGGCCGGGGACCAGGTGACCGCCTGCTCCCGGAAGGTATCGATCAGCTCGGCGAAGCGGCGCAGGCCTTCCTTCACGTTGGGCCGGATATCGGGGATCCGGTCGGCGCCGCGGGCGGTCTCCAGCAAGGGATGGTTCCACTGGTTCGCGAAGCGCCCGAGCGTCGCCAGGCTGGTGTCGCCCAGGCCGCGACGCGGCACCGTCACCGCCCGGAGAAAGGCTTCGTCGTCCGATGGATTGGCGATGAGCCGGAGGTAGGCGAGCAGGTCCTTGACCTCCCGGCGCTCGTAGAATCCGGTGGCGCCCACGATGCGGTACGGGGTCCC
>Ga0070699_100002281_pt1 | contig 17256 bp, 20 predicted proteins | sample KBSK1503metaG_FD_65473 | JGI IMG/M metagenome (GOLD analysis project Ga0070699, IMG submission 65473) | Corn, switchgrass and miscanthus rhizosphere microbial communities from Kellogg Biological Station, Michigan, USA - KBS K1-50-3 metaG | ecosystem: Host-associated > Plants > Roots >... | reverse complement strand
TTTCGATGTGCGTTGGCCATCTGATCAGTACCCCTTAGTGGATGAACACGGGAATGGATTCTCCGTCGCATTCATCCCCGGCCGGCTCAGTGATCACAACCTGCTCGATGATAAATATGTTTATCGCCTGCGAATGATGTCAGGCTCACTCTCAAAAGCCATGGAGCAAGGATGTTGGTGCGAACTCCAAGGGGCATACTTCGCCAACTGGAATGCCACGAAGATGGTTATCCCCTACGGGATGGTCGGCGCTCAGTGGTGGGATGCACACTTCCTGAGCTTGGACTACGGTTTCGGAAAGTCGAGCGCCTCGGCACATCTTCACGTTCGGACGCAAGACGGACGAATCAAGACCGTGGGCGAATTTGTTGCTCCACACCTTCCCGCGTATGAGTTTGCCGGAGAAGTGGTACGGAATCTGATAGCGCCACGCTGCCACCAGGGTCCGTCTATACGGTGGCAGCCGATTCCGAGGGCAAAGTCAGTTTATTCCGCGTTGAGGTGTCGCTCACCGCGGGCACCGGGAAAGTAAGGACTCCATCCGGCCTTGAGAAAGGGCTTAAGGAATCGCTGAACAGAGCTGTCAGTTATCTTCAAATGGTCAAGGACAAACTTGGTCTCACGCAGGCGTTGGCACAAAAAGATATCTGTGCTGAAGCCGTGGACCTTTCGGGAGCATGGGTGGAATGTTCGGCAGGGGTAGCGTTTTACGTCGCTATAATGTCGGCAATCCAAAACCGGAGGGTCCAAGCAGGCACTGTGGTGATGGGCGATTTAACCATCCAGGGGAATCTTAAGGGGGTGCCATCAATCAGCAAGCCCCTGCAAGTAGCTCTCGAAAACGGAGCCATTCGCGCGATGGTTCCCATCTCGAACAAGGCGCAATTTGCTGCCCTTCCAGAGGAGACGGTCGAGAAACTAGACGTGATCTTTTATGGAGACGTCGATCGGGCAATTCTCAAAGCTATCGAACTCTGACAGTGAGCCGAACACCCGATTCAAGGCCCTCGGTTTCCTTCGGGTTCTGAATCGTAGCCCATGACTCCTGAGCTTAGTGTAGACGTGCGCAACTCGGAGCGACAGCAAGCAGCCCGAAATGTTGCGATTCTCTATTCCTCTGCGTCAGGCTCGCCCTGGGTAGCTTTCGCTCCTCCCTTCAGATCCTGGTACCCTCTGAAATTCGAGATTTTTGTGGCAACCTGGTGTACAAGTTCGTCTCTGCTTGTACGTCGGGTTGCTCTGATCCCAACAAGAGCAGCGACCCCGTTCAATTCCCTTTTTTTATGTACATCGATTCCCGCTATCCTATACGGCATAAGATCCTCCTGGCGGGAGCGGAGAGCGTGCCGGAGATTACATTAAGCAGGGTCTCGGGCTATCGACGCTCCCACGAGGGGAGAAACAACGCCCATTTATTCGCTCTAACACGCACGCTCCGGATCAGACAGGCGTTCGGCCTCAGCGTCTCCACTGATTACTCGATCTCGCCACTCCCAACCGTTTCTGGATTATTGTCAAACTCTGAGCGATTTTCATGAGATTTCGCGGGCACGTAGGGCCCTGCAGTGACAGGCGTGAGTGTTGAAAACCGCCGACCAGATCGGGCCGGAAATCAGTATTGCTGGTCTTGTCGATTTCGGTCGCCCTTACTATGCAGCCGCGCTGTTCGCGAGCTGGGAATCACGCGCAGGCGCTTTCGTGGCTCGAATTACCGCGCAAAATGGTCAATGTCGGAGAGGCCGTCCGGTCCGGGAGTTTCATTGGGCTCCGACGCAGTGTTGCAAAGCTTGGTTACTTCGTCCGGTTGCAGGCGGTTTGTGATGCCCATCTCATTGAGGTACGCGTCGCCGGCGAACGATAGCAGGCTCGCGTGCTGGTCTTTCCAACCGAACCTGCCTACGCTCATCTGTCCGGGGGCTTCCACGATGGGGACCTGGAGAACCTGTCCGCAGATTTTCCGGTGTGACAATTTGCATTGTTGTTCGGCGATATCGGTAAGCGTTTTATCGGCAACCGCCTCGACGAAGCCATCTCCCAACAGATTCAAGGAAAGGCGGAATGTCCGGATGGTCTCTGTCTCCGGCACTCGCTCTTGAATCTCAGGCAGCCCGTGAAGGGATGGAGTAGGAATGCCGAGTCCATGGTTGTCCGAAGTCACCGCGCCGACGCAGACAAAGTAGAAGAGAGTACGCTCCACGTGATTTTGCCGTTTTGCTCGAACCGTCCCGGTCATCATGCCCGTACAAGATCGGCGCGAACGTTGGCTTCCAGCACCACGGTAGTTCCCGCGTGGCCTGCACCCAGAAAGCGTTTTGCAGGTTGGAATAGCGGGTGGACATCGTTCGCATTGGGAAGTAACCGCTCGGGCAGACCGGATACAATAGCGAGCCAGTAGTGTCTCCACGGATTCGCAGATGCCGATGATCGTCAGCGTTCCGAAAGAAACTTTCCCGGGCGAGCAGCGCGTGGCGCTTGTTCCCGAACTCGTTCCGAAGCTCACGAAGACGAGCTTGGAAGTTTTTGTCCAGTACGGTGCAGGCGAGTCAGCCGGGTTTTTCGATGCGGAATACGAAGGAAAGGGTGCACGTCTCGAGGAAGAGGTGTTCAGCAAAGCCGACATCCTCCTCAAGGTCCAGCCTCCGACGATAGACGAGATCAGCCGTATGAATGAGCACTCGGTCCTCATCAGCTTCCTCCAGCCCTACACCAACACCACAGCAATCAAGGCCCTCGCCGCGCGCAGGATTACGGCATTCTCCATGGAATTCATGCCGCGCATCACGCGGGCCCAGTCCATGGATGCCCTCAGCGCCATGAGCACAGTGGCTGGCTACAAAGCAGTCTTAATCGCGGCGAGCCGTTTGCCTAAGTTCTTCCCTCTGCTCATGACCGCCGCTGGCACGGTTACCCCGGCGCGGGTTTTCGTCATCGGGGCGGGCGTTGCGGGGCTGCAAGCTATCGGCACAGCGAAGCGGCTCGGCGCTGTCGTGGAGGCGTACGATACCCGCCCAGCCGTCAAGGAGCAAGTGGAGAGTCTCGGTGCCAAGTTCGCTGAGATGGACCTTGCTGCGAAAGACGCCGAGGATAAGAGCGGTTACGCCAAGGCGCAATCGGCGGAGTTCTACCAGAAGCAGCAGGAAATGATGTTCAAGTACGTGGCCGCCGCCGACGTCGTCATCCCCACGGCCCTGGTTCCCGGCCAGCGCGCTCCCATCCTCATCACCGACGAGATGGTCCGCGGTATGCGGCCAGGCTCCGTGATTGTGGACCTTGCGGCCGAGCAGGGGGGGAACTGCGCTCTAACCGAGCCCGGGCGGGACATCGTGAAACACGGGGTGATCATTATCGGTCCTATGAACCTGCCGAGCACAGTACCGTTTCAGGGTAGCGAGATGTACGCCAGGACCGTGACGAGTTATCTCGTTCATCTTCTCAAAGACGGGAGGCCCCACCTCGACCTGGACGACGAACTGACACTTGGCCCGCTGGTCACGCATGAGGGAGAAATTGTACACGAGGTAATCAAAGCCAGGCTCTGAACGGGTTCGAAAGGTCGAACAGGATGACAACTGAACTTGAGATCGGACTCTACATCTTCATCCTGGCGGGCTTTCTCGGCTATCACGTGATCACGCGAGTGCCACCATTGCTGCACACGCCGCTGATGTCGGCCACCAACGCGATTTCAGGGATCTCGCTCATCGGTTCCCTGGTTGTCGCCGGCGCCAATTACAGCCGGTTGAGCACGGCCCTTGGGTTCATCGCTGTGACCTGCTCTTCGACAAACGTGGTGGGCGGCTTTCTGATTACCGACCGGATGCTGAAGATGTTCAAGAGGCGGGAGGAGTTTGGCATTCAACATCGCTGGTTCAATCCAAAACTGTTGCTCGCATTTCCGGTTCTCGTCGTTGTTTTCCTGGTGCTCATGCATTGGTTCAGGTGGTCTGGAACTGACACACAACTGTCTGGTGCCGGTTTGTCCGTTGCGGCTCTGCGCTACTTCTACATCCTGTCGGCGGTTCTGTTCATCCTGGGGCTGAAGGGTCTGAGTTCGCCCAAGTACGCCAGACGGGGAATGTTCCTTGCCGCATTCGGCATGCTGATGGCCATTGCGGGCACGCTCTTCCACCCCGAAATCGTCAACTACCGATGGATCGCTATCGGTCTCACCATTGGCTCTATCGTTGGGGGCAGCATGGGACTGCGGATCCCGATGACTGCCGTCCCGCAACGGACTGCGCTTTCGCATTCTCTCGGAGCCTTGGCGGCTAGCTTGATAGGAATTTCCGAGTATGTCCGCCACGCCGCCGTCGGGCTCGATAGCGTGAAGATGACAACGATTGGCTTGGAGGTGATCATCGGCAGCCTGACGTTCACCGGTAGCCTAATGGCCGCAGGGAAGCTTCAGGGATTGCTCCCGGGATCTCCCATCACCTACCGGGGACAAAACGTTTTCAATATCACCCTCCTCACCGCGGTGGTTGGCACGCTCATCTACCTGATCTTCGTGCCGTCGACTAGTACGCTGTTCTTCGTAATCGTCGGTCTGGCTTTGCTGTTTGGCTTTCTCCTGGTCATTCCCATCGGAGCAGCGGATATGCCTGTGGTCATAGCCTTGCTGAACTCCTACGGTGGTCTGGCCGACGCCTCCATGGGCTTCGTACTGATGAACAAAATCCAGATCATTACAGGCTCGCTTGATGGCACTTCCGGCTTCCTTCTCTCGCTGCTGATGTGCAGAGCCATGAATCGCTCGGCGATGAACGTGCTGTTCGGCGCCTTCGGGAAAGTCGGGAAAGAGCAAGGCGGCGCAGCGGCGGAGGCAAGAGGGACAGTCCGCAGTATCACTCCCGAAGAGCTGACTGTTCTGTTCGACAGCGTCAGATCAGTCATCATCGTCCCGGGTTACGGGATGGCTGTCGCGCAAGCTCAGCAAGGCGTCAGTGAGCTGGCAAAGCTGTTGTCCACGCGCGGCATAGATGTGAAATACGCCATTCACCCTGTCGCCGGCCGAATGCCGGGCCACATGAACGTCTTGCTCGCCGAAGCAAATATACCCTACGATCAGCTGTACACAATGGAGCAGATCAATCCGTATTTCCCTGAGGCAGACATCGCCCTCGTCGTCGGGGCGAACGACGTGACGAACCCGGCTGCGAAGAACAACAAGAGTAGTCCGCTTTACGGCATGCCAATCTTGGAAGTCGACCGCGCCAAGTCGATCATCGTCCTGAAGCGAAGCCTCCGCCCAGGATTCGCCGGCGTGGATAACGAACTCTATTATGACCCGAAATGCATGATGCTCTTCGGGGACGCGAAGGAGAGCCTCAACCAGCTATTCGCTGCTTTGAAATCCTAGCGAATACGCAGGAGCGAGAACATAAGTGCGGAACAAAACTTGCCTAGGCGGGGTATGTTCCGGTGATATAGTTTTCCAGCTGATGGATGGTCTCCTCCTGTTCCGAGATAATCCATTTCACCAGGTCGCCGATCGAGATTATTCCCACGACTTTCTCGCATTCCAGGATCGGCAGATGACGTATGCGGTTATTCGTCATGATGCTCATGCACTCATCAACCGTGTGCTTCTGAGTCACGAAAAGCACCGGGCTAGTCATGATTTCTTTGACCTGTGTTTCCCTTGAGGATCTTCCTTTGAGGATGACCTTTCGCGCATAATCTCGTTCCGAGATGATGCCTACCAGCCTTCCGTCGGATATCACGACCAACGCTCCAACTCCCTTGTCGGCCATTTCTTCGATCGCCTCGTAGACCGATTGATCGGGGGTTGCCGACCAGATGTCGCGGCTCTTCTGTTTCAAAACCGAGCCGATTGGGTCAATGAGTCTCATCTTGTCCCCCTGCTGAGGATTGGCGTTCGATCCTCCGGATTCGCATGTGCCTCGTGGGTCCCTTAAGGTTTGCTATCTTAGCGCTGCACCGGAAAGAGGAGCAAATGAACCATAGCAGGACCCTGCTTCACCTACTTCGTCGCGTGCTTGGCGTACTCGTCTGGGGTGAATTTGCCGGCTTTCACGTAGCTCTCGTTCAGTTCCGTATACTGCTTCCACTTCTCCGGCAGGTCGTCCAGCGCAAAAATCGCGGACACGGGACAGACCGGGACACAGGCGCCACAATCGATGCATTCCACCGGATCAATGTAGAGTTGGGGAACGCTGTCGAATGTTGGGCGGCCGTCGTCATAGGTCGTGTTCTTCTTGGGGTGGATGCAATCTACGGGACAGGCGTCGACGCAGGCGGTATCTTTGGTTCCGATGCAGGGTTCGGCAATGACATAGGCCATAGGCCACCTCCCCCTATCAGAATTTACGGTATGCCTGTTCGAGAGAACATTCAAGCGTAGCCGGGCTAAACTCGGGGCATGAAGCCGACTATTGAAACAATTTCCGCGGTTACTCTTCGGGTTTCGAACATGACGGAGTCCGTGCGGTTTTACGGTGGAGAAGGCACGAGGTTCTCTCCACTGCACGCAAGAGACGCACAATCTGCAATCGGTGAAGCAGCGACTCGCTGGGGCGGCTGATCTTCTACGTTACGGATGTGGACGCTCTCTGGACTCATCTGAAGGAAAGTGGATTTGATCCGGAAATCCCACGCAACGCCTCCTGGGGAGAACGCTATTTTCACATGCCCGATCCGGACGGCCACGAGCTGTCCTTTGCCCGGCGGTTGGCTGCACCAGGCGCGTAGGTCGTGCGAGGAGGCATACATCTCCGGCAGCTTCCAGAACCTCAGGCCTGCAGATCGAAGCGGTGCGCTGGAGAAGTACTCTGGTCGGCTGCACGGTAACCGTGCATCAGCATTTGGATGGAAGCATCAGCCTGACCCACGGACCGCATCGGCTAGGCCACTACAACGCAAGGGCAGGCTTTGGCAGAAAACAAAATGCGGCGCCGACGGGCTGAGGAAAAGCCGCGGGGTGGAAAAGTCCAAAAGCCGACTTTTCCCACCCCGCTTGGAAATCCCGCCAACCCCGCGGGATTCCCACTTTCCCACAGCCCCGACTGCTGCTGTCTTAACTCAAACCGGACAAGTCACGTGCTAAGAAAACCGGACATTTTAACTTGCTAACGACAAAACGAAAAAATGAGATGCCTAAAACATGATGTCTCCGAGACAGCGCGGTTTGGCGGCGCAGACATAGGCTCCAGCGATTCGGCGCCAAGAGCAACCCGCCGCCTTGAGCCTTCGGAATGGGAAAGATCGGTGTTTTCAGCCTTTTACACACTAATGTCTTTGCGTGAGCTATCAAGGAGTTCATGGCTAGGGAACAAAACTGACAGAGGCAGCATCTATATTACCAAGCAGCATACGCCTGTACGTGCCCGGGGCGTTGCCTGTTCCCGGTCAAGCCGCCGTTCCGTTCTTGACCAGGGAGGAGGTACGGGCCATGGAAGGCGCAAGGGCCCCGAAGTTCCGCCCCTATTGGATCCGTTACGTTGTCGCGTTCTGGGCGGAAGAAAAACTGAAATGGGTGAGAGACAACGTCCTTGTAGCGTGCCTCTGTTCCATTGCACCTGGTCTAATTGCTGCAGGGATTAGTGCCGCCCTGAGCGACGACAAGTGGCGCGCAGCGGCGTATGCAATCCTCCTCACTTACGCCGGATTATTTGCTTTGTTCCTGACGTGGAGGCTGGTTTCTACTCCCCTGGAACTTGATCGGGAGAGGCAACGGTTCATCAACGGACTAACCACCGGTCTTGCTTATACCCAGTCCAAGCTGGCTTCCCTGCAAGCCCGTCCCCCGGCCATCTACGTAGAAATATTGGAAATTCACCTTCAAGCAGACACCACACTGGTTTCCCGCGCTCCCGATTTTCCTATCGACTGCGACATCTTTCTGAGGGTGAAATTGACGCTCCGACAAGCTCGCCCGATCGAAGTGCTGGAATACGAATTAAGTAGGGTCTTGCATGGCAATTCAGTACGCGCGGATCATGTGGACGACATTCGGGACTGGGGACTGGTCACCACCAGAAAACCAGTTGGAATCGGAACCACATTTCACTACACCGTGAGCAAGCTCACCAAGCTCACGGAGAGAGCCGAACGAACGGGAGTGCCGGTCGAGGGATGGCTTCATTTCCGTGTCAACGGGGTGCATGAGAACGAGGTTGGAGCAACTGTGTACAGACTTAACGTGTTAACTTCGAGCGGTGCAGTCAGCACTGACATTCTCGGCAAGAAGAACTTAGCCGCAGTGAGAGGCGCAGAGTTTCTGAAACTTCCTGTCGCCGCTCGTAGTTTGGGTTCTGTCGCTTATTGAGCAAACCAAAGCAGAGTCATTATTTATCGTCTATGGGCGGTGCTGGTCGAAAACCTAACAAATCCGGCACACGTGGGGTAGACTGCCGCCGACCGGGCTGATTCCTTTCAAACCCCCACCGCCGTGTCCCTCTCATTGGGCTCCTTTTGTTCAGGGAATTGCAATGGATCGTGGATGTCGCCAGGTCACAGATTTTCTTGCGTGAACCACTACACTTAATAGTGTGAAGACGGGCCCAATAAGATTTTCGTCAGCCGATCAAAGCGCGGCTCATCACCGACGCGATAGAGCATTTCGTGATGGGCGGTCAGCTTCGTCCTAAAGTTCTGTGGCGACCTGACCTTTGCTCCACACAGACTCGTCTGGGTTCCTCGATAACGCGAGCTAGTCATATGCGCCCCGAGTGGGCAACGCGAATCTCCCTCCAAAACCTCCGCCCTCTAGCGAGTTTGTTTTCTGAGGACCTAGCTATTGACTTGGGAACGGTCAATACGCGTGTCTATGCCCGAGGTCGGGGAATCATCTGCACGCAGTCTGCAACGGTGACCCGATGGTCCAATTCGGGATGGCGGGCGGACTTCTGCAAGTCTTCCGCCTTCAGCCGCCGCAGCAACCCTACGTTGGCGTGGCGGTTGAGTCCGTAGAGAGCGACTAACTCCGGTGGTGACGATTCCAGATACCCCAGATTCTTCGCCCAAGCGTCCTGATCAATCGACGCGATGACCGGGTCTTTGTCAGCGAGCATTTGCCGAATGCGGTAGGCGTACAGGATTTCCATATCAGCCAGATGTCCAAGAATCTCCAAAATGCACCATTTGTCCGGGGACGGTTTATAGCGCAGCATTTTCTCGGGCAGGCTCAACACTGCGGCCGCAATTTGTTTAGGGCTCTTCTCGGCGGCGTCGAGATGGTTTTTCAGTTCGGCTTCGGTCACGAACGCCTCACTTGGTAATCGCGCAATCGTATCCGAGCAATTGTAAGACCCACTGCCTGGTTCATCAAACCCCAGCAAGGAGCGAATCGCGAGACCGTTCAAGCGGCCCAAAAACCCTTTCGCCGGCGGCTCTGCAAATACCTGAATTTACGAGGACACCGGATTAGTGTCCGACCTGCCCGAAAACAGATGTTTCTGGGCGCAGATGGGCGCAGGGAGTCTTGATCGCGGGTTCGTCGCGCCCAGAAGGTGGTCATCTAACCGCATCACTTGGCTTTCGGCGTCCTGTTCTCTAGAGCTTTTTTAGCGGAACCCAGTAGCTTACCGGCAGAAAGCTGATCGAGTTTTCGACTCGCCCGGTCTTTGAGGTGAGCAGATGTATTCTCAGCGTTCAGCAGCAGATGAACCAACTCTTCTTGGTCAGACTCAGGAATTTCAGCCGACCCCTCGATGAGCGCCATCCCAAATTCCTGAAGGGACGCATCGGATTGAGCTAATGATTGCTGAATCGTTCTGAGTATCTGATGGTTGATCCACGAGCCGATAATTCTTCGACACCACGCCCACCGGAACAGTGAGACCGATCCCAGTGGGCTCATGAATCCGAACTGGACTGTCTTGTTGGGTGGGAACTAAAGTAGCGCAAGCTGCACGGTGGACGCTCCCGCCGTGCACTCCTGTGCGATAATTTTGCTTCCTTGCCCCGGAAATCACGTTGCATGCAAGTTTGGTGGCCACAAGGTCCACTTCCTAATCCCATGAGTGCGCCGCCGGCCTATCGCCGGGCGGGCTGGGTCTTGAAAGTGCCCCTGCGTCGTTCCGTGGCGCAAGGGTGCCAAGGGGCGTGTCAAACGGGAAGCACCGCTTCTTTTGCCCCTAGATCATCGTGCTTTCCTGTTACAGAAACATGCCTATTGACATCGGCTCGGGAATTGTGCAGGATTCACTCGTTTTATTAAATCCTTTCAGCAGGAGGGCGCCATGCCACGAACCTTCGCTGTACTTCCCGATCGAAAGCGGTCGTTGAGGGCGGCCTTCACATTCACAGCCAGCTTGATTTTGCTCTGCGCAATGGCCCAGTCCCAGAGCGCATTCGTGAGAGTCAACCAGGTGGGATATGTTTCGGGCGCATCTAAACGCGCCTATCTGATGGCGTCGGGCGCTGAGATGGGCGCAACGTTCAGCGTGAAGAATTCCAGCGGCGCCACAGTGTTCGGACCAGCGGCGGTCGGCGTGAACTTGGGCTCATGGAGCTCATCATTTCCAGATGTATTTGCCTTGGATTTTGACAGTCTGATCACGGCCGGGACTTACACAATCAGCGTGAGTGGTCCGATCGCGGCTTCGTCGCCGAGCTTCAAAATCGACACGGCGGCGAATCTTTACACGAGCACGCTCGGTAACAGCCTGTATTTCTACCAGAACGAGCGCGACGGTCAAAACTTTATTGCTACCCCTTTACGCAGCGCAGCAGGCCATCTGAACGACGCCAGCGCGATCGTTTATGTCACACCTCCTATGAACAATAACGGTCGTTTCTCGGGCAGCCTCACGCCAGCCACCTTTAACGGTTCCCAAGTCGTGATTAATGCCATGGGTGGCTGGTGGGACGCCGGTGATTACATGAAATTCGTCCAGACTCACAGTTACACCGTAGCCATGATGCTGGTGGGGATTCGAGATTTTCCCAGTCAGATGGGCGCCACTGGAGTGACGCAGAACAGTTTGCACTTCACCGATGAAGGCAAGTTTGGGCTTGATTGGCTGCAGAGCATGTGGGACGACACCAACAGGATCTTCTACTACCAGGTTGCCATCGGCAACGGCAATGCCAAGACCACAAGCGACCATGATATCTGGCGATTGCCGCAGGCCGACGACACTTTCGGCGGTTGCACTTTCCAATATCGCTACGTCTGCCACAGGCCCGTGTTCGTAAACCCAGCCGCGCTGAACGCGTCAGGCCAGATCCAGTCCGGCGCTTTGATCAGCCCGAATCTGGCCGGCCGCCTGGCTGCGGATTTTGCCCTCTGTTTTCACGAATATCAGACCAGCAATGCGACGTACGCGAACCAGTGCTTGTCGTCCGCTGAGCATATCTTCGACCTTGCCAACACGGCGCCCAGTAGTTTGCTGACCGTCGCGCCTAATAGCTTCTATCCGGAAACCGAATGGCGTGACGACCTCGAGCTCGGCGCAACTGAGCTCTATTTTGCGGTACAGGGATGCGGCACTACCTGTCCAGTCAACCTGCACCCCGCGTCGTACTATCTGCAGCAGGCAGCTCACTGGGCAAACGCGTACATCACGGGACCAAACGACGCGGCTGATACACTGAATCTGTATGACGTCAGCGGACTCGCCCACTTCGAGCTATACCGAGCGCTGGCCTTGGCGGGAAATCCCAACGGCACCGGTTTGGAAACCAACCAGACTGCTCTGGTTGCTGACCTGCAGAAGCAGTTGAATAAGGCCATAGCCCAAAGCGCAACCGATGCGTTCGGTTTCGGTTTTCCGTGGTCGGTTTATGACACGACCTCCCACGGAGGCGGGCTCGCAGTTATGGCTGCTGAGTACAGCTTTCTGAATGGTCCAGCGTTGAATGGCGGGACTTCGCCAGCGGTTTATGCCAACCGGCAGCTTGCCAACATCCTGGGAGCGAATGCCTGGGGGACAGCGTTGATCGTGAATGACGGCACGACGTTTCCGCTGTGCATGCAGCATCAGGTCACAAATCTGGTGCCAACGCCGCCGAATGGTCCGCCTTTTTTGTCGGGCGCCGCGGTCGAAGGCCCCAACGGGGTCACGTCCAACGGAACGCTGAGTGGTATGGTCGCGTGTCCACCGAACGGCGTTGACGTCTTCTCGCAGTTCAACAACACGAAAGCGGTCTACAAGGATTTCGTGCAGTCGTTTCCGACGGTTGAGCCGGCGATCGACCTTACGGCGTCGTCATTCCTGGCATTTTCATGGCAAATTGCGGGTGCCCCTTCTGGAACTCCGTGAATGAAGCCCATTGGAACGTGACATAGCCGCTTTTTACACTTTCTTCCTTTCTTCCGCACTCCGGCAACGGGGATCATGGAGCCAGTCGGGGTTCGGACAGAAATGGCGGATGAAGGAAAGGCCCGGTGGTGTGCACACCCGTCAGCGCGGCAATGGACAGGGACGCTAGTGTCAGAGCCTGCGGATCGCTCGCGAGTTGGTTCCGAGCGAGAACAAAACGTGGCAATGCAAGAAGACCGCAAAGCAGCAGAAGAGTAAATGGGCGGAGCATATCGCTTCCTCCATCACAAAGAACAGTCGGTTAGAGCAGTCCTATTCGGTCGTACCCAGTCGTCGCCTGTACAAAAGTCCACACTCGTGATCCTTCGCCAAGCACCTTGGCGCAACCTGCTCAATACTTCAAGGGAAGCAGCGAGAAAGAATCACTGACGGAACTGAGAAATCCCGTCCCCCCTCGGCGAACTCCACCCGCCAATTGCGGCGGAGACTACACTGATCGCATAGGACTCTGGATTGAGTTCCTGTCCAAACATGGTCAATCGCGCTTGAGGATTGTGTTCAGTTAGATATTCACCTGCCACCGACAGCATGCCGCCGGTGCCCGCAGTCGGGTCATAGATGGTGCGCACGACGCCTGGCTTCGCCAGCACATCGTCATCTTCAATAAAGAGCAGATTAACCATTAGGCGGATCACTTCACGCGGCGTGAAATGCTTTCCGGCCGTCTCATTCGAGATTTCCGCAAACTTCCGGATCAACTCTTCAAAGACCAGCCCCATTTGGCTGTTGCTGACCTTGTCGGGGTGCAGATCGACTTGGGCAAAGCGCTCTGTAACCAGATAAAGCAGTCCAGCCTTCGCAAGACGGTCAATCTGAGCGTAAAACTCGAAGCGCTCGAAAATGTCGCGGACCGCTGGAGAGAATGCTTGGATATCGCGCGACAGCTTAGCAGCAAGCTGTACAATGATTAGCTAAGCGGTAAGCTGAGGACGTCCCAGCGCGCGGAATTGGAGTCGGGGTTGAGCAGAAAAGACGATATGTTGCGGCAGGCAATGAGTGAGATGGGGCGGCGCGGTGGTCTAGCCGCAGCCAAGAAAATGACTGCGAAGCAACGGACAGAGCGAGCCCGCAAGGCTGGTAAAGCGCGTCAGGCGAAAGCCAAGGAGGCGAAATGAGGGGTGACGGCAGACTGTACAAGCATCCAAGCAGTAAGTTTTGGTGGTGCGAGTACTGGCTTCGCGGAAAGCAATACCGCCAGAGCACCGGGGAAACGGACGAGAAGCATGCGACGAAGTTCCTGAAGCGGAAAATCAGGGAGACCGAGAACGACAAAGAGGGAATCAAGCGATTCAGCCCTCCGCAACAGGAACGCGTGACGGTCAACGAGATTCTCGATGACCTGGTCGGGCATTACAAGCGGGGAGGCGAGAAAGGCATTCCGCGGGAAGTGTCACCGCAGATGACTTCCCATCTCAAACCATTGCGCGAGTTCTTTGGTGAGTTTCGGGCGATGCAGGTTGGGAGCAGGGACATTGAGGCGTTCAAGTCCCAACTGAAGGTCGCCAAGAAGGCCAACGCTACGATTAATCGATCGCTGCAACTACTCTCTCAGGCTTACAGCTATGCCCTAAAGTCCGACCCTCAAAAGCTGAATCGTGCTCCCATGATTAAGCGGTATAGCGAGAAAGGCAACGTACGCAAGGGCAAATTCACTCCCGCCGAGGCCGAGGCAGTGTTTAACAATCTGCCGCGATACATGTCCGATGTTGCCAGATTCGCCTATGAGACGGGCCATCGTTCCAGTGAGATTCGGAAACTGTGCTGGTCTCACCTGGAGCCCGATGCTATTCGCGTCCCAGGATCAATAACGAAGAACGGCGAGGAATGCCAGATTGTGTTGACGGAGGAAGTAGAAGACATCCTCAGTCGCAGAAAGAGCGACAGGCGCCCGGGCTGTGACCTGATCTTTCACCACGATGGAGCGCCGATTGTCGATTACCGCAAGTGCTGGCGTTCGGCCTGTGTCTGTCTCGGACTGGGCGCCTACTACTGCCGTGATTGCCGCGATGCTGAGTGCAACTACACCTTCAAGCTGGATGCCAACAAGAAATGCTCGGCGTGTGGAAAGTCATGGAGCGAGAATCCGAAGTACGTCGGCAAAATCTTCCATGACTTTCGGCGTAGCGCGGCACACGAGTCATGGAAATCCGGCAGTTCGGTGGAGGATTGCATGAAGATCACCGGACACAAAACCTCCAGCATGTTCAAGCGCTATGCAGACCTGTTCAGCGATGAAGAGCAGAGGGCTCAACAGCGCGCAGTTCAGAACCGCCGGCGCGAGTGGAAGAAGGCGCAAGCCGCGAACGTAGTCACCATGCCAACACGTACGGCGGTTCAATAGAACCCGCACATTACCCGCACATTTAAAAGGGGAGCCTAAATTTAGGCTCCCCTAACTTTATGATTCCATTGGTTGCGGGGGGTGGATTTGAACCACCGACCTTTGGGTTATGAGCCCAAAACTATTAGTAGTTTCAACAACTTACAAGACGCGGGTGGCCCTCGAAAACCCTTGTAAGAAACGCCAAGGAATCGTTATTGGACAGCTAAAAGACAGCGAACGATTGCAGTGTCGGCGGAACGCCGATTCCGACGGTTTAGTCCGCCTTTTTAGGCTCCAATGATTTTGCTCAAGAATTCCAGGATCAGATGCGTGCCGGAAATGCATGGCTCCATGCGCGCTTATCGGGACCAATTCGGGTATCACTTACGGATGCGCGTCATCAGCAGGCATTAACAACTGCCTCTTTTGCGCCGATAAATCACAGCGATGGAGGGCCAGTCAGTTGACGATTAATGAAGCTCTTGTCTGCTTAAGCACCCGATCGCGCACAGAACTTAAACTCAACAGGATTCCAACGAGAATAGTGCTGTACCGGCATAGCAGAGCCGAACTCTGTGAGGAAACCACCTGTGAGTGGGTCTTCACTGTGGACTAATGTCAGGGCCTAACACCGCGAAGATCAGACGAACTGCCCGGAAGATTTGGTGTGAGATAGACGCCATTCTGTACCTTGGCTGGAGTCACGAAATGTTCCTGCAGGTGTGGGATGCACTCAAGAAACAACGCATCGTGCCCGAGAGCGACGTGATTGAAGAGCGCCAGGTGCTGATGAATCTGGCCCATGTCTCCCACGTGGGGAACCACCGGCAGTCCGAATTTGCGCGCGAGTAAGCTTACGGTGATGAACTCGGAAATCCCGGCAACGCGAGTGCAATCGACTTGCACGAAGTGCACCGCACCGGCTTGCATCATGTTCTTGAACATGACGCGGTTGGGAACATGCTCACCAAGGGCAATTCGAGTCGGCGCAATCGCATCCGCCAGTTTCTTGTGCGCGGCGATATCGTCCGGGTGGGTCGGTTCCTCCACGAAATAGGGTGACATCGCCGAGAGTTCACGGCAAATTCTCACAGCAGTGGGAAGCGTCCATTGCTGGTTCGCATCCAGCATGATCATTGCGTCGGAGCCTGCCATTTCACGCAACATAAAGGCGCGCCGCAAATCACGGGAGCCATCTTCGGAGCCGACTTTGAGTTTGAATGCGCGAAAGCCACGTTGAAGAGCTTGTTGCGCTAAGGATTTTACTTTGTCATCTTCGTATTGGAACCAGCCCACTGATGTATCGTAGCCAGGATAGCCATCCTGCAGAATGCGCTCTCGTGCCCAACGTCCGGACATCTGGTTCTCGAGAAGACATCGAGCGTCTACAGAGGTAAGAACATCTTCGAGATAGCTGAGGTCGAGAAGGTTCACCACTTGCTGAGGATTGAGATCCAGCAAGAGGCGCCATAACGGAACGCCACGCAACTTTGCCCACAGGTCAAAGCAAGCATTGGTGACGGAAGCGAGGGCCAGATGCACCACACCCTTGTGCGGTCCGAGCCAACGCAGTTGAGGGTCGTTTGCCAATTGCCTTGAAATCTCGCCGAAGCTGGACATCAGTTCTTCGACGTCGCGTCCTATGACTTCCCTGGCCAACATTTCAATCGCTCGGCACACGAGTTGATTCCCGTTGCCGAGCGTTAGCACAATCCCTGTGCCAAATTTCTTGGCTTCAGTGATCAGCAGTGTCGTCGCGAACGCATAGTCGGAGCCGGAGTGTACTGCATCGCTGCCGGCGCCCTCGGGAAGTGGGAAGCGTACATCCCTGGTTTCAAGCGCGATGATTCGGTCGTCCATATAAGTAGCTGACTGCAGAATCAGATTCTTTTTCCGACAAAATGAGATTTCGACTATATTGAAGCGCTTGGGTTGCGCGCAACCTCGATCCCCTCAAAAAGGGTCCCTGCGGGCGCGTTCAGGCGAGTCGATCATCAAGGGGAATCACAATGAAACGCTACGGGTCGGTAATCGGAGTGAAGCCGGAGGCAATCGAGGAATACAAGATGTTTCATTCGGCGGTTTGGCCGGAGGTTTTGAACATGATCAGAAATTGCAATATCCGCAATTATTCCATCTTCCTCAAAGATGACTTGCTGTTCGGTTATTGGGAATACCATGGTACAGATTTTCAGGCGGACATGGCGAAGATGGCGGCTGATCCCAAGACTCAGGAGTGGTGGAAAATAATGGGACCGATGCAACGTCCGTTTGAGTCCCGCGCCTCCGGCGAATGGTGGGCCGCCATGGAAGAAGTCTTTCATCTCGATTGAGGAAGCATGGTGAAGTGTGCTGCATTTGCAATCCAGGCAGAGTAGCGGCAAATTCAGTCTGATATCGGTGTGAACACTTGCCTTACGTCCCCCTGATTACGCGCCGCAATTGGCGCATCATGTCACGAGAACTTTGCTCAATCGTGCCGTCCTGGTAGATTCCGATGTTGATCGTCGTGACGACTTGGTGTTCCATGTTGGCCTTCACGTGTGCGATCAAGTCCTCCGTGCTGAATTGAGGCGGTGGAATCGGACCGGTTTCGCTATGCACCCATTATGGCAGCATGGATACCATCCCGTGGGCCTGAAATCC
>Ga0070699_100002280_pt1 | contig 17267 bp, 15 predicted proteins | sample KBSK1503metaG_FD_65473 | JGI IMG/M metagenome (GOLD analysis project Ga0070699, IMG submission 65473) | Corn, switchgrass and miscanthus rhizosphere microbial communities from Kellogg Biological Station, Michigan, USA - KBS K1-50-3 metaG | ecosystem: Host-associated > Plants > Roots >... | reverse complement strand
TCTCCATCAGCTTTGACAAGTTCCAGGGTGGTTACTGCCGTAGCGAGATTTCCGTTTTGATCACCTGAACCATGTGTAGCGGTTGCACAGGCACCAGCGACTGAAATGTGCGGCAGAGATGCCAGGTTGTGGAGCGCAAAACCTTCGATGTATAACTGTTGAGAAAGTTGACCATAACGAATGCCCGCCTCAACGGTCACAGTGCGGCGGTCGCGATCCAGCGCTACTACATGATCGAAGTTTTCGAGCGAGATGAGATCCTCAGATGAGTCGGCGATATCGTTGAAGGAATGGCGCGAGCCCAGTGCTTTCAGTTTTTTGCCATGACTCACAATTTCTTGAATTTGTTCAATAGTTTCAGGTTTGTGCAAGCGTGTCGCGTGATAAGCTAAATTGCCAGCCCAATTATTTAGATTATGAGTCATGTTTCTTTCCTCCATGGTTGTGCGGCGGAATTTCTCCCAGCGGTTTGGATGATTAAGAAAACACTTATGAGCAGAAGCACAATGATCCCATATGCCGAGCGGATTCCGACTGCATCGGCCAGACGACCTAGTATCAAAGGGAGCGCCAAAATCGCCGTGCCAGATGCCAGTGTAGCACGAGCTCCTGCCCGAACCGTGTTTCCATCCGCGGCGTTGATCGCAAGTGAAAGGATGAGTGGATATAAATTTGCCACGCCTAGACCTGTGATGAAGAGTCCGCTCAACGCCACGAAACTGCTGGCTGCTTTCCAAAAGAGCAGAAAGCCAACTCCGGCAGTAAGGATCGAAACTGTCACGACCAACCGTGTGGAAAATCGCTGAACGAGGCGACTGCCAAGGACACGCCCCAGAATCATCGCAGCCAGGAACAAACTGACGGCCTGGGCGGCATCGGCTTTAATCAATCCCATCACTTGCTCCAGATAATCAGCACTCCAGAAGACCATGCAAAATTCAATAGAAACTCCGAGAACAATCCCTGCCCAATAGAGCCAGTACAGAACAGGCAGCGATTTCTTCGCTTGAGATGGTGTTGCTGTTACAGATGTATTTGGGGATGAATCTGTTCCAAAAATCATGAACATCAGGATCGGAATTCCTGCCATGCTTCCCAATGCCCAGCGCCAACTACCCGTGGATTGAGTGAACCAGCCCACCAGCAACGGCGCGGATGTGGCGAAGAGTGATGCAATCATGTTCGCTTCTGACAACGCAACAGCTCTCATCTCGCCATGTTGATCAGATAATGCCGAGGGGACGATGGCAAGAATCAGCGAACCAATGAACCCCATCAGAAACGATGCGCCAATGGTGATGACAGGATTTCTACCAACCAATAAGAGCAAGGCACTCAGACTCATACCAAAGAGTCCCAGCCAGAGGGAACATGAGCGCCCGAGGCGTTGAATGACTACATGTCCACCCAGACCAATCAGCAGAATGCCGATTGCAAAGGCTGTGAAATGAAAACTGCTAACGGTATAAGTGAGTTTGAGTTCTTCTTTTAGAAACGGCGTAATCGGACCCAGTACGTTGAGGAAATAGCCATAGATCGCCAGCGATAAATAAGCCAGCCAGGTGAAACGATCTCGATGAAAGGTTCGACGCATTTGAATTTGCCTTTGAAGTGTTCAAAGGGAATTGTAACGCGCTTTGATGAAATGATTTAGAACAAGGCTTCGGAGATCTAACAGACCTCCGAAGCCTTAAACTTAATCGAAGTAGTAAATTGATGCAATGACGTCTCAAGGCCGCTTGGGGCTCCATTGTAGTTTATCCATTTGGAAACCAGCGATGGATCGTCCGGTAGGCAAGTCTGCCAATAACAAAGGTGGAGTAATTGTATCTGTCAAATCCAACAGAAAGACTTGTTTATTGCTGATGTATGCTAGACAATTCCCATCGGCTGAAATGGTGGGGGCATAGGCTGAGGTAACTAATTGAATCGGTTCTGTGCCATCAGCGTGAGCCAGATAAATCACGCGGTCAGTGGGACTTCTACCAAATTCAAATACGAGCGATGTACCATCTGCTGACCAGCTTAGGTTTGCCGACTCTGGCAGAGATGAGCCAGATCCTTTAGGTGTGGGCAAGGTGGCAAGAACAGATTTGTTACCAGTGGCAATCTCTTCAGAGACAAGGCGCGCTTCACCCAACGTTCGATCCATTTCGACATAGGCAAGCCGCGAACCATCTGGTGACCAGGCAAAACCGCTTTCGTCATCCACCAGCGGACTGATCAATCTGACCTGCAAGCCATCGAACTTGACTTCGAACAAGCCTGAAGAAGATGCATTTGCGCCGCGAAAGATCATGCTGCTGTTATCTGGTGAAAATTGGGGTATGGCAAATAACTGCAGGTCCAGCTTTCTCTCGAGCAGATTCGTTCCATCCGCATTGACCACATACACAATTGTATTATTTTGGACTGACCACATGAGGAGTTGTTTCCCATCCTGCGACCAGGCAACTTCCATCAAATAACCGAGTTCAGAGTTGGGGATGACAGGCTGAAGTGGATGATCGACAGAGTCAGTTACATAAATATTGCCGGCGCCTGTCGTATTGCCGACTACGGCTAATTGTCCATTCGATGACCAGGCAAAGGAACGCAGTTCGCCAATGGTGTTTTGTTCATCGAGTGGAACAAAGACGGTCTTCTCTTGATTTGTCACGAAGACTGAAAAATTGTGGGCAAGCGCCAAAGGACCGGCACAAATATTGCCAGCTCTGACTTTTTCTTCAAATGACATTTCCGGCGTGGGTGTTTCATTTGTCGCGGGCTGAACGCCAGACACTATGGAACGTATAGTCCAACTCAGCAAGAATATAGCGCCCAGAGCTGCCAGCGCCCAACCTACCGTCCCCACGATGTTCGTATGCCAGCCTTGTTTCGGCTGGATTTGTTTTTTTGCTTTGTCCATTAATTTAGTCTCCAGATTCCATTGAAAGGTTGGGGAAACCCGCATATCTTCCGCGGTGGCTTGCAATGTCCAGGCCACAGGTCGTTCATCAGCCGAGAGTTGATTTAGGATGTTTTTATTCATAGTCCACTTCCAATGCCAGGGAGGTGCGAGTACGCAGATCTTGCAATCCACGCGAAATAAGCATTTTGACTGCGGCTTCGCTTTTGCCTAACACGAGTCCAGCTTCGCCAAAACTGAGTTCGCTAAAGAAGCACAGGATCAACGCTTCAGCACGGTCGCGGCTGATATGCCTGAGTGCGCCGATGACTTCATCCATTTGCAGGCGCCTATAAGCTGCTTTGTCGGTGGGCAGGCTGGGGGTCGGGATTTGAAGCGCCGCGTCCAACGGGACCTCAGGCTTGCTCCCGCGAAAAAAGCGGGCGCGCAGCCTTGACGCAATCCCCATTAGCCAGGCGATATAAGGTCCCGTCCCGCGATATGAGTCGATTCCTTCCAGCGCCGCCATGAAAGTCTGTGACGTCAGGTCTTCGGCATCTTTTTCGTTGCCCGTGTGTACCAGATGATAGCGATAGACGCTCGTGAGGTGACGGTGATATAGCTCGGCGAAGGCTTGAAGGTCAGTGCGGGCTTGATGGGCGAGACGGGCATCATCCATCAAAGGATATTGGTTTTGCCGTAGGTTCATAAGGGTGGTCATGGGTCTCCTGCAGGATGACGTACACCTTATATGTTCCAGAAGACTGAAGAATCGTAACAGGGAATTTGGACACTTCCTGAGAGAAAGTTAATGGAAAGAACGGTTTGGAAATTATTAAAATAGGCTTCCAAAGCCCAAGCCTTGGAAGCCTCAATTTGATTTAAACGTGTGTAGTTATTTAGGGCGCGCCAAATTCAAATCTCTTAGTTCCCCTGGAGCAAAGTCTCAGATATATCCCCGTGCCTGAGAGCCCTGAATACGTTTTGGGCTCCAAAGCACCTCCGGTCGAACCCGTAAATATGGATACTTTTACAAATGCAAGATTCCATATATCGTCATCGTTCTCAGGCTCAAAGCGGATATATTTTGGATATTTATCCAAAATTTCTGTGACTAGTGGATAGGGGGAACGGGGATCGTTATCCACTGCGTTCAAGATGGAAGCACCATATCCCAAAATGAAGGTCTGAGCGCTCGTGTTTGCTGCGAAGTCGTTGCCGGAATTATCCAGACGGAATTCCCTGCCTCCCACCCCTAAATAGACGCGTCCGTTTGTGCCATCGCTGCCGGTATCAATCACTACCTCGATTTTAGTAATATTAGTCATTGTATATTCTCCTTTTGTTGAAACTTGTTGTTGCTAAATAATGCATTGAGACTAAGTAGATTTCATACTCGACCTCCGGTTGGATCTTGAAAAGCTGTTTATAGACATTTTTATTTCGTCGTTGGTGTCTTTATTTTGTCTCAGTAGAACTGCCAAAACAATATAAAAGGCCGCCAAAAACTGCCAATCATGACGGGCAATATCAAAACAGGTCGATTGAGAGGACTCAATAAAAAAGGCTTCAGAAAGCACGCTTTCTGAAGCCTTTTTTATCCTGCCGAACTTAAGCATTCATATAAACCGGTAGCAATTGGCAGTTAATTAGCTTGGATTGGCAGTCTACTAACGAAATAATGAAGATATTGTTATCCACCTGTTACAAAGGAGAAAAAATGAAAACCAAATTGTCAAAAATTGCCCTGTTCGTTTTTATGGCGCTGACTCTGATCCTATCTGCCTGCGGCGCGAGCGCGCCAGCGGCAACACCCACAGTGCCTGCAACAGCGACAGTCACGGCCACCATTGCACCCACCTTCACCCCAACCGTCACATTCACTCCAACCAGAACCCCCAAACCAACTGCCACGCCAAATCTGGCAGCCACTCAGCAATATGAAGACTTTTTTGCTGTTGTTCAGAAAATCCACGACGCAGGCCAAATTTCGACCACTGAAGGTAAGTTTGTGGAACTGGATGATTACGGCGATGACCTTGCCAGCAAACTCTCATACTCATGGGGTGATACCAGCGTGAGTGCCCGGAATTTTATTGTCCAGGCTGATTTTGAGTGGAGTACGGCCATTAAAACAACGAATCTCTCAGGCTGTGGCTTCGTCTATCGCATCCAGCCCAATAAAGATCATTATCTTATTCTGCTGGACTCCTATGCTGGAATTAAGCTGGCAAGCAGTACCGATCGGGGAACCTATTCCATGGGTTCGCCCAGCAAAGGCGATCAGAAACTGGCTGATTACGGTTCCGGGCCATATCATGCGAAGTTTACGATGGTTGTGAATGATCTCAAGAATTATGTGTACGTCGATGACGTTTATTATGGCGAATATGACCTTTTGGAGTTTAGAATAACCGAGTCAGGACCGTTCGCAGGCGCTCTTTTGTCTGCTACAGAATCAGGCTATGGAACGCACTGCGCGATAACTAATATCCGTGCCTGGATTATTGATCCGTAGATCACACCCGGTTCTTGCCATACAATATCACTAAATAATTTTGAGCGACATTTCAATGCCGCTCAAATTGGTTTTTAATCATCAACTGGGATTAGTCATCGAATGGGCATAGTGTAGCAAACTGCAGCTCCCTCCAGAACCACGGTTCCGTCAGAAAGCATGACGCGTGTATTCAATTCGGTGATCGGTTTATCCTCCCGCACCTTGGTGATTTTCACTTCACCAATGATGGTATCGCCGGGTCGGACAGGCGCTTTGAAACTCCAGTTGACTTGCAGGAACACGGTTCCGGGACCCGGCAGGTCTTCTGCAACAACAGCATTGAGGATTGCGCTTGTGATGCCACCCTGGACTACTATTCCGCCGAAGCGCGTATTCTTCGCTGCTTCTTCATCGTAGTGCAAAGGATTGCGGTCACCGCTGATTTCGGTGAACAGTTCGATATCCCGCGAAGTGACGGATCTCGACCGTTGTGCTTTCTGCCCTACTATGGGAATTCCGCGGGGCCAGATATCACTCACTGTTTTCATAGGGTCATCCTTTGCATGGGAATGAATGGATTATATGTCTGTCAAGAATGGATGTTGTAACCCAAAATGCGCCGCGTATACAAAATGAATAACGACTTTTCAACTACTCCATTTCACGGAGAAACTTGGGTTATTTTTGAGCGCTTGGTCTACTTCCCAGCCAGCCTGCTCCAATTGTCAGGATTGTGATGAAGAGCGCGCTGAGTCCCAAGCCATCAAATAGGATATTGACCAGACCTGTCAGGGCGCCTAATATCACTCCGTGCAGCGGAAGGGCTGATTCGACGCGGCGCGCGATGTGTCTCGCGCCTAAAATCGTGAATAAAATCAGGCTGATGGGTCCGATCCATGGAGCGTATTGGTTTGAAAAGGCGGTGATCATCGTTTGGTCAGGCGCGCCGCGTGCCTGGAAAGCCAGGGAGGTTGCATAGCCCGTGACGATAACGAAAATAGTGAGAAAACTGAGGAGACAGACTACAAGCGCAGTGAGCACAACGCGTACCCATTTGATTTGTGAAAATTGAGTGGTCATGGCGGGAATCTCCTTTGGATTAACCTACGCAGGAAGGAGATGAGAGTTGCTGACTTTTCCAGTAAAGCAAATCACTTGACTCGTTGTAAGACGATTTCAAGATGTTTCGTGGATTGGTCCACTTTGGTCGTGTGCATTTCCGTTTCGTAGCAGAGCGTATCGCCTTCCAACTCAAACGTGCGTGCGGACGAGATCATGCGCGGGTCATTCGTGATCGTTTTGCTCAGAAAACGGATTCGGATTATGTCCGTCGTTGAATCAATAATACCTATCAACACTTCGGTGCGACCAATTTGAGCGGCTGTCAATTCCAAGTCACCATTTTCAAGGATGCGGATGAAACCACTTTCCCAATGGGATTCGAGCCACTCGGTTGTCCCATCGTACCGCTTTTGGGTGCGTTGTTCATAAGCCAGAGTTTTTTCGTCGCGGCGCGTGAAAGTGAGCGTTTCGCGATAATCAAACGAAGTGACTGTGGGAAATTGTCCGCGACCTTCGCCTGCCCAGGTCCCTTCGAGGAGGGTGAAGAGGTGATGAGTGGTTGTTGAGTTGTTACTCATGCCGTATTGTGCTTAGGTGCAGAATGTCGTTGACCTTGGATAATGGAAAGAACTGTGTTGAGGTTTTGGGCAAAAAATTTACGGAGCCGCTATACCCAGTTTTGCATTCTCCAATGCTAGCTCACACCAACTATAATCTTCCTTAGTATTCAGCCTTATGCCATTTTCTAAAGCCACTATAGCTGAGTCAAAATCACCTTTTTTAGTATAGGTGATACCTAAAACGCAATATGCATATGAGTTTTGCTCTATTTTAATGGATTCTTGATAGTCTAAGATAGCTTCATCGAAGTTGTGCAATTCAGCGTAAGCATTTCCACGCCCAAGAAAGGCATTCCATTTATTTGGGTCCAATTCGATAATTTTGTTGTAATCGGCAATCGCTAAATCATACTCTTTTAACATAGAATAGGCATTGCTACGATTAAAATATGCCTCTAAAAAGCTAGGATCAATTTCGAGTGCTTTTGTACAATCATCAATAGCTAGATCATATTTTCCTTGGGCGCTATAAGCATAACTGCGATTTATATATGCCTGTTTGGCGTTCGGATCAATTTCGATTGCCTTGTCGGAGTCGGAAATAGCTAGATCATATTTCCCCAGTACATCATAGATGCTACCACGATTAACATATGGTTTTACCCAGTTTGGATTGATCTTAATTGCCTTGGAATAATCAGTAATAGCCAAATTGTATTTTCCCAGCTTGTTATATGTATTTCCACGATTATAGTATGGAACCTCAAAGCCCGGATCAATCTTAATCGCTTGAGTAGCATCGGCAATAGCTAAATCATCTTTTCCTTGTTCATGATAGGCTTGACTTCGATTGATATAGCCATCTTTGATGTTCGGGTCAATTTCAATCACCTTAGTAGCATCTGTGACGGCTAAATCATATTTTCCCTGTTTAAAATAAGCTGCTCCCCTGTTTAGATAAGCTTCTCTGCAATTTGAATTAATTTCAATTGCTCTATCAGAATCAATTATTGCTAAATCCGGTTTTCCATTTGCAAGATACGCAGATGCTCGGTTGACATAAGCTCTTATATCGTTCGGGTTCAATTCAATCGCCTTAGTGTATTCAGTAATTGCAAGATCATTTTTTCCTTGCGATACGTAAGCTGCTGCCTGTGTAAGATACGTTTCTAGATTGCTTGGATTAATTCGCATTGCCTTTTCATAGTCAGCTTCTGCCAATTTGTAATTTTTTTGAATGGTATATTCGTCGCCTCGCCAAAGATATGCATCAACGTAGTTTGGATCGATCTCTAGAGCTTTTGTGAAATCAGCTATTGCCAAATCATGTTTCCCTTGAGAGCTGTAAGCGGTTCCACGAAAAGCGTAAGCCAATTTATCACTTGGGTTGAGTTCAATTGCTCGATTAAAGTCAAAGATCGCCAGATTGTAGTAGCCTTGGTCTTTTGAAATTAAGCCTCGATTGTGATAAGCAATTTCGCAAGTTGGGTCAACAATTGACGCAAATGTGTATTCTAATGCTGCCTGTACAAATCGACCTTCTGCGTAGAGTGTGTTGCCTCGATTGACAAATTGACAAGCTGTAGAAGAATAAAATACTGGCACGATCCCTATTAGCCATACAAAAGCCAGTAAGTAGAAGAAACCAAAACCAATTCGAGCAATCCTTTTATGAGGTCGAATGGTTCCAGAGATGGTTGCCTCAGGTGCAAACAACATATTACCTTCAACTGAGGCACTGATTTTATTATCTGGTCTTCCTGAATAATAAGCGACATAGCAACATATCCATAACAGTAAGGCTGTGACTAGAACATCATAAGTAAATCTACTAAAGAAAGGCTCTTTGCGCAGATACAGCATAGCAAAATTAGCCAATGTTGAAAGAATGGCGATAAAAACTAGACCTTTTTCCCAAGTTTTCTTCTTTGACTTCATTAATTGCTCACTGTTAGTAACTGATATTATAAGGCTGCCTTCATATACAAGCAACAAAAGCCTCGGAGAGACATCACTCTACGAGGCTTCTTTTAGTTAGATGTTTATTTTACATGTTCAAATCATATCCCTCAGGCAACCAACAACACAACACCAACTCTCTCGCCGCTTTGACCTCATCCACTATGGTGCCGAGTTGAAAGATACCTGACATAAATTTCAGTTATATGCGAAGAATCCTTCGTAATGAAGAACAGTCTCGTGATTGTTATACAGCTACCATGACCCGGTCTCGCCCTTCACTTTTGGCCTGATAGAGCGCCGCGTCAGCGGACTGCAAAATCATCTCAGCACTCTCACCATGATTGGGAAAAGTCGCAACGCCAGCAGAGAGGGAAAGTGGGCCCAGGGATGAGCCATTAAAATCGACGTGAAGCGCCCTGACCCCCGCACTTAATTCCTCGGCCCGCTGTTGAACCAGTTCCAGGCTCGCGCCTGGCAAAACAAGTGTGAACTCCTCACCTCCATACCTACAAGCGATATCACCACCGCGCACATGTCGCTGTAGGAATCGACCCAGCGTTTGGAGCACGACATCTCCGGCGTCATGGCCGTGAGTGTCGTTAAAGCGCTTGAAGTGATCGAGGTCCATCATAATCACACTGAACGGCGAATTGTTGCGCCTGGCGCGCTCGGTTTCAAGCGAGAGAGCTTCCTCCAAATAGCGTCGATTGAACAAACCAGTAAGCGGATCACGAATTGACTGTTGACGCAATGAGTCGCGTAATTTCAAGTTAGAGAGAGCCAGCGCGATCTGTTCGGTAAAAACCCTCAAAAGAGAGCGCTGTGTTTCGGAAAATGCCTGGGTAATGTTGGTGCCAGGCTCGAAGTAAACATGCAGCAAAGCCAGCACTTCACCATGTGCCATCATGGGCAGGCAAATATATGGGTTGGTATGTTTGACATGAGGACACAAAACGCTGTGTTGGGGATCGGGCGTTTCATACAATTGACCCTGGCGCAGCGCCCAGCAATCATGAGGCGCGAACATTGATTCATGTCCTTCCGCCTCTCCCCATGTTGTGGCTATTTCCAAAAGGTTCCGGGAGCTTCGAAAGATATAGAGTGCTCCCGTTTGGTCAAGAAATAACTGCCGGGCGAAATGGGCAATGATTTTGTTGGCCTCATCCAGGGTAAAACAAGCGTGCAGGAGGCTTGTCATCTTGCTTAACTGCTCGTTGACACTGGCACTTTCCCTTAGTTCTTTGAGCGCTAGTGCTCGCGCGGTGACTGCCTGACGTAGATCACGCCACCTGCGTATTAAGAAAATCGTCAGCACAATGCTCAGAGCAACGACGATAACGATTATTTCGTCAAGACCATACTCCTGATGTTGTAAGACCAGCTCCAACCAGTCTCCGGTTTGAAGAAGGAATCCAGCTACAACTACAATCAAAACAATGATCGCGAAAAGTATGAGTTCCGATCTAAGTTGCGGTGAAAGAGCATTCGTAGATTCTTGTGATTGTTGTAAATCTGCCGTGGACTGTTTGGAATTAGGAAGAAAGTGAGGGGAGGACATGAGCAATCTCCACTATAAATGGGGCAAAGGTCGATGAATAACGATAAGCCTCTCAATGTACAACAGGATACGCCAAAAAGCTTGTCAGTTTAATTTCAATTCGATATTCAGAATATCCTATCAACCGTATGGCTTACCGGCATACTTCACTTTCAATACAAGTATAGCACTACCAGAGAGCCTCGAAGAATTCTTCGAGGCTCTCTGGTCTAGGTTACCAACAAATCATTAAGGTATCGTAATCTTCAGCCAGCTAGCACCTTCGGTAGGACCAACTCCCTCGCTGCTTTGACCTCATCCACTATAGTGCCGAGTTGTGTGGCCGTAGGTGGGCGAGTAGGTAGATATCAAAATGTACAGTAGTACAATTTAGTAAAATTTAACGGAGGTCGTTATGCCTGCTGATTTGAAGTTGCTCGAAGAAGTGCCGTTTTTCAAACTTTTAGATTCAGACGAGCGCGTAGAGTTGGCGGCCGTGCTGGACGAAGCGCGGATCGCCAATGGCGAAACGCTCTTCAAAATTGGCGATCCCGGCGATTCGCTCTATATTGTGCGCACCGGCCTGGTAGAGATGTTTGTAAAAGACCATACAGGAGAGAAGATTCTCCTAACGACAGCCGGTCCGGGTGATCTATTTGGCGAACTGTCTCTGCTTGATAACGGGCCGCGCGCCGCGACGGCTGTCGCACTTGAAGATACTGACCTACTGGTATTGGATCGCGGCGACCTGCTGCTGTTCCTGCGTAGAAAACCCGATGCGGCACTTGATCTGATGACAGTGATGGGTCAGCGCCTCCGCCGATCGGACGACTTACTGCGCGGACGCGTCTCCCGGAATGCGAATGAAGAGATTGAAGACAAACGCACCGCGATTGAAAAGTCTGCCGACTGGATCGCCGAGTTCAGCGGCAGCATCCCATTCCTGCTTATTCACGTTCTCATTTTTGCAGTCTGGGTCATATGGAATTCGATCCCAAGGCTCAATCCTTTTGACCCCTTCCCATTTGGCTTGCTGACCATGGTGGTCTCGCTCGAAGCCATTATTCTGTCAGTGTTCGTGCTGCTCAGCCAGAACCGGCAGGTCTTCAAAGATCACATCCGCTCGGACATTGAATATGAAATCAACTTGAAGGCTGAGTTGGAAGTAGCTCATTTACATGAAAAGGTTGACCATCTCCATGCCGACATTAATTTGCGCTTGCACAATATAGAGAAATCATTGTTGGCGAAGAAAGATGGAGCAGCATGAAAGTGGGTGTGGCAATTCAATTGCCGCACCCACTTTTATCTTTTCGTATCAGACAGGCGAGGTCGCCAAAGTCCACACGGGAGGTCAGGTCGAGGCTGATGGGCACCACCGCCACATCATGCCTCCGCTTTAACGACTATCCACCCTTATATGAAATTCTTTACGCGTTCACATCATAATTCTCAGGCAACCAACAACATAACACTAACTCCCTCGCCGCTTTGACCTCGTCCATCCGTCCAAATTGCGTATTATTCGGTGCGGACTTCACGATGGCAGGATTGGTCTTCGCTTCCTCGGCAATCTTTATCAGCGCGTCGGCGAAGGCGTCGAGCGTATCCTTGTTTTCGGTTTCGGTCGGCTCGATCATCAATGCCTCGTGGACGATGAGCGGGAAATAGTTTGTGGGCGGGTGGAAGTTGTAATCCATCAGGCGCTTGGAGATATCCAACGCGCGGACGTCTGAGCCTTCGAACTGCCCTTCCGCGACGAACTCGTGCATGCAGATGCGGTCAAAGGGGATGTGATAGGTATCGCGCACTTTTGCAAGAAGATAATTCGCATGGAGCACAGCATATTGTGAGATGTCCTTGAGTCCATCCGGTCCGTGCATGGCGATGTAGGTGAACGAACGGACGAAGCCACCGCCGAAATGTCCGTGGAAGGCTTTCATGCGCCCGATAGATTGGGTAGGTTTGACGAAGCCGTACAGCGGTGGCATGTCATCATCCGCTTGTGCGTCTTCGATGATGCCAACCAACGGCTCGGGCAAAAAGTCCACGAGATGCGCAGCGACACCCACGGGACCAACACCAGGTCCACCGCCGCCATGAGGAACAGAGAAAGTCTTGTGCAGGTTGAAGTGCATCACATCGAAGCCCAGGTCACCGGGGCGGACGATGCCAAGCAACGCGTTCAGATTTGCGCCATCGCCATACATCAAGCCGCCACAGCCATGCACCAGCTCGACCACCTTTTCGATGTTTTCATCGAACAAGCCCAATGTATTCGGGTTGGTGAGCATCATGCCAACGACGGTATCGTCGCAGGCAGCTTCGAGCGCTTTCAAGTCAACATTGCCGCGTTCATCGGATGGAATCGTCTGAACGCTCATGCCCATCATGCCCACCGACGCGGGGTTTGTCCCATGCGCGGCATCAGGGATGAGCATCTTGGTACGTTTGTTGTCACTACGTGATTGATGATACGCGCGCATGATCAATACGCCTGTAAATTCTCCGTGCGCGCCCGCGGCGGGTTGCAACGTCACACCGGCAAAGCCGGCGATCTCTTTGAGCCATTCCTGCAATTGATACATCAACGCGAGATTGCCCTGCACGGTCTCAATCGGTTGCAGTGGGTGAGTGAATAAAAACCCTGGCAAGCGACATGTATCTTCGTTGATCTTCGGGTTGTATTTCATCGTGCATGAACCCAGCGGATAGTAGCCACCGTCCACGCTGTAGTTGAAATGGGAGAGATGCACATAGTGACGTACCACATCCACTTCGGCGACTTCGGGCAGAGGCAGCTCCGAGCGCAGAAGATGTTCGGGAGGCAGAGCAGCTTCAGGGACGTCTGATGCGGGCATCGTCACGCCGATGCGTCCTGGTGAGGATAAGTCGAAGATGGTTGGCTCCACGACTTTCACGGCCGCTCCTTCCATTGCGCTAACCATGATTCACCTCCGACAAAACATCCACCAGCGCATCGATATCTTCCTTGCTGTTCATTTCAGTCACAGCGATCAACATGTGATTCGTAAGCGATGGATAATCCTGACTCAAGTCGTATCCGCCGAGAATGCCGTGTTCGAGCAAATGCGCGTTGACTTCTGCAGCAGGCTTGGGGCATTCCAATACAAACTCATGAAAGAAAGGCTCTGTAAATTTCACATGATAGCCAGCCACCTTGCCCAACTCACTCGCAGCATAATGCGCTTTTTGATAACAAAGATTCGCAACCTGCTTCAATCCGTTCTTGCCCAGCACGCTCAAATAAATTGCAGTGGCAAGCGCGAGCAGTCCTTGATTGGTGCAGATGTTCGACGTGGCGCGTTCCCGTTTGATGTGTTGTTCACGCGCCGTGAGCGTGAGTACATAGGCGCGTTGTCCACGGTTATCAACGGTCTCACCGATCAAACGCCCCGCCATCTTATGGACATAACTTTTGCGGGTCGTGAAAAAGCCGACGCTGGGTCCGCCAAACCACATCGGAATGCCCAGCGGCTGACCATCGCCCACGACAATATCCGCACCCATATCAGCGGGTGTCTTGAACATCGCCAGCGCAGTGGGATTAGCAACGATACACACGAGGGCGCCCTTTGCATGACATGCTTCGATAAATTGGGTGTAATCGTAGACTCGCCCAAAGAAATCTGGATATTGGACGATGACGAGGCATGTATTCTCATCCACCTGATGGACGAACGCCTCATTACTCAAGCCGAAGTCTGATTCATTATCCCCAGCTGTTTCCACGCCCATACCTTGTGCATACGTCCGCACCACCGCGCGATACTGCGGATGCAGACTCGGCGACATCACTACCTTCTTGCGTTTGCCGCGGAACTGAGCATACGCGAGACTCACGGCTTCGGCGGTGGCTGTCGCGCCATCGTAATGTGACGCATTGGACACATCCATGCCTGTCAGTGCAGACATCAAAGATTGATACTCAAAGATGGCTTGTAACGTGCCTTGTGAAATCTCTGGCTGATAAGGTGTATAGGCGGTATAGAATTCGCCGCGTCGCAGCATGTGGTCAACGACAGAGGGGATGTAATGATGATACATGCCCGCGCCGAGGAAGCAGATCAAATCGCCACGCACGTTTTCATTCGCGTTGGCAACATCCGAGAGTTGCAGCAGCGCTTCCATTTCGGTGAGCGCGGGAGGCAGGTCAAGTTTGGGGAAACGATATTTCTCAGGGACATCTTCGAACAAGTCATCGAGTGCTTGAACGCCGATCACCTTGAGCATTTCATCGCGTTCTTTTGGGGAAGTTGGGATGTAGGTCATATTTTTAGCTCCAAGCTTTTAGCGGTTAGCGCTTAGCCAATAGCTGTTAGCTAAAAGCTAATCGCTGACTGCTAATGGCTTCTTTCCTCACAATGTTTCTCATATGCAGATGCGTCCATCACATCTCCCTCTGTCGCACCTTCGAGTTGAATCATCCATGCCGAGCCAAATGGATCAGTATTGATAACTTCAGGTTTATTTGGTAGGTCTTTATTCACCGCCGAGACTTTTCCACTTGCAGGCGCATAAATCTCGGACGATGCCTTCACTGATTCAACAGAAGCAATTGCTGTACCTACTGCAATTGCTTCGCCTTCTTCAACGAAGATTTCAATGAAGACGATGTCTGAGAGTTGGTTCTGGGCATAATCGGTAATACCGACTTTGCCGGTCGCGGGGTCGAACCATTCATCCGATTTTGCATATTTCAAATTCGCGGGAGTGTTCATGGGGTGGATCTCCTTTTAGATTTTGGAATCAAGGAGCTTGCTCCTTGATTCTTCGCCAGCAAGCTGGCTGATTCCAGAGTAAGATGAATCAAAAAGGCGCACGAAATTCATCGCGCGCCTCTGTAATTGGACCTGAGAGATTATCCTTTTGGTTTCGATACCTTCGTACTCAACCATCAAGGATTTACACCGTCGGTGTCCATTGCGGGACTTTCCAGAGCTATTACTGAAACAGGGTCCTTTTGCCTGAGAGATTCATCTGGGCTCGCCTGTCCCAGACTTGCACCTTCGGCGCTCGTCATAGACCTGTTAGGTCTTCAGAGTCTCTTCCCTGTTGTCAGTTCAATTGTATTTTGATTCTAAGGTTTAGAGGAACGAGAGTCAAGAGGCAGAACATCCCTGATTTAAATATGCCTCCGAAGTTCGTTTAACTTCAGAGGCATAAATGGTTAACTCTTTGTAGTTTTACGCGGTGTTCGCCTGGGTTTGGAAGGAGATTCTTCATCCAAAGGAGAAGTTTCTTCGCCACTATGTTCTTCGAAAGACTCAGCAGAATCGCTTAAGACAGCCTCATCAATAACAGGCGCAGGTTCAGGCTGAGAGGCTGAAGCAGATTTGGCTGGAGTCACAGTCACTGGCAAGCCGTTCAGCCTGGCAAAGTAATCCTTTACAACCGCATCGTTATAGAAGACAAGCGAAAGTATGCCAACCGCCATGGAGAATACATTGCCGGTGACTACACAAACAATTTCAAGAATGGCAAGATTGGTGGACGGTTTTACTTCCTGGGGTGGGTTGCTGAAAAGTTTTGCGGCGTAGATCAACTCGAAGACGCCAAGGATGGTTGGAAGGATCGTGATGGGAATGCAGAAAAAGCCGATCACAGTAGCGAGCGCAGTATGTGAAACTGCCAGGCCCCAAAACAAATTGCCAACACCGCTGGCGAGCGTTGTCCACGCGATTACGTTGATGAGGGTAGGTTTTTGCTGAAGGTTCATGGTTTTCTCCTGCCGCCATCCATGAGTTATTGAATTCATAATCCGATAATTCGTGTGGAATTCAATGGCTCCGTTTAGATACACATGCCAGTCATGCCAGCGACACTTTATAAAATGATTTCACTTTGTATACGCCGTTGCAGGGGATTGGTTGCAGAGAGCGGGAAAACTTAATCAGGAATGCCAGTAGGTTTTACATCTTTCAGGTTCAATTGCAAGGTTGTGCGGCCGTTCCATTCATTGGCTTCGAGAGTGTACATAACGTCTACGCGTGGGGGCATGGATTTTTGCAGATGACCGAGACGAAAGCCAATGCAGTCGAAATATCCGCCGTGTTCATCGGCGAGAGACAATTTCAGATGTTTACCTTCTGAACCAACTGTGCGGGATACTTTGACCTTCACATCGCGTGAGACAAAAACCGCATCTGGATTGCCATAACCAGTGGGTTCCAGATACGAGAGATGTTTCAGTGTTTCAAAATTCAGATCCGGGAGTGCAACTTCCATATCCGCTGAAAGAGTTTGCCTCAAATCTTTGCCAGAAAGCTGGTCTTTTGCAATCGACTTTAATCGTGCCACTAACTCAGGCAGATTGTCGTTCTTCACAGTGAAACCTGCAGCGGCGGCATGGCCTCCGTGACGGACAAGCAAATCTTTGCATAGATCGAGCGCGTCGGTGATGTGGAACTCAGGGATCGAGCGGCATGAGCCCCGCGTTTCATCGGGTCCTTTGGCTGCGACAACGGCGGGCCGGTAATACACTTCAGTCAGCCGTGAAGCCGCCAGGCCGACTACTCCAGGATTGAATTCTTCGTGCGCCGCGAAAAGCAGGAAGGCTTCAGGGTCTTCATTTTTTGCCATTTCTTCCGCGCGCTGTTGCATGGATTTGGTAATGGATTGTCGCTGGCGATTTTGCACATCCAGTTGTTGGGCAAGTTGACCCGCGCGCATGAAATCGGTAGTGGTGAGCAGTTCAAAAGATGCCAACGCAGATTCGAGTCTGCCGGAGGCGTTGAG
>Ga0070699_100002276_pt1 | contig 17272 bp, 15 predicted proteins | sample KBSK1503metaG_FD_65473 | JGI IMG/M metagenome (GOLD analysis project Ga0070699, IMG submission 65473) | Corn, switchgrass and miscanthus rhizosphere microbial communities from Kellogg Biological Station, Michigan, USA - KBS K1-50-3 metaG | ecosystem: Host-associated > Plants > Roots >... | reverse complement strand
CATGGACAAAAAGCCATACACTTTTCCGTAGAAATTTGCCCTAAAATTTAACTTTCTTCAAATTTACATTGGCAAAACTTGATTGAACTAACGACAAGGGTTGTTTTGGTGGCAAATCTATCCCTGGAAAACAGTATATTTCATTGGAAAAACGGGGGAAGTCTGATAAAAATTAGCCAATTCCTGGTATAAGACTATGAGTAGTCTGGAGAATATTGTATGAGTTCATTACCTTCTGGCACCGTCACCTTCCTATTCACCGACATCGAAGGTAGTACAAAACTGGCTCAGAATCATCCAGAGGCAATGCCTGTTCTTTTAACGCGTCACAATGAAATTCTGAATGATGCCATTCAAAAGCAAAACGGTTACGTCTTTCAAATCGTTGGCGATTCTTTTGCTGTAGCTTTCCACTCCGCCAGCGAAGCGCTGAATGCTGCGTTGGACGCACAACGACTTCTCCATAACGAAGCCTGGTCACCTGCGCCCATCAAAGTGCGCATGGGGATTCATACCGGCGCGGCGCAATTGACCGAAGACAAGTCAAAAGAGGGAAAATATTCGGGGTATGCAACGCTGGCAGTGACCCAGCGCATTATGAGCGCCGGACACGGCGGGCAAATTTTGCTTTCGCAGATCGCGCATGACCTGATCCGCGATAAACCTCCCGCGCAGGTGCAATTCATGGATATGGGGGAACGTTGCTTGAAGGACGTTCTGCGCCCTGAACATCTTTATCAACTCATGGTTCCCGATCTGCCCTCCGAATTTGCGCCGCTCAACACATTGGAGTCATTCAACCATAATCTTCCCGCGCAGCTCACATCCTTCATTGGCCGCGAAAAAGAGATGAGTGAAATCAAAAGCCTGATCGCTGCGCAGCGAATGGTTACGCTTACAGGCTCGGGCGGCGCGGGCAAGACCCGCCTCAGTCTGCAAGTGGGCATGGAATGTTTGGATCAATTTTCAGGCGGCGTGTGGTTTGTGGAACTCGCGCCTGTTGCAGACCCTTTGCTGCTCCCTCAAACGCTGCTCTCTATTTTCAATTTACGCGAAGACAGTCACCGCACCGCGCTCGAAGTTCTTATCAATTCTCTGCGTCCGAAAACCACCCTACTGATTCTCGATAACTGTGAGCATCTCATCGAAGCCTGCGCGCAAATCAGCACAGACCTTTTGCGGGCGTGTCCCAAACTGAAAATCCTTGCCAGCAGCCGTGAAGCTTTGGGCATCGCAGGCGAAGCGCCTTACCGCGTGCCATCTTTGGCGATCTCCAACCCGGCCCATTTACCTTCGCTTGAAAAACTTTTAGATGTGGACTCAATTCGACTCTTCATCGAACGCGGGATGACCACCAAACCTGATTTCAAATTAACGAAAGACAACGCTGCCTTCGTCGCCCAAATCTGCTTCCGTTTAGATGGCATTCCCCTGGCAATTGAGTTAGCCGCCGCGCGTGTAAGAATGTTGTCCCCCGAACAAATCTCGGTGCGGCTCGATGACTGCTTCCGCTTGCTGACAGGCGGCTCGCGCACCGCCCTGCCGCGCCAACAGACTCTGCGCGCCTTGATCGACTGGAGTTACAGCCTGCTTTCGGAGCCGGAGAAAACGCTGTTTCGCAGGCTGGCGATCTTCGTCGGTGGTTGGACGCTCGAAGCCGCAGAATCAGTTTGCGGTGAGGAAAGAGCCGGAGTTGATATTCTCGATCTACTAACGCGGCTGGTGGATAAATCTCTCGTCTTCAGCGAGGAATCCAGAGGCGAGATTCGGTATCGCCGTTTAGAGACCGTTCGCCAATACTCGCGCGAGAAATTTTTTGAGACGGATGAAGTGGAAACGATCCGCGACCGCCATCTTGCGTTCTATGTGAAGTATGCAGAAATCGCAGAGCAGCATATGCGAGGACGACGGCGCGTGGACTGGACGCATCGCCTTACAGCCGAACAGGATAACCTACGGACCGCCATGGAATGGGGGCCTGCCAGGAATCCGGAAAGCGCTTTGCGAATTGCGGCAAGCCTGCCTATCTTCTGGACGTCAGGCGGATTTTCCGCCGAAGGATTTCGCTGGATCCAACAGGCTACGATTGCATACAGGGAGCAGATAGACGAGCAAGTACAACCCACTCTCCGTGCCAAAGCGTTGATCGGACTTGCTTTTCTCTATATATCGTTTGGAGATAACCTCAATGGGAAGCGTGCGGCTGAAGAAAGCATCGCAATCTATCGCCAGAGCCAGGATCAAAGCGGGCTGGCTTATGCGCTGGTTATCCTGGCAAATCCACTTGAATTTTTAGGCGAGCGCGTTCAAGCAGAAGCCGCGCTGATGGAAAGTATTGCCATTGCCCGTTCTAAAGAAAATACTTTTGTTCTTGCTTCTGCCTTGAGTGGTTTGACACGTGTTACATTAGTCTTACACAGTGATGCTGAGGCAGCCGAACGCTATGCCGATGAAGCCATCCGCGCATCACGGGAGGCAGGTATGGAATGGACAGCAGCGTCTGCCCATGAAATGAAAGGTAACATCGCTTTCTATCGAAAGGATTATCAGGAAGCACGCGCCTTAATTGAAAAGGCGATCCATGCCTACCAGGAAATTGGCGCACCTTTCAACGTGATTCTGACAAAAAGCACGTTGGCACATATGGAAAGAGAACTGGGCAATTACGCGGCCGCGCAGGACTTGTATCGTGAAACCATCGTCGCTTTTCGCGATATGGGGCAGACCGGTGCAGTCGCGCACCAACTGGAATGTTTTGGCTTCATCGCCCTCACCTGGGATCATCCCGAACATGCCCTGCAATTGTTCGCCGCCGCGAACGCGCTCCGCGAAAAAGGCGGCACGCCAATGACGCCCGATGAGCAAGTCTATTTTGATGGGCAATTAAGCGACGTGCATGAGAAGATGGATGAAATCCAATTCGATTCGATATGGTCAAAGGGCCAGGCGCTGACGATGGAACAAGCCATCGAATTTGCCCTGGAGAGCACCCTTGAATAATCTCCCCTCCGGCACCGTTACCTTCCTCTTCACCGATATTGAAGGAAGCACCAAACTGGCACAACAATATCCTGAAGCGCTGCCTGCCCTGCTCACGCGGCATCATGAAATTCTGAATCAAGCCATCCAGCAGCATAATGGATTTGTTTTTCAAATCGTCGGCGATTCTTTTTCCGCCGCGTTCCCTTCTGCCAGCGACGCCTTGCACGCGGCATTGAACGCGCAACGATCCCTGCAAAACGAAGCGTGGAATCCCGCGCCCGTCAGAGTCCGCATGGGAATCCATACAGGTGCATCACAACTGACCAATGACAAACAGTACTCAGGCTATGCAACCCTGGCACTGACTCAACGCATCATGTCTGCAGGGTGTGGCGGACAAATTCTGCTCTCGGGCGCGACGCGCGAACTTGTTCGGGATGTTTTGCCAGAGAATGCTGAACTGCTGGATATAGGCGAGAAGCGACTGAAAGATTTACTGCGTCCCGAACATTTATTTCAACTTAACGTAGCTGGTCTCCCCACAACTTTCCCACCGCTCAAAACTCTTGATTTGTTTTCCAATAATCTTCCTGTTCAACTCACCTCCTTTGTTGGGCGCGAAAATGAGATTGCCGAACTCAAACATGAATTGGATGATCATCGCCTGGTCACATTGACCGGTTCCGGCGGCACCGGCAAGACGCGCCTTTCCCTGCAAGTTGCAGCAGAGTTACTCGAAAAGTTCGATCATGGCGTTTGGTTCGTGGAACTTGCGCCACTCACAGATTCTGATTTGATTCCACAAACAATCCTTTCAACGATTGGCGTTCAAGAGCAACAAGGCAAAACTCCGTTGGAAGTATTGAAAGAATATTTGCATGAAAAGCAAACTTTGATCGTGCTTGACAACTGCGAACACCTTGTCTCTGCCAGTGCCGAAGTGGCGAACACGTTATTGAATGCTGTGCCCAAACTCAAAATCCTGGCTTCGAGTCGGGAGGCGCTCGGCGTCAAGGGTGAACTGTCCTACCCTGTCCCGTCACTTTCATTGCCAGATGTCAAAAATCTGCCGACTATCGAGCAACTCTCACAATACGAGGCTGTGCGACTCTTCATTGACCGCGCTCTACTTGTCGCTCCGCATTTCGTGGTGGATAAAGACAACGCTCCGCATATCGCCCAGATCTGCTGTCGTCTCGATGGTATTCCTCTCGCTATTGAATTAGCCGTAGCGCGCATCAAGATGCTTTCCGTTGAGCAAATATCAAAACGACTCGATGACCGCTTTCGTTTACTAACTGGCGGCGTGCGGACAGCTTTACCGCGCCAGCAGACTCTGCGCGCGCTGATTGATTGGAGTTATGACATTCTCTCTGAAAACGAGCGTTTGTTATTACGGCGACTCTCCGTCTTCGCAGGTGGCTGGACTCTCGAAGCAGCGGAGGAGGTTTGCGTAGGGCAGGATGACATCCTGCCTTACGACATATTAGATTTACTCACCCAGCTTGTCAACAAATCTCTGGTCGTTGTGATGGAATACTCGCAAAGTGGCGAAACTCGATATCGAATGTTGGAAACCATCCGCCAATATGCACGCGAAAAATTGTTGGAAGCAGGAGGCAGTGAAATCATTCGTCAGCGTCATCTGGTTTATTTCGTAAAACTGGTCGAACAAGCCGAACCTGAACTCTATCGCTCGAATCAAGCCTTCTGGTTGAACAAACTGGACGATGAACTCGATAATCTGCGCATGGCAATGGAGTGGGCGCTTGCCACTAATGCAGAATCGGGTCTGCGCATCGCCGCTCTCCCATGGCGGTGGTCGGATATGCATGGTTACTTTCGGGAGATGGGTGAATGGCTGTCACAATTTTTGGAACGCTACGTTGTAGCTGACTCACTCCATGCCCAAGCCTTAGGCAACTACTCTATTTGCCTGATCAGACAAGGCAACTTTGCCGAGGCGCTCGAGATTGCCGGGCAGGGTTTGCAGATGGCACTCACCCTGTCCGACAAACAAACTGAAGCGTTCAGCCTGCATTTATCGGGGGCACTAACTGTAGTTCAGGGAAAATTGGAAGAGGGCATGCTCCTTCTGGAGCAGAGCCTTGATTTGTATCGGGCATTAGGATACAAAATTGGTCAGGCAAACGTACTCAGCTCGCTGGCTACGCATAGTAGCAATCGGGAACACGCTGCAGCTTTTGCCAGGGAGGGCCTGCAGATCAATCGAGAATTAGGCAATTTGTCTGGCATTGCTGATAGCTTGATTCCATTAACACGCTTAACAATTTGGAGCGGGGATTTTTCTTCACCTGCCGCGTGGCTGGAAGAAGCCCTTTCGATTGTGCGTCAAGTTGGTGATCAGACAACGGAAGAAAACATTCTCATGACTTCTGGAGTTCTTGCCTACTGGCAGGGTGATTACCCTAGGGCACACACTTACTACAAAGAAGTCATTCAGTTGAGCGAGAAACTCGGAGATCACTTTATTGGTATCTGGGTTCACGTGTTCATGGCTTACACGCTCTTGCGGCAAGGAGCCATTGGGCAAGCACGCGAGTTATTTGAAGAGTGTATTCAACGTGCCTATAAGGCGGATTGGACGATTAACCTGATCTTTGCGGTCGAAGGCTTAGCCAGCCTGAACGTGAATCAAGGACAGTCAGAACGTGCGGTGCGGCTATTCGCCTGGACCGATGCCATGCGCGAAAAGATAGGCGATTTTCGTCCACCAGTTGAACAGGCTTCTGTCGAAAAAGATTTAGCAGTTATCCATTCCAAATTGGATGATGCTGAATTTACACGTCTCTCAGCCGAAGGGCGTACAATAACCATAGAGCAAGCCATGGCTCTCGCGATAGAGAATTAAATATCTCCCAGTCAATTTGGAATTCAATCTGCTGTTCAAGATTTTCAGCCGCGCGCAACCCGCTTCACGGGTAAATCAACCCAGCTATTTAGGATTGGCACAAATGCAGTTTTTTGCTGGAGTAATCTCTCCTATCGGCGTGGGTCTTCGACCCCACTGACGCCGCAGGTCTCGAGTCTTGTTCTTTGATAATGCTGTAGTGGTATCATCGCCCCATGACCACCGCCAAACCTTCGCGAACATTGTTTTATCAAGTACTGGGGGAATAGTGATGGAGAGTAATGCCGTCATTACAGCGTTGCCATAATATTTAGAATTCAAAACAGGGGATAAAAATAGAAGGAACCAAGAAGAGGATAATCACGTAGTATTAAAGTTTTTAACACTTCTTTCATTCAAATATTGTGCAGTGTGCGGATAAATAAAGATTCACCAAAGATAGGTGAACCAGCCACACTTACACTGTAGACAAAAAGCCATACATTTTTCTGTCGATATTTCCCCATAATTTAGACAATTACCGTACTACGTTGAGCCAACGAGCGGTGCTTTACAAGTAATATAAGAGAATTACCAAATTCAACCAGTAGAGGTTCTCCCTATGAAATTCGTCGGCGAAATCGCTGCCCTCGCAACTGCTTTTTTCTTTGCCATAACTGCATTGATCTTTACTTTGACCAGTCGCTCTGTCGGTTCGCAAGTAACAAATCGCATGCGTTTACTTTTTGCGTTGCTCTACTTGATTGTTTTAAACCTGATTCTGTTCCGCCAGCCATTGCCATTTTCTGCCAGCTCCTCGCGTTGGTTTTGGCTCAGCATTTCCGGAATTATTGGTTTGTCGCTCGGCGACGCGTTTTTGTTTCAGTCTATGATTTCGGTGGGAACTCGACTTGGCAGTTTATTGTTAAGCCTGGCTCCAATTTTCGGCTCGATCATTGCATGGATATTCTTTGGTGAGGTCTTGTCTATCCTGCAAATCATGGGAATTGTCCTCGCGCTGGCAGGAATTGCTTGGGTAGTTGCCTCTCATCAAGAGCTACCAGATACTCCGCACGGACATACCCTGCGCGGCGTGATCTTTGGAATCTTAGCGGGTTTAGGTCAGGCTGTGGGGCTTGTTCTTTCGAAGCAGGGAATGTCTGGAGATTTCTCGCCGTTTCAGGCGAATGCGATTCGCATGCTCGCAGCGGTCAGTTTCAGCTGGATATGGGCAACTGTGTCCGGCAAGGCAGGCAGCACATTTCAAGAGTTGCATGGCAAACCGCGCATCCTTAGATTACTAGTGCTGGGCGCGTTTGTGGGACCAGTGCTTGGTGTAACTTCCTCACTTCTAGCGATCCAGTACGTCGAAATCGGGATCGCGAGCACACTTAATGCACTGACCCCTGTGATTATTCTGCCAATCAGCTATTTTGTTTTAAAGGAAAAGGTTGGCTGGCAGGCAATTGTTGGGACTCTACTCGCAATTGCCGGAGTTACAATCTTATTTTTGGCATAAAATGAACTCGATTGAAGTCACCGCAAGGTGTGTTTTGGCAGCAAAATTATCCTAACCAAGGTGAGCCAGTCATGTTCATGGCTTGAACAAAAGCAATACGCTTTTAAGTAGACATTCCCCAAAAATTTAGTCTTCATTAAATTTACATGGGCAAAACAGTATTGAGATTACGGCCAAGTTTGTAATTCAGAACGTAATTGATTCTTTAATCGTTGACGATGATGCACTGCCGATCCGTCTCGCGCCAAAAGGATGTTTCAAACGGCGAGATCAAGTGCATAGAGATATGCATAAACCAAGGCAAGACTACCGTGCTTTGATGAACTCGTAAGTCTTTGGGCTAATTCAACTGCTGGCAGCATTATATAGGTTGTAATAGTAATCGCTGTTGGAGTAATTAGTCAGGGTCAGGTATTTGAGGGGGTGCAGACTTAAGTGATAGTAACCAAGATATTGTATTAAAGAGATACAAATACAGATGACTGTCAACTACAAGATCACAGTCATCTTGTCGTTGAAATTCTTGGTAGCAGCCTATCTTTGAAGATGGGCAGGCACACTATCAATTGTGGACAACCTGATAAGGATTTTGGTTGTCAACTTTATACCAACTAGTATAGAGATTAACACAAATATCAAAATCATCCGTGTCCTGATTGGCAAGATAGCTTACTCGCCAAGTATTACCACCTGTACTTAGCTTTGACCGAAATCCTTTGGTACTCTTTTCATTTGTTCCGTCTTTCGCACAAAGCTCTACGATAGCCTGAATCCTTTACGAGGTGATCTGGATGTTCGGCTTATGCACTAGAATACCGAATGAACTCATCAAGGCTATCGCATTGGGCAAACGCCTTATCGATGTCATTCAGCCATGCCTCAATTCTACTGAAATTGAAACTTAGTTATACAGCGAAACATTGGCAAGCATGCAATTACCAAAAAGCTAAAAATTCTTCAATCGTATTATTGATCGCGTCTTCGACGTCATTTCCTAAATAGAACAAACCCAGCCGCTCATCACCCTCCTTCACTGTCCAGTATCGTCCGCCGCCAAAAATGTTACCATTTGATAAGATGAACAAGTCAAAAGGAGGTGGATATGCATAACGAAAAACCCCTATCGGTGCTATCTCCAGATGTTTATTTTTTAGATAATGAAGAGATTTCCACTGCTCAGCCTGAGATAATTCTATGGCTTTGGATTTATTTGGTGAGAGTTCTAGAATTGGATCCGCTCTTTGCAATATAACAGCCTGCTGTTTTTCGATAAAGAAAGGCCTTTCTTGAAACGGTAAAGTTGTTATAGTTAAACCACCAAATTTTTCTAGGCAATTTATCAACGCTTCGAATATTGGAAAATCTGTTTTTTTCAATGAATCTATCCAATATGATGGGTCGACTTTTCTTTGCGGAGACCAGCCAGAATCCCTTAAAATAAGGCTGGAAGCTTTTGTTAAATAAGACATAAATCTCCTTGTTTATAAATATCCGACGCACCGTTCTACCAGCTTGTCCACGGCTTCAACTATTGTATGACCTAAAAATGTTAGACTGGCTTCCTTATCTCCGTGATAACTTTTAGGTACATAAAATTGCCCTATAAATATACGCCCATCTGATACGACAAACAAAGTAGTAATGCCCCGAATAGATCCTATTGGACATATCTGCAGTCCGTTTGCTTTAATAAACGAGTTTTCCTTCCAATAAACAGCACGCTCACTGTCACTTTCGGGGGTGTTGTCTGCAATAAAATCAAAATTAGGATGTGTTGCGAAATGTATGCGTGTGTTGTCTGATAAGGAAATAAATCCCTTGTAAGCAGATGGTTCTTTTAACGGCAAACCTCCTAAATGCTCCAGGATTTTTCTTGCCGCATCAAAAACATCATAGCCTGCTTGTTGCAGGTTATTTATCCAAGGGAATGTCTCTACCTTTCTTTCAGGAAACCAGCCTATATCCCTTAATATAATTTGCGATTTTTCAGAAAAAGCAATCATGTTTACCTCTTATGATCTGCAGACAACAGTTAGGGATAAGTATTTATACCTAAATTATGTAAAAGGATATCACATCCGCCCGCACATGGAGACTGAATTTCGATACGCGGGTTACTTGCTGGACCACGAAGTTTTAGACTAATAATGTTAGAGCCTTGTAAAGAATCAGGACTAGCAACGCTTAGAGCTTGATTCAAACAGCTAACCTCAGCGCACCCAAAATTATTTATATGGTTTTCTAAGATACTCAGCAGTGCTGCATCTGGCGGCTCTCCATGTCCGCTTTGACCATAAAAAACTTGGCCATCTGGGGTTTCCAAGACTGCTACTGTACTTGGCCGATTACTGGGTTTGGTAGTTTCAGCTTTCTGGCAATTCCGCTTTGGCTCATGGGTACCTTGATTCTCATTTGGTGCTCGGTGGATGTGATCCAAAAGGGACGCGGTACGCCCGCCCATCTCGACCCGCCAAAAGCCTTGATCGTCAACGGACTATATCGTCACATTCGCAACCCAATCTATTTGGGGGCGTTAACTATTGTGTTGGGATATATCTTGTGGTGTGGTTCACAGTTTCTAATCTTATATTTTCTCTTTTTCTTTCTGGGTTTTCATTTCCTGATTGTGTTCATTGAAGAACCCATTCTCAGAAATACCTTTGGCGCTGAATATGAGGAATATTGCAGGAATGTGCCACGCTGGATTCCGCGGATAAAATAACTGTGATCCATTCCCAAAAACGGAGCGATAAACTCAAATGACCAAAACCCTAATCCCAGCAGAGGAAGTCAGATTTTTCAGCGGTAGTTCAAACAAACTGCTGGCAGCCAACATCGCCAGCGAACTTGGCGTGCCTCTCGATGATACCCACATCTCGCGCTTCAGCAACGATAATCTCTATATTCAACTTGGCGCAACAGTACGGTATCGCCGCGTATACATTGTACAATCGCTGTCCCAGCCAACTAACGACCACCTGATGGAACTGCTGATGATGCTGGATATTGCGCGTGGCGCGGCGGCATCGGAGGTCCATGCCATCATTCCCTATTATTCCTTTGGGCGTTCAGATAAAAAGGACGCTGCGCGCATTTCCATCACTGCTCGGCTCGTAGCTGACCTGATAAAAACGGCTGGCGCCACACACGTGATGAGTATGATGCTTCACTCACCACAGGTACATGGCTTTTTTTCCGTGCCTACTGACCCGCTTAGCGCCCGCCCGGTCTTCAAGCATTATCTGGAGACATGTGACCTGACCGGATCCATTGTCGTCGCGCCAGACCTTGGTTCGGCCAAATCGGCGGCTCGCTTCGCCAACAGCCTGAAACTGCCCATTGCTGCCGGGAACAAGGAACGCGTCTCAGACACTCAGGTACGTATCAACGGTTTGGCTGGGAATCAGGTGCGCGGGCATAAAAAAGCATTGATCTACGACGATGAGATTGCCACCGGCGGTTCCATCGACGAGTTGAGTCGCGTGCTCATCAATGAAGGCGTAGAGGAGATCACGGTCGTCTGCACGCACGGGGTCTTCACCCGCGGCGGCTTAGAGCGTCTGGCCGATATTCCGCAGATCTGTGAGATCATTACCACGGATACAGTGTATATCCCACCCGAAAGACAACATCCAAAGTTGAAGATATTATCTGTGGCGCCAATTATTGGCGATGCGATCCGGCATAACCTGCGGCACGAGTCGATCAACGATTTATTTGTATTCGGAGAATAACCTAACGTTACAGAGCATGAAAATTCCGCTTTTACAATATGCTTCAAAAACTCAAAGCTCGCGCGCGGGCACTCAATAACGAAGCCTTTGCGATATATCTCGCGGCCAAAGACCCGCGCACACCCTGGTATGCGAAAGCGCTGATCTTCTTCGTTGTCGCGCATACATTCAGCCCCATTGACCTGATTCCTGATTTCATTCCGATTCTCGGTTATTTGGATGACCTGATCATCACTCCCGGCGGACTTTGGCTGGCGGTACGACTGATTCCGCCTGAGGTGTTGGAGGAGGCTCGGGGCAAAGTAGCAACCTCCGGCTTGGACCGCAGCGTGGGTTACATCGGAGCGGGAATCATCATCTTTATGTGGGTTGTCATATTGGTTGGAATCGTTTATTTTATTAAATTCCGATCCAAATGAAGAGAACCCTAAGGTGGCAAACCAATTGGCGGTTAGTTTACAATAGAGACCCTGAGGAAACTCCTGGGTCTTTTTATTCGGAGGAGCATGAGTTATACGATTCGACGCGCTACGCATGAAGATAAGCCTGAGTGGCTCCGTATGCGGCAGGGACTGTGGCCCGAAGCGCCATTGGGATATCTGGAATTCGATCTGGATGAACTGCTCGCTGACGCGGATGCAGGTATCTTCGTCGCTTCAGACTCCCATGGACGCCTGATCGGTTTAATCGAGACCGGGCTGCGCGGCTACGGCGAAGGCTGTGAGACCTCACCAGTGGGCTACATCGAAGCCTGGTACGTGGATCCTCATGTGCGCGGCCAAAAACTCGGCGGGGAGCTGGTCCACACCGCCGAACAATGGGCGCGCGAAAAAGGTTGTACAGAAATGGCATCGGATACATGGCTGGAGAATGAAGTAAGCATCGCTGCTCACTTGAAGATGGGGTATTGGGAGGTGGAGCGGTTGGTGCATTTTGTGAAGAGGTTATGATCTATAGGTAAGGGCACAGCGAAAACGTGAACCAGTAAAGCCTTTCTTCGTTTCGCTGTGCCCCAACAAATATATGAAAAACTTCCTCATTTACGGTTCCTACGGTTACACCGGTCAGCTGATTGTTGAACATGCGGTGCAAGAGGGATTGCGACCAATTCTCGCGGGGCGCGATGAAAAGAAGTTGCGCATACAGGCAGAGAAATATAATCTCGAATATCGTACCCTATCATTGGATGAAACTGCAAAATTAGATTCGGCTTTGCTTGAAGTGGAGGCTGTCTTACATTGCGCCGGTCCGTTTGTGTTGACGTTCCGCCAGATGGCAGAGGCATGTATTCGCATGAAACGTCATTATGTGGATATTAGCGGGGAAATTCCCGGCTTTGAAGCATTAGTCACCATGGATGACAAGGCGAAACAAGTGGGCATTATGTTATTACCCGGTGGAGGTTTCGATGTCGTGCCAACCGATTGCCTCGCGGCGCATCTCAAGCAAAGACTGCCTGGCGCGACCCACCTGCGGCTCTTTCTGCGCGGTGTGGGGGCGGGAGTGTCACGCGGCACGGCCAAATCTGCCATCGAGAATATGCATCGTCAGGGCATGATTCGCAAGGATGGCAAACTTATACAGGTGCCACCCGTGTGGAAAGCACTTATGCAGGATTTCGGGCGCGGGCCAGTGAGAGTCATCTCGGTTGGATGGGGCGATGTGAGCACAGCGTATTACAGCACAGGCATCCCTAATGTGGAAACGTATTTGTCATTCCCACAGCCTATCATTAATCTAATGTATGATATGCGTACCATAGGACCATTGTTTTATAACCCCTTGGCAAAGACAATTCTTAAGGCATTGATGAACTTATACCCACCAGGGCCAACAGAGGCCAGAAGAATGAAAGCCTTCGCCACAATGATCGGCGAAGTAACAGATGAGCAGGGCGGGCACGCGAAATCCAAACTTCGGACGCGCGAAGGTTATACTTTCACCGCGCAGGCTACGGTCGAAATCATGAAACGGATTCTGAATGATGATTACAAACCGGGCTTCCAAACTCCATCCTTAGCTTATGGTTCAGATTTTATTCTGCAATTCAAAGGAGTCCTAAGAGAGGATCTCACATGAGTTATAAAAACTTTTGTTGGTTGGTCTTAATATCAATTCTACTTTCAGCATGTGCATCTGCAACAACAACGATTACCCCTCAACCGGTTACAACCGAATCATCCACGGAGGCAAATATGCCCCTTCAACTCACCAGTGACGCGTTCGTTAACGGACAATCCGTCCCGGCGAAATATACCTGTATCGGCAAAAACATTTCCCCTGCGCTCGCGTGGAACGAACCGCCCGCGGGCACACAATCCTTTGCACTGATCATGGATGATCCCGACGCGCCCGGCACAACCTGGGTGCATTGGGTGTTGTATAACATCTCCCCGGAAATGCGCAGCTTGCAGGAAGATCTTCCAATCACTGGAAAGAACATTGACCCCAAGGCGATCTATGTTGGTAAAAATTCATCGGGGTCAATCAGCTATCAAGGTCCCTGCCCACCCAGCGGTACTCATCGGTATTTCTTTAAATTCTATGCACTAGATAGCCTCATCAGTCTTCTACCAGGCGCAACCAAAGAGCAGGTGCTCAAAGAAATGGATGGGCACATCCTCGCACAGACAGAATTGGTGGGCACATTCAGTAAATGACTGCATCCAACTCCACGATTCAACGCGCCAAACAGACCGGCAACCCGGTCATCGACGGCAATCAGGTGACATTTATTTGGGAGGGCAAAACTGCGCCAACGTTGGTTGGAGACTTCAACAGCTGGGACACATCTTCGAATCGCTTCAAACGCATCTCGCCTCGGATTATCCCTGCCTCTGAAAAAGCAATCTGGTTCTGCACCCTGGCCTTACCGCGCGACGCCTATATCGAATACGCGTTCCATGACCCGGTCTCACAAAAGAATTTTACTGATCCCTTAAATCGAAAAAGCGTAACCAATGGAGTGGGTGGACGCAATAATTTCTTCTACATGACCGATACCATGCCATCGCCATTTGCCATGCGCCGCGCGGATGTACCTGCTGGCGCGTTGACGAGTCACCGAGTGGACACAAAATGGCTGCGGGATGATTACGAACGCGAGATCTATTTGTATCGCCCGCCCCTGAAGGAACCGGTTCCACTATTGGTTGTCTTTGACGGGCAGGATTATCTGCAACGCGGCAAACTCACCACCATGGTAGATAATTTAATTGCAGATGGACGTATTCAACCGCTGGCAATAGCTTTCCTTCCGAGTGGAGGTCGTTGGCGGAATGTGGAATACGCCTGTTCAGATGGAACCCTGTTGTGGCTTGACCAAATTATTTTGCCACTTGCAAATGAAAATTTACATTTGATTGACATACATGAGCATCCCGGAGCTTATGGCGTGCTTGGCGCGTCGCTGGGCGGGACCATGTCCATGTATACAGGCTTGCGAATGCCTGAAGTGTTCGGAAAAGTACTCTGTCAATCTGGCGCTTTCATGATCGAGAGCCGCGATTTCGCCGTTGTGGATTTGGTACAGCACGGTCAGGCACGTGATCTCCACATCTGGATGGATGTGGGTCAACTGGATGTTCTGCTCGAAGATAATCGGAATATGTATACCCTTTTACAGGAAAAAGAATATTCTGTCACTTATCGCGAATTCACCGGTGGGCATAACTACACCTCCTGGCGCGATGATCTCTGGCGTGGGTTGGAGGCAATGTTTCCACAATGATTCTCGCCACCCTTTGCTATATCAAACATGCTGGAAAGACTTTAATGGTTCACAGAAATAAAAAGCCCAACGACATTCATGAGGGCAAATGGAATGGGTTGGGTGGGAAGTTTGAAGCAGGGGAATCTGAGATGTGTATCCGGCGTGAGGTGCAGGAGGAAGCGGGGCTTGTTATCCAAAATCCGCTTTTGCATGGATTGTTGACGTTCCCAAACTTCAGGGGAATTGACTGGTATGTCTTTGTCTTTACCACAACAGAATTTAGTGGTGAGTTGATCGATTCACCCGAGGGTAAGCTGGAATGGATCCCCGACGCACAACTCATGGATCTCAACCGTTGGGAAAGCGATTCCATTTTTTTACCATGGATCGAAGCCGGGAAATTTTTCTCAGCCAAATTTGATTATGAAGGGGAGAAAATGCAAGGCTATGAAGTGACTTTTCATTCATAAAAAGAGTGGAGTACGCACCTCCGCTCCCAGCACTTAATCTTCCGATATTGCGCCGACAGTCCGTGGGTTAAAACCGTTAGGCCAGACTGTGGATTTATTGTATTTCACCTGGGACAGATTCGCATTATTCAAGGTGGCACCCGTGAGGTTTGCGCCGCTCAGATCAGCCATATAAAGAAATGCATGATGAAGGTCTGCATCGGTCAGGTCTGCATTCCGCAGATCCACTTCACTCAGGTTGGCGTTACCCAACTTTGCCTCGCTTAGTTTGGCACCATTCATTTTACTTTTATTGAAATCACTACCCACAAGGCTGCTCTTGGTTAAGTCAGCCTCGGTTAGAATGCTGTTGTAGGCGTCCGCCCCGCCTAGGTTTACATTGATCAATTTCGCGTTCTGAAAGTTTGCCTCAGAGAGCTGGGCATTAGACATATCTGCTCCGCCGAAGCTGGTATTGATCAGGTTGGCGCTGTGCATAATGGCATTGACCAGATTGGCTCCGCGCAGGTTGGCATTCCGCAGGTTGACTTCATTCATTTTGGCGTCGCGCAATTTTGCACCACCGAGATTGGCGCCGCTTAAATTAGCTCCACTGAGGTCTGCTCCGTTCAAGTCAGCTCCGATCAGATCACTACGGCTTAAATCTGCCTCGATCAAAACGGCTCCCTTTAGGTTGGCGTCGTTCAGGTTGACATCACTCAAAATCGCATTATTCAAAAATGCCTGGCCCAAATTGACCCCACGTAAAACTGCGCCTCTTAAATTCACGCCCCGCAAGTTCGCGTCACTCAGATCGGCATAAGCCAGCCATAATGGACCGGCACGGTTGATCAGGTCATACAGTTCGTATGGTGAAAATTTCATCTATGAGGTCCTCTTTCACTGTGTGATTTCATAATTATATCAATTGGAGAAAATTGTGGTTGGTCAGTAACCTGAACTGCAATGTGATACTGTGTGGCTTGCCTTCCCGCTTAAGATCAAATCGAACAAATAAACCTAACTTTCACCTTGCTATCTTGATAGATTCACGTTTTTGTTAAGTCTCTACAAACTTAAGGCAAAAACGCGCTGACTATAATGCGTGTTACTGAATCAAGAAATTATGACGCGCAAACCACTTGAAATCCTTCGCGGGCTGGCAATGTTCCTGGTGCTGTGGGCAGCGGCACTCATGGCAGTGCGCCTGCAACTGCTCTTTCCACGATCAATGATCGTGTGGTTGAGCCAGAGCCCAAACCCGCAACAGGCCCTGGTGGCATTCTGCGCTTTGGTGAGCAGTGGTCTGCTGGCTTTGCTCCGTTTGGGAATAGAGTTTCCGATCATAAAGCCTCTGTTCTCTGCAGAAAAATTGCGCACCTATATTACGGGCATTCCATTGTGGGTACTGGGCACGACATTTGCCTTTTCGGTGGGTGCATTATTGCTGGTCTTTCCCGCATGCCAGTCGCCGTCCTTCATTACATTTCATGTGCAGGGCCGCACTGAAATCTACAGCCCCGGCGACACAGTGAACACAACACCTAATGAATTCCTGGCCGTTACGGCCCAACCTTTGCAACAGAATTCCATTCTTTCGTGCAAATGGCAGTATATCGGCGAGGTCTTTGAAACCATAGGCACCAACACAGGCTGTGAAGTGATTTTGAAATTATCTGGTGAACCTGGGGCAGGTCTCCTGACCATCCAAGCCTCACAGGATTTCTGTAACCAGAGTTCCGTCTTTTCATTGAACATCCAAATTGCCAATCCCACAGGGGAATGAACTATGAAACACAACTACAAACTTATACTCTTCATAATTTGCGTTCTGCCAGGGATTATCGCCTGCGGCAATGTCGCTACGCCTACCAATGACGTGACTGTTCTGCCCAAGGATTGCCGGTTGACTGTCAACGATCAACTACCGCTGACTCTTGATGGATTGGTCCCACCCAATGCTGTCATTACCTGGGAGACCGATGCGGGCAGTATCATCTCAGCACCGCCGGGACTGAATGCGTT
>Ga0070699_100002275_pt1 | contig 17279 bp, 9 predicted proteins | sample KBSK1503metaG_FD_65473 | JGI IMG/M metagenome (GOLD analysis project Ga0070699, IMG submission 65473) | Corn, switchgrass and miscanthus rhizosphere microbial communities from Kellogg Biological Station, Michigan, USA - KBS K1-50-3 metaG | ecosystem: Host-associated > Plants > Roots >... | reverse complement strand
GTTCCTTCAAAAAGTTGACAATGCCGCCTGCGTCTGCAATTTTCAAAACGAAGTCGGGCAATGGGCGAGCTTGATATTGATGCTCGTTAGTGCGATTGAAAATTTCGCCCGTGGACAGATTCGCTTCGACATCATCGCCATCAGTGATATCGGCTACGGCTTCCGGGCACTCGAGAATCGGCAACCCAATGTTGATGGCGTTGCGAAAGAAAATGCGCGCATACGAACGTGCGATGATGCACAACGCCCCCGAACCTTTGATCGCAATCGGTGCGTGTTCGCGTGACGAGCCACAGCCGAAGTTCTGTCCACCGATGACTACGTCGCCTGCTTTGACAGTCTTGGCATATTCAGGCTTGATCTCACAGAAGACATTTTTTGCAAGTTCCTGCGGAATGATGGTGATGTTGTAACGGGCGGGGATGATCTCGTCCGTGTTCAAGTTGTCTTCAAATTTCCAGGCTTTTCCCATGTCACACATCCAGATAATTTCGTGGGTCAGTGATTTTTCCCGCGATGGCTGTCGCCGCGGCGGCGGCTGGACTGCCGAGATAAATTTCAGCTTCAGGGCTGCCCATGCGCCCGATGAAGTTTCGATTCATCGTTGTGAAAGCGCGCTCACCCGGACCCAACAACCCACCATGACGACCAATACAAGCGCCACATCCAACCACACCGATGGTGCAACCCGCATCGTGGAAAATTTGAATCAATCCATTCTTCATCGCCTTGTCGTAAATCTGCACACTGGCAGGCGTGATAATCGTACGTGTGAATGCATTGACTCGATTTCCTTTCAAAATCTGCGCGGCGATTTCAAGGTCCTCATAACGTCCATTTGTGCACGTGCCGATAAAGACTTCATCAATTGGTAATCCTTCCACCTGCTCAAGCGCCTGCACATGATCCACATCGGGATGACAAGCCACTTGTGGACCAATATTCGTTACATCAATTTCGATGATTCGTTCATAATTGGGATTTACAGCTTCGATCATCTCAAACGGACCGTCGGCTTTCGTCTCCGTTTCGAGGAATTGAATGGTCGTTTCATCCGGGGCAATCAATCCACATTTCGCACCAATCTCCGTGGACATATTTGCAAAGATGATACGTTCGTGCATCGGTAAAGCTTTGATATACAACCCCGTAAATTCGACAGACTTATAGGTCGCGCCGTCCATGCCCAACATGCCAGCGATATAAAGCATCACATCTTTGGCAAAGACCCCCGATCGGGTCTGCCCTTCCAAGTTAATCAAAATTGTCTCAGGTGTGCGGAACCAAGTCTTACCCGTTGCCCATGCGACGCCAATTTCCGTGGAGCCAAAGCCTGTGCCAAACGCGCCGAACGCGCCATATGTGTTGCTGTGCGAGTCACCGCCAATCAGCACACGTCCTGGTTGAATATAGCCTTCCTCAATCAACACTTGATGACAAATGCCTTGATGATAGAACTGCGTGATGTCCTGCTCCTTCATAAAATCCACGATACGTTTCTGCGCTTCCGCTGCCAGCAGGTTCGGCGCAGGATACGCATGGTCAAAATGGATCACAATCTTGTTCTTATCCAAGATCGGTTTGCCGATCTCACGAAACGCCTTGATCGCCAGCGGCGTGGTGTTATCGTGACTCATCATGTAGTCCAAATCAATGATCACGATCTCACCCGCCTGCACAGGTCTGCCGATTTTGCGTGAAAATATTTCTTCAATCAATGTACCCATAGAATCTCCTTTTGATTCACAGCTCGGTGGTCGAGTAGCTGAAGGCGTATCGAGACCACCTGTAAGCAAAATTATTTTTGTTATCTGTTGTCTCGATACGCTCTCGCTGTCGCTTGACCTACTCGACTAACGAATCACTTTCCATTGCCGTTATATTTTTTCAACACCATACGCGTCTCGGTCCGCTTGACGCCTTGCACTGTGCGGATCTCTTCGATCAAATTATTCAACGCAGCCACATTCTCCACGTTCACGAACGCGCTGATGTCGTGGTCACCTGTAATTTCATACACGCTCGTGACATTGGTAAACCCGCGCATACGACGCACCACCGCCGACGTATACACATGCGACTCGACTTCGAGCATCACCATCGCGCTGATGTCATGCGGGATGACATCGAGCTCTCTACCCGTGACCTGCTCGGCGATCTCCAAAATATCTGCATCGAAGAGTTGTTTGCGCTGATCGCCCATGTTCTTGATGCGCGTGACGATGACCTCCAACTCCGCTGCACTGACTTCGATCCCGTATTCGTCCAAACGCGCCGCGACCGCAGATTTACCTGTGTATTTGTCAATAACTATTTTTCGCTCCCGTCCCAAAATGGATGGGTCAAACGGTTCATAGGTGCGTGGGTCTTTAAGAATCCCATTCGTATGGACGCCACTTTTGTGGCTGAATGCATTCTGACCAGTAATTGGTTTATTGGGTGCGAGAAAAAATCCAGAGACTTTCTCCAAATAACCAGAAAGTTCCATCAATGGTTGGATATTGTATTTCTGCACCTCCTCCAAATTGTGGAAAGAGAGAATAGTCTCCGCCAAATCGGGAATCCCTGTGCGTTCTCCCAAGCCGTTGACGGTAGTGTGGATACAGTTTGCGCCCCCCCGAATCCCTGCCATAGAGTTTGCCAGCGCAAGTCCATAATCGTTATGGCAATGCAGATCGATCTTGCACGGCAGCAGGTTCTTCCGCAGCATGCGGACTTGCTCGAACATCGTATGCGGCTGCATGATGCCCAGCGTATCTGCAAAGCTGATGCGGTCCGCGCCCGCTTTGATGGCGGTGTTACAAACTTCAACGAGAAAATCAAAGTCAGTGCGCGTGGCATCTTCAGGCGTGTAGCGGACATGCAAGCCCAGGCTTTTTGCATAACAAATATGTTCATGGATAATATCCAATGCCTGTGCTTCAGTCTTATGTAATTTGGCATCGAGATGAATCTTCGATGTCGCGTAAAAGATAGCAACGCGGTCCGCGCCGCAGGCTTTGGCACGGTCAATGCTTGGGCGGGAGGCAATACTATGGGCGACGATTTCAGCTCGAAGGTCGAGAGAGGCGATGCATTCTATCGCTCTGGCAACATTCGGCGAAACGGACGGGTCTCCTGCTTCAATCATGTCCACGCCCACACAGTCGAGCATTTTTGCGATCTTCACTTTTTCGTCCACAGTAAAGTTGACGTATGGTGTTTGTTCACCTTCACGTAACGTGGTATCCAAAATTTCAAGCATAGAATCCTCTTCGTAACTCGTAGGGGCGACCCGTCAATAATGGTCAAGCATCTTGCACTCGCTGGGTGGGGCAGCCTACCACACCAAAACAAAAACGCTCTCCGTTGTCGGAGAGCGTTTGGGTATACAGGTAGATATAAAGAACTACAGCTAGTCTTTGCCTTTTTCCTGATTAACCGAAACATGCCCAAATCCGACAACCGAAGTTGTGAAAGTGGGCTTGCGCTTGGATTTGGCTTCCATCAGAATACTGGCGTGATCTCTAAACATATTGGGCGAAATTCTACTACGCATGAGAAATATGTCAATGATTTTGTATTACCCATTTGGATAAAACATTCAATCTACGATTGTACCCATACAGGTAATAGTAATTTTGCTTCAAGACTGTATGATGTATAGAATTTATCTATTTATTTTTACGCACCGTCCTGCAAGTTGCTTCCTGCATGCGACAGGAGTAATCAACTTGCAGGATGTTTTGTTACATTCCCAAATCATCGAGGTGAGCCATGCAAAAGAAACAACAGACAACATCGGAGGATGACCAGCGTATAAACGCTGATCAACCGCGTTCATTCAACTGGTTAACAGCCGCCGATACAAAGACCTGGCTCGATGAACGCGACGCCTGCGCGCTGGTCGCAGCGATTCGCAAGAATGGTGAAGCGACACATGGTAATCTTAAGCGGGCCCTCGCGGCATTAAGCATCATGGGGCATCGCAGTGGCGAAGTGAATGGCGAAGGCGATGGCGTTGGCGTGCTCACCGACATCCCGCGGCTGTTGTGGTCACAGGCATTGGAACAGGAAGGAAAACCAGGCTGGCTCGCCGAAGACCGCCGCTTCTTTGTTGGGCATTTGATGATTCCCAATACGAACACCGATTTCGGAACCCAATCAACTGTTATCGAACTACTCAAAGAAAGCGGAGTCGATTTACTGCTTGAACGTCCAACCCCCACCCGCCCACAAGCCCTGGGAAAAATGGCACGCATGCAAGCGCCGCATCTCTGGCAGATCGCTGGCATGGTGCGGCAAGGTCCCCTTGAAAACGTTGAACGAACACTTTTCGATCTGGCGCTCAAAATCGAACAAAACACAAAAATCAGCGTGGCTTCGCTCTCAAGCAATGTCGTGGTTTATAAAGTCCGCGGCTCTATCGAAACGCTGTATCAATATTATCCCGAACTCCGCAACCCAGATTTCACCACCACAATCACAATCGGTCATGCACGATATTCCACGAACACTGCCACCAGTTTCGAGCGCGTTCAGCCGTTTAGTTTGCTCGGGCACAACGGTGAGATCAATACCATTGCCCGCCTCCGTGAACAGGCGCAAATGCTTGGCGTCAATTTAGTCGATGGTGGCAGCGATTCACAGGATTTAGACCGTCTCCTCGCCACTCTCATTCATCGCTATCACTTCACGCTCGTTGAAGCGATGGAAATCGCCTTTCCGCCCATCCTCAGTGAAGTCGAAAAACTTTCGCCCGAATTGCAAACCGTTTACAAATATTATCGTCAGGCGTTCGGTCCGTTTGCGCAGGGACCCGCCGGAATCATTTCGCGTCAGGGCGACGAATGTGTCTTCAGCGTGGATGCGCTCGGTTTGCGCCCGCTGTGGTTCGGCGATACCGAAAAGGAATATTTCTTCTCCTCCGAAAAAGGCGTCTATCACCTCGACACCATGCGCATCGACCCCATCCCCCTCTCGCCCGGCGAAAAGATGCGCATCCGCGTCCGCCGCGGGCAAGCCGTGGAAGTGCTGGATTATCCTGCGATTCAACAGCGGATTCTCAAGCTGACATTACGCCGCTTCGGTTCATTGGAGACGATGAATAAACGCCTCGCTCAGACTACGCCGAAGCTTGATTATGATCAACAAGCTATTACTTCGCCCCATCCTTCATCATCCATCAATCTCGATAACCGCATGTCCGCGTTCGGTTGGGGACGCGAAGATCGCGAGTGGATTCAAGAACTTGCCAAGAACGGCAGTGACCCGCTTAGTTCTCTCGGCTATGACGGTCCGCTCGCGCCGCTTTCGAAAGAACGACAAAATATTGCCGATTATTTCAAAGAAGCCGTCGCCGTAGTGACCAATCCCGCCGTGGACCGTGAACGTGAAGTCGAACACTTCTCCACGCAGATGGTTCTCGGTGCCCGCCCGCCGCTCATCCCTGGTGAACTTGGTCAGGAAATTACATTCACCTTTGATACACCGATTCTGTGGGATGATGCCAAATATTCTAAGCATGCCATCCTGAGCGATAGCGAAGGATCTCTACTACTGAACTCCGACACCCTTCGCACCGCTCAGAGTGAAATAAATGTTTATGAACATATGGCCAATGAATCTGGCTTCACGACTCTCAATCGATTAACCCAGCAATATCCCGATACACAAGTCACAGAGCTTCAAACCATAACTCTACAAGGAGAATCCACGGCAGAGGCGTTGGAGCGGATTGCTCAAAGCGCAGTGGAAGCGGTTCGCAACGGGAGCAGACTCATCGTCCTGAATGATGCGGATTCATTTATCGAAGAAAACGGCTGGGTTGACCCTGTTCTTGTGTTGGGAGTCGTTGACCGAGCGTTGCGTCTATCCTTCACTGAAAATTTGCCAGCCACGTCCCCTACTCCAATCCCCCTCAGCGATAATGGCAAAATCGATTTGGGACTCGTGGCATCGAATCCGCAGGTCAATTTGCGGCGGCAGGCGGGACTCGTGTTGCGCAGCGGCGCCATCCGCAACTTGCATGATTTGATCATGTGCATCGGCATGGGTGCAGATGCGATTGTGCCGTATTTAATTTTTGAGGCGACACTCAACGACGCAAACCTGACTCTCGAACTCTCCGAGCAGACCGAGCGAATGAAGAACACGTTGAAGGCTTTACGTTCTGGAATCGAAAAGTGCATCAGCACGATGGGCATTCATGAGGCGCGCGGCTATGGGCGTTTGTTTGCGAGTATCGGCTTGAGTAATGGGATTGCGCTGACGCTTGGCGCGAGCAATTATGCGGGTTCAGAACAAGGCGGCTTGACGTGGGAGAATTTGGACTGCGAACTTGCCGCGCGCAAAACTGATTACCACAGTGCCGGGCGTGGTGACCTTTCGCGTGTGAATCATTTTTACCCAAAGATTTGGAAAATGGCAGGCAAACTCGGTAAGGGCGAAGCGGATTGGCGCGCGTACGAAGAGCATGTGGAGAATACGGCGAAGACCAACCCCGTGACGATTCGCAACATCCTTGATTTTCATTACGATACAAATTCAACAGTTGAGCCGAACAAAGTTGATCTGGGAATTACATCGCACCGATTGCCGTTCCTGATTTCATCCATGTCGTTTGGTTCTCAGGGTGAGATCGCGTATCGCGCCTATGCCGAAGCTGCGTTCCGTTTGAACATGCTTTCACTCAACGGCGAGGGTGGCGAGATCCCCGATCTACTTGGCAGATATCCGTTCAATCGCGGCATTCAAATTGCATCGGGTCGTTTTGGCATCACAGCCGAGACAATCAATGCCACGAACCTGATTGAAATCAAAGTTGGTCAAGGAGCGAAGCCGGGCGAGGGCGGTCACCTGCCCGCACGTAAGGTTACGCAAAAAGTGGCGGCGGCTCGTCATGCCCGCCCGGGCGTGGATTTGATTTCGCCCTCCAACAATCACGATATTTATTCGATTGAAGATCTGGCGCAGTTCATCGAAGAACTCAAGACCATCAATCCCAAAGCGCGCGTCGCGGTCAAAGTTCCAGTCGTGCCCGGCATCGGCATTATCGCCGTCGGCATTGCCAAAGCAGATGCAGACATCATTTGTCTCACGGGATACGATGGAGGCACTGGTGCAGCGCGTTCACACTCATTGAGATATGTGGGACTCCCCGCCGAAATCGGAGTCGTGGATGCGCATCGTGCGTTGACCGAGGCTGGTCTGCGCGAAAAAGTGGAACTCTGGGCTGATGGCGGAGTCCGCTCGGCGTCGGACGCGGTCAAGTTGATGTGTCTCGGCGCGAACCGCATCGGGTTGGGAACGTTGCCCATGGTCGCGATCGGCTGTACGATTTGTAGAGACTGTCAGAGTGGTACATGTCATACCGGAATCACCACACAGATTGAAACAGCGGAAGATGCGCACGCCAAAGGCATTAAACATTTCGTTCCGCGCGATTTCGAACAGGCGACTCAGGCATTGGTCAACGTCTTCAATGGACTCGGCGAAGCGATGCAAAATATCGTCGCCAAACTTGGCTTTGAAAATGCACAGCAAATTGTCGGGCGGTCAGATTTACTCGAACAAATTTCGCATTGCGACAAAATTGATCTACAGGAAATGCTCGTCACCGTGGATGAATATCTCAATGCCAAACCCATCCCTGTGATAATACCTCTCCATGAAATGGCTGAGATTGATCGGGGTCCCTTGCATCGTCCGCGCAATCATTTGACGACGGTCATTTCCAATCTCGTGATGGAAAGTTTCACTAATTATCGGCAGGATAACGTTCTCTTTGAAGATGACAAAGTGACTCCCGTTGATCGTGCACTCGGCACACATCTCACCGGCGCCCTGACACGCTATCGCAAAAATTGGGATTGGCTCCCTGGGCATGGCGGTGTCGGCGGTCATCGCGAAACCTGGCGTCAACCGCTGGATGATGATGATACGCGTTCCGTTCCAACGACTGCATTGCGCTTCTTCAGCAGCTCCGTTCCCGGCAATGGACTCGGCGCATACAATGCCGCACCGGTTCGAATCGTCGTCGAAGGCGGCGCACAAGATGGTGTGGCAAAAGGGATCTCTGGCGGACGTGTGATCATTCTCAAAGGCTACAACCATGATGGCTTGTTGATCGATGGGTCAGTCGGCAAGAGTCTTGCTTACGGCGGCACAAATGGAACGGTCATTGTACAAGGCAATGCCGATTCACGCGCTTGTATCCGTCTCTCCGGAGCGGACGTCGTCATTGGCGGTGAGATTCAGAAGCCACTCAACGATAGTCTGGGTTTCATTGGTGTCCGTTCCAACGTGAAAGGCTTCTTGTGCGAATACATGACGGCTGGTCGTGTACTCGTGCTTGGCGACCCGGGTCCATGGATCTGTGCAGGGATGACGGGCGGCGTGTTGTATCTTCGCTTGCAGCCACATCTCAATTTCGATGAAACCGCGATCCAGCGCCGGCTGGCGAAGGGCGCGAAGGTCGTCATCCAGGAAGTGGGTGAAAGTGACTTGAAGAATCTTCAAGAATTACTCTCAACGTATGCCGATGAGTTGAAGCAAAACCATCAATCTGATGAAGCCCAGAAGGCGCTCGGTTTGATGATTGACTGGAAGAATACCTTTGTCCGCGTGGTGCCATTGGGCCAACAGGAAGATCAAAGATTTGCGACTGAATAACATTAATTAGATCACCCTCTTCTCCTCCTCATAAAGGCGGCCTGTGATACGCATCACGGGTCGTCTTTATGTTTATTTACTGGTTATGCTCCGTTTGGGTAAGAACACATTACCCAAACATGTATGTGAAAGTAAGTTGTCTGCTCAATATTCTCCATTGGGGTAATAGTCACATCTTCTCAATTCCATACAATAAATTCCATGAAGTGCCAACGCACCATGCAAATTCGAGAAATGAGGTAACCATGTTTTTCACATTGTTTATCTTCGTGCTCGCTTACATCATGATCGCAAGTGAAAAATTCCCCCGCCATTGGGTGGCATTGATCGGCGGCAGTCTCCTCATTGTCTTCGGAATCCTGAGTCCCTACGAAGCATTTGAATATATCAACTGGGAAACACTTGGGCTGCTGGCTGGCATGTTCTTCCTTGTTTCCATTTTGCAAGAGGCGGGCTTCTTCTCCTGGCTGGCGATGAAGTCATTGAAAAAATTCAACTACCATCCAGTTTCCTTGTCCGTCATTCTGATTATTTTCGCCGCTGTGATGGCAATGTTCATGGACAGTATCACGGTCATGCTGTTCCTCTCAGCCCTCACCCTGCAACTCTGCCGACTGCTGAAACTCGACCCAGTCCCCTTGGTCATCGCGGAAGTCTGTGCGGCAAACACTGGCGGAGCAGCGACATTGGTCGGCGATCCGCCTAACGTGATTCTCGGTACGACACTTGGCTTTAACTTCGCTGACTTTGTGACTCATACCGGCCCCATCTCAGCGATTGCATCCCTGCTTCTGCTTGGCATGTTTTACTTCACCAATCGTAAAGCCTTGATGAACGCGCACAGCCTGCTGACAGAAAAGACCATCAATGAAATCGAAGCGCTCCGCAACGAACCTCTGCACGCGCATCTGACTCAGGTGGGGCTGATCGGCTTTCTATCGGCTGTGATCCTACTCGTCATCCATCAACCCCTCGGCGAGTTGACTGGCATTCACATCAATGCGGCGATGGCAGCCTTGATTCCTGCCGGGTTCGCATTGCTGGCTCTGCAAAATAATGACCGCCGCAAGACCCTGCTCAAAGTGGATAGTGAAAGCATTTTGTTCTTTGCTGGTTTGTTTGTGCTGATCGGCGGCTTGGAAAAGATCAAACTCTTCGAGTCACTTGCAAATGGCCTGGCAAACATGACTGCCTTGAATCAAAATGGCTTGGTGATGGCTTTACATTGGGTTCCCGGTCTCGCCAGCGGAATTGTGGACAATGTTCCGCTCGCGCTTGCCATGAGCTACGTCCTCAAAGATCTCGCACAAATCCCGGGCATGCCTGCTCTGGGATTAATGGTGTGGTCGCTCGCTTTGGGCATTGACATCGGCGGCAACCTCACTCCCATTGGAGCTTCGGCGAATGTAGTCGCCTATTCCTTCATGGAACGCAATCACGGCTCGATTGGTTGGAAACGCTGGTTGATTGCAGCTGTTCCACCAACGATACTCATCATGATCTTTGCCTCGTTTGCTGTCATGGCAAAGGGCTACTTCGGCTGGCATTAATCGAAAGGACCGAATTTATATGTTGTCAATTCTTACACTGATCAGCTATTTCCTGATTGCCATATTGTTGATGAACATGCTGGCAAAGGCTCGTCCCCGCATAAAGGATGCCATGCCCGGCAAGAAATTAAAGACTCTGCCCATGGGTTTCACCTCACGTTTCCAGTTACAGCGCTCTGCGTTGCTGGCTTTACTCATGGGAGTTGTGTTTGGCACTGCGACTGGCTGGCTGCCCATTTCAACGGCTGGGATCGTTACAGCGCTTGCACTTCTCACCATTCTCATGCCCATGCAATACACCTTCACAACCCAGGGAGTGGCTCTCGGAGGTGGCGTGTTCTACCCCTGGAAAGGCTTTTCCGGATTTATCGCCGGTGAGAAACGTTTGGAACTAACTCACTCATCCCTTTTTGGAAGGCTCACGTTGTTTGTCAAACCCGCCGAAATGACCAACGTGCTGCAATATGTTGAACGCTATGTGAAGAAGAACGGTTAGAAATTCAATTTCTGTAAAGGAGAATTAAGAAATGAAACGTATGAATAAAACAAAAAAATGGCGGATCTTGCTTCCGTTCGTTGTCGTGGCACTGATGCTGATTCTGGCTACTCCAGTATTCGCACAGGATGGCGGGCCTGGTGAAGAAATCAGTGACATCAATTTAAGCATCAATATCATGTGGATGATCATTGGGGGTTTCCTGGTCTTCTTCATGCAAGCTGGTTTCGCTCTCGTGGAAACCGGCTTCACCCGCAACAAAAATGTTGCGCACACCATGTTGATGAATATGATGGTGTTCTGTATTGGCGCCATCGGTTACTGGCTCACTGGTTTTGCCTTCCAGTTCGGGGCAGTCAACTTGGCATACCCAGAAGTGGCGCGCGTCGGAGTCATCGCCGGTGAATGGGCACACTCCCCCATCACGCTTGGTGATTGGACTGGGTTGTTGTCAACTCCGCTCTTACGCATTGGTCAGTTTGGCATCCTCGGCGGAAGCGGCTTTATGCTTGCTGGTGTAGGCACAAACGTCGGCATCCTTGCCTTCTTCCTGTTCCAGATGGTGTTCATGGATACCGCCGCCACCATCCCCACTGGCTCCATGGCTGAACGCGTCAAGTTCATCGGTTTTGTCCTCATGAGCCTTTGGGTCAGCATGTTCATTTATCCGCTCGTCGCAGGTTGGATTTGGGGTGGCGGCTGGGTTCAAAACCTTGGGCGGTCTTTAGGTCTTGGAAATGGCGCAGTCGATTTTGCTGGTTCCGGTCCTGTGCACATGATCGGCGGTTGTGTTGCTCTCGCTGGCGCGCTTGTCATCGGGCCACGCATTGGCAAGTTCAATAAGGATGGCTCTGCCAACACCATCCCTGGACACAGCATCTCACTTGGCGTACTCGGAACGATTATCCTATTCTTTGGTTGGTTCGGATTCAACCCCGGTTCCTCCCTCGGATTTTTGGGTGGCTTCCGCAACCTGGCTGTGGTCGCCGCTATTAACACGCTTCTGGCTGGCGCGGCAGGCGGATGTTCAGCCATGACCTATATGTGGCTGTTCGGTCCAACCAAGAAACCAGATCCAGGCATGTCAGTCAACGGCGTTTTGGCTGGTCTGGTTGCCATCACTGCCCCATGTGCTTTTGTGGATGCCTGGGCGGCTGTGGTGATCGGTTTGATCGGTGGCATCTTGGTTTGTCTGGCTTCCGTCTGGATTGAAAAGTGGAAGATTGATGATCCAGTCGGTGCTGTTCCTGTTCACTTCTTCAATGGCCTGTGGGGTGTGCTGGCTGTGGGTATCTTTGCCAATGGCAATCCCGATACAGCCGCATGGAACGGAGTCGAATCTCCCGTGACAGGTTTGCTCTATGGCGGCGGTACACAGATCCTTGCACAGGCAATTGAAGTCACCAGCATCTTCGTTTTTGCCTTCGGTCTTTCGTATGCGTTCTTCAAAGTACTTGCCGCATTCAAACTTCTGCGTGTCTCACGCGAAGTTGAACTGCAAGGCTTGGATCTACCTGAAATGGGTACGCTTGGTTACCCTGTGGACTGGGAACCCTCCAATCTTGAGGATGAAGCGCCGGTATTGGTTCCCGGAGGAGCTGCAAAGAAAGCCTTTGGAACGGCTGACTAAAACCATATCGCCTTGGTAAGTTCGTCTCCTTGATAAATGGACGGTTGAGACCATGGTCTCAACCGTCCAAGTGTTTAATTGTCAGTTTTCTTTTTCAAGCAGGCGTGAATTGACTTCCTGCACCTCTGCGACATAACGGGATAGATCATCGCGTAAGTGTTGCGCATCTTCATAGTGCAGGCGGCGGGCGAGGAAAGTAAACTCATCACTAGCAAAGGGAGGGACAGTGACATCTTTTGAATTGCCACGCACAACTCGCAAGGCATCGATCAGCCAGCGAAAAAAGGTATATGCTTTACGCAGGCGGGTGTAATCATCTTCTGAAAGTATTTTCTCAGCATGTAAAGCGGACATCGCCTCTTGCAAATTGGTCAAACGCAGACTGAGATTTTGTGCGCCGTGATTGATCTGCAATCCCTGAATTAGATATTCGATATCCACCAACCCACCGGGGCTGAATTTGGCGTTGAAGGTGCCGCCCGTCACCAAATGGCGGATTTGTCTTTCACGCATGGCACGCATGGCGGTTACATCAAAGGGACCGCTTTCATAAGCATAGATGTCACGTAGCTTGGATAATTCTTCACCAAGGTTCTTATCGACTGCAAGCGGACGAAGCTTGACCAGTGCTTGTCGCTCATACGCCCATGACGGACCATCGGGCGTGTAATAATGGCGGAAGGAGTCCAGCGAAACAGCCATACTGCCGGCTTTGCCATACGGACGTAGTTGCAGGTCTATTTTGAAGATACCTTCCTGGCGAGTCTGAATAGTATTGAGAATTGAGAGAACCAACTGCTCGTAATATTTCGCTGTCGTTATGATTTCTGTCCCTTTCGTATGTCCGTCCCCTGCATATACAAACATTAACTCGATATCCGAAGCGAACCCTAGTTCGCGTCCGCCGCATTTTCCCAAAGCTAGAACTGCTAAGCCACACGGCTCGTCATTTTCTAAAAGCGGATCGCCATGGATTGCACGCATTTCGGCATCACAACGAGTTAGCACAGTAGACACGGTCACTTCGGCGAGGTCGGTTAATTCAAATCCGAATTCATCGATTTCTTGTGTCAGCCCAAGGATGTGGCGCATGTCGATGCGGAAAAGTTCACGATCTTTGAAGGCGTTCAGCGCCGTACGCCAATCGGGATATTCAATATCGCCGACCTGATTTATTTCAAGTGCACGAGTCAATTCCTCTTCAAGTTGTTCTTTAGACTTGGACTTAGCGAGCGCATCCACATCTTTGACCACCGGGAAGAGATTTGCATATTGCATGCGCAAGAAATCTTCCCAGAGAAAATTGCTTACGCCTAATAAACGTGCCAACGCATTTAATACATCAGGTTTTTCGATAGAGGCAACTTCGTCAAACCAATTGGGTCGTTGAAAGAGTTGGGTAATGAATTCACGGAAGTGCAACAACGCCGTGGAGGGATTCGGCGACTGCGGCAGGAGATGCGTGAAATGTTTGATCAATACGACCGCAGCACGCAGCTCTCGTTGTTTTTCTGGCGACGTGATCTTCTCTCCGTTTTCATCTGTGACATGCAGAATATCCTGAGCCCGTGAGCCAACAGATTGGACAATGATGCGGGCGATATAAGTCCGCGTCAGTGCCAGGGCATTGGTGAACTCGTATAAAAAGCCGAATGTATCGGGCGTGTCGATGCGCAGGATGGTGTGACGTTCGTCTGCTTCGTTATCGATTTCAATATTGATTTGAAGTAAAAGCGTCGATGTACTGCGGATATTCTGATATGCCTGCCCCGCACGGACTGCCAGTTCACCACGAGCTTCACGGCGTTGACCGTTGCGCATCATTTGTAAAAGATGATGCAGGTCTTTTGTGTACGAATCCCAAATTGAATCAGTATGTGGCTCAGAGGAAATTGATTTGACAGTGAACACGTCCACGATTTTGCGGCGGGTATCAGGCTCGGGAGGTGATAGAGGTTTGCGGCGCGGAGGCAGGCGTCGGGTAGAGTCGAAGCGGGGCAAGGTCTGAAGGCGAGATTCGGTCGGAGAGTCCGCTAAAGGCTCATAAGTGAAGGCGTTGCCGTCGACGATATTGAATCCAAAAACAAAAAAGAGTCCGCAAATGATGGAAAGTTCGCCGGGGTAATCGTAGCCAACTACTGTGACGCGCCAGGTATCCTGGCTGAGAGGTTGTGCATCGACGATGGCGGGTGTCTGCTCGTTGATGCCGAGGGCGAGATCGGCGTGATGTTGAATTTCGTCGGGCGAAAACGAATCGACATAATCGGCGCCGAGGCGAGCGATGTGTTGAATGACTTGCGGCTGTGGTTCATGGACGGGCTCGTTGCCCACGTGCCGCAGATAGATCGCACGGATGGCTTTGCGATGTTCGTCGTAACGATCAGTGAGGGCATCGGTGTTTTTAAATCCGAGACGCACAGCAAGGAGCGCAAGCGCATTGGGATCAGAGGGCATCGTGTACGTTTGCTGATAATGCATCACCTGAATGTAGTGCTCGATCGTGCGCAACAAGGTGTATCCATCAGCAAGGATGCGGGCTTCCTCGTGCGTGAGCAAATGATGGCGGGCAAGACGCGGCAGGATGTGCAGCGTAGCGCGACCATGCAAATCGGGATATTGATTGCCGTGAGCGAGTTGCAGATATTGAACGACAAATTCCACATCACGGATGGAGCCTTCGCCCAGTTTCACTTCGCCCCAATCCCGTCCCTTCTGTTGGAGCACTTGCTCGGTGCGCTGCTTCATCGCAAAGACACTGGCACGCACTTCATCGGGCGCATGACTGAAAATGTACGGCTGGACCTGGGTGAGCAATTTTTCGCCGAGTGCGATATCCCCAGCAACAGGACGTGCCTTGAGCAGCGCTTGTTTTTCCCACAAGCGGGCATGACCCTGAATGTATTGCAGATATCCATCAGATGTGGTGACGAGAAATCCATCCCTGCCCCAGGGACGGAGGCGCATATCGACACGGTAGAGGAAACCTTCGGGCGTGACCTTGCCAATGTTATCGATCAGATGTTGACCCAGCTTCAACTTTTCCATCGGGTCATTTGCTGAGATGAACAACAGATCAATATCGGAGCTGTAGTTGAGTTCCTCGGCTCCGTGCTTGCCCATTGCGATCACGCCAAAATCATCTGCGCTGATGCCACTCTGCTGGCTGGCAAGATCGAGGCAGGCACGCACGAGTCCGTCGGCCAGATTAGAGAGTTGCTGTGTGACCGTTCGCAAATCATAGAGGGCAAGCAGGTCGCTCACGCCGATGCGCAGGATTTCACTGCGCTGATAAAGACGCAGGGCATTGAGTATATTTTCTTCGGCTGTCTCACGGATTACCTTCCCCGCTTCGATGTGGATTTGTTCGGCGCTTTTGCGATGAGTCAATGACTTGCGGTGAACCAGCAAACTGACGTTCTTGGGGTTGCGTAAAATGATCTCGGTCAGGAATTGACTGCCAGAAAAGATGGTAACCAGGCTCTCAATCACACGTGGATTTTTCACCAGAGCAGGTAATAACGTTTCATCTCCGCTATCAAGCAGACGTTCCAAATAAACTAGCGATCGCTCAGGGTCAGCGGCAGAGGCGAGCGAGGTTTGGAGGTGAGATTCGATGGTGTGAAATGAATTGCTGAAACGATTTGCGATGCTGGTTAGCGCGTTGTCCATAAATTCATTATACCTGTGGCTGGTTCATAACTAATTTTGAGCTTGAATGTGATAACATATTTTCTGATGTATTTGCTCAAGAAATCAACGGTGGATTAATCTATGAAAAATAAAAAACCGATCACCAAACTGGAAAAAGAAGAGTTTGCCTCAGCAGTAAGAAAAGGATTAGGACGTGCTTTGATGCACGTTGTTAACTTTGGATTGGATGGTATCGATGATTTGGTATTGGACGCTTGTCTTCACAATTATTGTTATGACACTCAGATTGAATCGAGGTGAACGGCTCTTACTAGATTCCGAAGACTTTGTCCCGGACGATCTGCTATATATAGATGAAACTGAAAACGAACTAAAGCAGGCACTTTTCAAGTCTGCTGAGACAGACGCAGGGATTAAAGTATATAAGGATTATTTGGAAGCACGGGGTGTTTTCAAAGTACGCTCTGCGCCAGTTGATAGAGAAGTCTTCAAACAAAACCATCATGAGCGGATTCGAAAAGAATACAACCTAATGGGCATTTTGGAAGATGCGAGCAATAAGGTAGGAACTTTTCCTGGTCGATACATGACGTTCGGCAAACATGCAACAACTGAAGAATTAGAGAAAGTTTATGGTCAACTTTTTATTGAGACTGATAAAGATATTCTTTTGCGACTATTATGGGTATTCCGTCGTGCTCCGCTCCCACAATTAGATGAATTGATATTTGATTGGGCAACCGGCAAAGATAAAGAATTAAGGGAAGCTTCAATCAATGCTTTAACGCAAATTTCCGATGAACGAGTTCACAATCTGGGAATATCAAAAGTTATTGCTGGCGAGCTATTGGACGCTGATAGTGATGCACTTGAATTGTTCCTAAATAACTTTGAAGACGACGATATACAGCTGATCAAGAAAGCCATCGACACTTTGAAGCCAAATATAGAAGACGCGCATAGTTTGGGCTTCAGTATTTTGAAATTAGGTGAAAAGCATTCAAAAGCTGAACTAACATACACCTTGAAATGGGTTTATGAAAATACACCTTGCTCAAACTGTCGTTACAGAGTTGTCAAACGACTTCATGAATGGCAAAAACTAGATAGTGCTATGCTTTACGAATGTCAGTTTGATGCTGAGGAAGATATAAGGAGCTTCGCAGAGGAACATAATGGAAACCATAACAAATGACCACAGAATCGAAGGCATGAACGAGTCAGACGAATTGGGGTCAAAGCTAAAGCCACTTGTCTAGCAGATGAAAGACCATAAGGTGATGAGATTGGGCTTTTAGCC
>Ga0070699_100002273_pt1 | contig 17284 bp, 11 predicted proteins | sample KBSK1503metaG_FD_65473 | JGI IMG/M metagenome (GOLD analysis project Ga0070699, IMG submission 65473) | Corn, switchgrass and miscanthus rhizosphere microbial communities from Kellogg Biological Station, Michigan, USA - KBS K1-50-3 metaG | ecosystem: Host-associated > Plants > Roots >... | reverse complement strand
CGACGTTCAAAGGCGGCGCGCCCAGCGATACCGGCTTCGTGGTGGAGAACCTGAAGCATGATTTCCCGCAGCGGATCATCTATCGCAGGCGCGGCGCCGACTCCCTGGTCGCCCGGATCGAAGGGCCCGGGCAGGGTGGTGCCACCAGAGGAATCGAGTACGCCATGAAGCGGGTGGGCTGCACCGCTCAGTAAAGTCTTTGCGAGGCCCCCATGGGGCCGTGGCGATCTCGGGCACCCTTGCGGCGGCCTTCGCCGGGAGTATCCTCAACTCCTGCCCCGCATCGGGAGCTTTCCATGACGACCTCGCGCCTACCGAGGGCCCTGGCCCTCGGGATTTTCGTCGCTGCCGCATTTCCGATCTCCTCCCCCGCGCAACGTCCGGTCGAGCCCGCCGCCTACACCCAGCTCCGCTACCGGCACATCGGGCCGGAGGGGAATCGCTTCGCCTCGGTGGCCGGCGTGGCGGGCGATCCGCTCACCTGGTACGCCGGCGCGGCGTCGGGTGGGATCTGGAAGAGCGAGGACGGCGGCATCACCTGGCGGCCGGTGTTCGACGACCATCCGGTCTCGTCCATCGGCGCGCTGGCGGTGGCCCCGTCCAATCCGAGCATCGTGTGGGCGGGCACCGGCGAGCCGCACATCCGGAGCCACATCTCGATCGGCTGGGGGATCTTCAAGTCCACCGATGCCGGGAGGACCTGGGCCCGGAAGGGTCTGGAGAACACCGGTCGGATCTCCCGCGTGGTGGTGCACCCGACCAATCCCGCCATCGTGTTCGCCGCCTCGCAGGGGCATGGCTACGGGCCCCAGAAGGAGCGCGGGGTTTACCGCAGCAGCGACGGGGGCGACACCTGGCAGCAGGTGCTGTTCGTCGACGAGAGCACCGGCGCCTCCGATCTCATCATGGACCCCAACAACCCGCAGATCCTTTTCGCGGGGATGTGGCAGATCGAGATCAAGACCTGGGGCCGGGAGAGCGGCGGCCCTGGCAGCGGGATCTACGTGTCGAAGGACGGGGGCACCACCTGGAAGCGGCTGGCGGGCAACGGTCTTCCGACCCGGCCCTTCGGCAAGGTCGCCCTGGCGATTTCCAAGGCGAATTCCAGCCGGGTGTATGCCCTGATCGAAGCTGGGGATGGCGTACCCTGGCACGGGCAGCCCACCGATCGGGGCAAGCTGTGGCGCTCCGACGACGGCGGCGACACCTGGCAGGTGGTGAGCTACGACCGGCAGCTGGGCGGCCGGAGCGCGTACTACAACGCGATGTTCGCGTCGCCGGACAATCCCGACGAAGCGTACTTCCTCACGGCGGCATTCTCCAAGACGCTCGACGGCGGCAAGACCACCGTCAACATCGGCTTCGGCGAGTCGCCGGGCGGGGACAACCACATCATGTGGATCGACCCGACCAACGGGAACCGCATGGCGGTGGCCAACGACGGCGCGGTGGCCATCTCCAACAACCGGGGCCGGACCTGGAACCGGGTACAGCTCCCCATTGCGCAGATGTATCACGTCACGGTGGACAACCGGGTGCCCTACTACGTGATGGGCAACCGGCAGGATGGACCCTCCGCGCGCGGGCCCAGCAACAGCAAGATCGGTGGAGGTGGCGGTGGCGGGGGAGGCGGCGGCGCGATCCCCAGGGGGCTCTGGCACTCGGTGGGCGGCGGCGAGAGCGGCTGGGCCACACCCGATCCGGCCGATTCGAACATCGTCTGGTCGAGCGCCTCGGGCTCGGGAAGCCGGGGCGGCATCGTGGTGCGCTACGACGTGCGCACCGGCGTAACCCGGAACGTGGAGGTCTGGCCCATCAGCACTGGGGGCTGGCCGCCGGCCGATCTGCGCTACCGGTTCGTGTGGACGTTCCCGCTCACCTTCTCTCCCCACGATGCCAAGCGGCTCTACGTCGGCAGCCAGCACGTGCACCTCACCACCAACGGGGGAGAGAGCTGGCAGACGATCAGCCCCGACCTCACTCGCAACGACAAGAACCGGATGCGGATCTCCGGCGGTCTCACCCCCGACAACATCGGGGTCGAGTACGGCGGGGTGCTGTTCGCGATCGCCGAATCGCGGGTTACCGCGGGATTGCTCTGGGCCGGATCCAACGACGGATTGGTGCACGTGAGCCGGGACGCCGGAAAGACCTGGAGCAACGTCAGCGCCAATCTGCCCGGCCTGATCGACTGGGGCACCATCAGCAACATCGAGCCCTCCCGCTACGACGCGGGCACCGCGTACCTCACGGTGGACGGACACCAGGTCGACAACCGGGATCCCTGGGTCTACAAGACCGCGGACTACGGCAAGACCTGGCGGCTGATCGTGAACGGGGTCCCCAAGAGCCCGCTGAGCTACGCCCACTGGATCAAGGAAGACCCGGTGCGCCGCGGGTTACTCTACCTCGGCACCGAAAACGCCCTGTACGTGTCCTTCAACGACGGCGAGACCTGGCAGCCGCTCCAGACCAACTTGCCGCCGGCGCCGGTCTACTCCATCACGGTGCAGGAGCACTTCAACGATCTGGTGGTGTCGACCTACGGCCGCGGCTTCTGGATCCTGGACGACATCTCGCCGCTGCAGCAGCTCACCGATGCAGTGGCGGCGACGGATGTGCATCTCTTCTCCCCGCGGCCGGCCTACCGGCTCATCGGGGTGGCACCGCCGGAGACGCCGTCGGCGGACCCGGTGGCGGGACAGAACCCGTCCTATGGCGCCACCATCAACTACTGGCTCAAATCGGCGCCGTCGGGTGACGTGACGGTGACGGTGCTCGACGCCGGCGGCGCGGTGGTGCGGACGCTGCGCGGGTCGCGCGATCCGGGAATCAACCGGGTGGTCTGGAACCTTCGGGGAGAGCCGACCAAGGAAGCCAGGATCCGGGTGTCGCCGCTGTACGCTCCCGAGATCGTCGTGTCGGCCGAGGGGATGGCGGCGCCGGGGGTCGGCACCCTCGACGTGCTCGTTCCGCCGGGCACCTACACGGTGAAGCTGAGTGCCGGGGGCAGGGAATTCACCCGCCAGCTCGAGGTGCGCAAGGATCCCAACTCGGGCGGAAGCGTCGAAGGCATCCGGGCGCAGACCGCGCTGCTCACCGATCTGCAGAAGAGCCTCAACGGCTCGGTGGACATGATCAACCAGCTGGAGCAATCGCGCGCCCAGCTGGTCCGGGCCAAGGCCCAGATCGGCGCCGCGGCGGCGAACCGCGACCTGGCGGCCGGCGCCGACTCGCTGGAGCAGAAGCTGATCGCGGTCGAAGACCAGCTGCACCAGCTCAAGTCGACCGGCCGGGGGCAGGACGGGGTGCGCTGGCCGATCAAGCTCGCGGGGCAGCTCGGCTACCTGGCGAGCACGGTCACCGGATCGGACGATCCGCCCACGGCTCAGGCCCGGGAGGCGTATCGCTACCTGGAGGAGCAGCTGGCGGCGGTGCGGCGGGAGTACGAGCGGGTTATGCAGGAGGTGGAGCGCTACAACGCGCGGCTCCGGGCCCGGAATGTGATTGTTTCGTAAGAGGCTAAGAGGCTAAGAGGCTAAGAGGCTAAGACCTAAGAGCTGTTTCCTAGCCTCTTAGCCTCCTAGCCTCCTAGCCTCTTCATCGATCCGGCAGCAGCGCCGCGATGCGGCGGCGGGCTTCCTTGACCCGGGGCTGGAGCTCCGGGTCGGCCTCGCGCCAGAGGTTGGTGAACCGGCCGTAGAAATCCACCGCTTTCACTTTCTCGCCCTTGGCTTCATAGAGCTCCCCGAGGCGCAGGTAGACGATGGGAGGCCAGTGGTTGTAGACGCCGGCCTCCCAGATGTTTTCCCCGACGTCGGCCCAGTGCTGGTAGCGGGCCAGCGCCGAATCGGCCATGCCCGCGCGCTCGAATGCCAGGCCCATCGCGGCCTCCGCGCAGTAGGCGCACGTCTCGGCCGCTTTACGGAATGCGGTCAGGGCCTCGGGGAGCGACTCCTTCCGCATGGACAGCACCTCACCGCGCGCAAGCTGCAGCAGGAATCCCCAGGCCCGGCCCGGAATGTTCCCCCGGTTGCGGGTGAACTCCTCGAGCAGGCGGTTGGCCAGGTCGCGATCGCCGGCACTGGTCGCCGCGTAGATCCCGGTGAGCAGCGGGCGGTCCTGCGGCTGCATGCGCTCCAGCGGGTGGCTCCGCAGGACAGCATCCAGCACCAGCTTTGCCGCGCGGGGATCCTCGCGGTAGAGCGCGACCGGGATAACCCGCAGCAGGTCCACCTCCAGCGCGTTGGTGACATCGCCCCGCCGGCTGCGCTCTTCGCTCAGAGTCCGCTGCAACCGGTCCGCTTCGGCGAGCTTGCCCTGGATCGCCAGGGCCCCGGTGAGATTGTTGAGGAAGGCGTCGTGCCACGCGGCATTGGCCTGGTAGCGCGCCGTCATGACACGCAGACTGTCCTCGGCCACGGCGAATTCCCGGCGGCCCAGATCCAGCAGCGCTCCCCGCATGTCCATCGAGGGGCCCGCGGGGAACCGCGCTTTCATGAGCCGCAGGGTCGCCGCGGCCGAATCGAAGCGGCCGGCGCCGATCCGCAGGGTGAACATGTTGCCCCAGGCCAGGATATTCTCCGGCTCCAGCGTCGCCGCCTTGACGTAGGACTGCTCCGCCTCAGTGTCGTTGCCGCCGACCTCCTGCATCACGCCGAGGTTGTTCCAGGCCCAGCTGTCGTTGGGGTATTCCGCCAGAAGCGACTGCAGCGCCGCCACCGCGCTGTCCCCGATGCCACGCGCATCGGAGTAGTAGGAGGTCTCGGTCAGCTTGCGCTCGCGGAAGGTGAGCCGTTCGCGCAGGGCGTATGCCTTGGTGAGGGCCTCATCCGCGCGGGCCGGCCGCTCGCCCTGGTTGACCAGCATGGTGCCGAGCTTGCGCCACGCCATCGCGAAGCTGCTGTCCTCGGCGACGGCGTCCTCGAGCAGCGCAATGGCGGCCGGGTTATCTCCCGCCGACTGCACCCGAAGCGCCTGGGAGTACTTGCGCAGCGCCTCGAGCGATCCGGTGGTCACCTCGGCTAGTGGCGCATCAGCGCGGATGCTGCGCAGTGACTCGCCGATCCGGGCGCGGAGCTGCTTGGAGACTCGGTCGACCGCGTCGAGGATCGCCGTGGAGTCGCGGGCGGTTTCCCGCGCGGTCGCGAGCACCTCACCCGTCTGGGCGTTGACCAGCTGGGCGGACACCAGCAGGCTCGGGCCTACCTGCTGCAGCTCGCCCGCCACCACGGCCTTGAAGCCTTCACGTTGCGCGATCTCCCGGGCCACCTCCAGGCCCACCGGCACCGAATCGGGCCGCTGCATCCGCCGCAGCACCCGTCGCACATAGTCCGCCTCCACCGGAGAGACCAGCTTCGACTGCTGAAAATCCACCCGGAACGCCTGGGTGACCGCGGGGCCGAGCAGAGAATCCCTGGTGCGATTGGCGAAATCGGCGATGATCAGCCGCTCGCGCTCGTTGAGCTTCCCGCTGGCCACCAGGGAGCCCACCGGGCCGATGCCGAGCAGCCGCATCGCCATGTAGCCGCCTGTGATGAGGCCTAACCCGGAGAAGGCCGCGATGCCGCCATTGATGGCGCGGCGGAGCGTGAGGCGCTGATGGAGATTGCCGGGAACGGGCAGGCTTACGGCGGTGCGGCCCGCGATCCGCCGGTTATGCGCGAGGCCGGCCAGCACCACCACCGGAAGTCCCAGCGCAAGCAGCACCACCGCCGCCGGGAAGAACCAGTCGGGCAGTCCGAGCAGGGTTCGGAGCCCCCAGGCGAGTCCTAACACGGCGGCGGCCGCCAGCGCGAAATAGCCGAGCAGCCGCGGCAGCGGCCATTCGCGAGCCGGTCCGGTCGGGGAGGCCAGGGTCCCGGTCGGCGTAGCGGCGCCGAGCGGCTCCAGCGCCGCCAGCATTTCCTCGGCGCGCTGGAAACGATCCGCCGGGCGCTTCTCGAGGCAGCGATGGATCACCGCGGCCAGGTCCGGCGGTACCGCCGCGCGCATCTCGGTGAGCGGCGTGGCCGAACGGGTGAGCTGAGCCGCGATCAGGGCCTGCGCCGTGTTCCCGCGGAAGGGAGGCTCCCCCGCCAGCATTTCGTACGCGAGCGCGCCGAGAGAGTAGATGTCGGCCCGGTGGTCCACGCCGTCCTCGCCGGAGGCTTGTTCCGGGGCCATGTAGGCGGGCGTGCCGATGGCCATCCCGGTCACGGTCAGCGTGCCGCCCCCGCCGGCCGAGGAGAGCGCTTTGGCGATGCCGAAATCGGTGACCACGGCATGGTGCTGGCTCAGCAGAATGTTGTCGGGCTTGATGTCGCGGTGCACAATGCCCTGGCGGTGGGCATACGCCAGCGCGTCCACCACTTCGCGCAGCAGGCGGACCGCTTCCGGCACCGGGAGCTCCCCCTCCCGGGAGAGCCGGGCGCGGAGCGACTCGCCCTCGACGAAGGGCATCGTGTAGTAGAGGATGTCACCCGCGCTGCCGGCGGAGAGCAGGGGAACGATGTGCGGATGCTGGAGCGCGGCGGCCAGCCGGACCTCCCGCTGGAACCGGTCGGCGCTCAGGACCGCCGCGAGCTCCGGGGGGAGCAGCTTGATGACCACTCGGCGGCCCAGCGCGGTTTCCTCGGCGAGAAAGACCCGGCTCATCCCTCCGCCACCGAGCTCGCGCTCGAGACGGTACTGGGTACCGAGGGATGCCTGAAGCCGGTTCTCGAGCTCGGACACGCGGTGGCCTGGTGGGGATAGACCAAAGGTACTAAGGTCGACTCCTTATGAGCAGAACAGCGCGCTCACTGGTGCTCATTCTCCTCCTGGCCGCGGAGAGCCTGGGGGCACAGGGCGCGTCCACCCACCCCGCCGTCTTCCGGTGGGAATTCATCTACGTGGCGATGCCGATCGAGAGCGCCCACGCCTCAACCATCGCGGAGACCCGGGACGGGCTGGTCGCGGCGTGGTTCGGCGGCACGGCGGAGGGTCGCCGCGACGTTGGCATCTGGCTCTCGCGGATGGTGGACGGGAAGTGGACCACGCCGACCGAAGTCCTGAACGGCAACCAGCCTGACGGCACCCGCTATCCCTGCTGGAATCCGGTGCTCGCCCCCTGGCCCGACGGAACGCTCCGCCTCTTCTACAAGGTGGGGCCGAGTCCGGCGCGCTGGTGGGGAATGGTGAGCGTCTCGCGGGACGGCGGCAAAACCTGGAGCAAGGGCGAGCGGCTCCCCGACGGCGTGCTCGGCCCCATCAAGAACAAACCGGTCTGGCTCGCGGACGGGAGCGTGCTGAGCCCGAGCAGCACCGAGTCGACCGACGAACCGTCCCGCTGGCGGATCCACTTCGAGCGCTCGGCGGATTCGGGCCGGACCTGGACCCGGATCGTTCCGCCGGCAACCCCGCCCGGCGGACCGGAGATCAACGCGATTCAGCCGACCATCCTGAAGCACCCCGGCAAGGTGCTCCAGGCGCTGGGCCGCACTCGCTCGGGATTCATCTTCGAGACCTGGAGCGGCGACGGCGGTGCCAGCTGGACCCCGCTCCGGCTCACCAAGTTTCCCAATCCGAATTCGGGCATCGACGCGGTCACGCTGCGGGACGGCCGACACATCCTGGTCTACAATCACAGCAGTGTGGGCCGGTCGCTCCTGTTCGTCGCAGTGTCGTCCGAAGGCAGGGCGTGGCGCCGGGTGATGGAGCTCGAAACCGAGTCGGGGGAGTATTCCTATCCTGCGGTCATCCAGTCACACGACGGGAACGTGCACATCACCTACACCTGGAACCGGCACCACATCATGTACGTGGCGCTCGACCCCGCTCGGCTTCGGTGACCTCGCCCTGACTCTTGAACAGCACCCGCAGCAGAATCCCATAGAGGATGAGACACGCGATCGCCCCGACCACGTCGATCACCAGCGCCGCCTGGCCCCAGCCGCCCCTGGCGGCGAGCTGGGGAGAAAGCCCGCACACGAACACCGAGAAGATGATCACCGCGCCGCTGGCCTGGAGCGCGGTCCAGAACGCCCGGCGGATCTTGGAGTCGTGCTCCAGCTCCCAGGTCAGCGTGGCATGGTGGGTCAACAGGTCGACGCTGGTCTCTCCCCCCTGGGAGGCGGCGGTGAGCTGCTCCCCATAGAGCCGGGCCAGCTCGTGAAATCCCCGCCGGGTCACCACGTGGCGGATGTACGCCTGGTTGATGGTGGGATGGGTATGCTCAGCCAGCTGCCCCGCGGCGCGGGCGATGCTCCGCGAGGTCTCCTGGAGCGCGAAGAGCATGATGGCGCCGAGCAGCCCCGCCGATCCCGAGAGGGTCTGGGCGATGGTGCTCCCGGTGTACCAGAGCGACCCCTCGAGATCGTGGTCGATGATGAACACGCTATTGCAATCCGATCCGGGCAACCAGGTTGACGAATCGCGGGTCTGCGCGCAGCGGCTCGTACCCCGGGTCGACGTGCAGGTAGATCAGCCCTGCCGAACGGGCTTCGAACGCGCGCTCGAGTGACGCGAAGGCCTTGTCGAGCTCACCCACGGCCCCGTACCCCATGGCGAGAATCTCGGACCGGATATACTGGCGCTTCGATTCGTCCTCGAGCCGCGAAAGTATCTCTTCGGCCTCGTCCGACCGGCCGAGCCTGGCCAGCGCGAGCACGATGAGCGCGTCGTAGGACCGCACCGATTTGGGGAGGCTCTGGCCCCGCCGGAACCACTCCAGCGCCTGCTCGGGGTCGCCTTGCCCGAGGTAGGCCGAGCCGATGTAGAGATAGGCCCGGACATAGTTCTCGTCCAGCTCGATCGTCTTCCTGGCCTGCGCAATCGCCCCGGCGAAGTCCCGGGCGTACAGCATGAAGCGGGAGAGCCAGCCGCTGTGATCGGGCGAGAGCGGATCGAGCGACATCGCCTTCTTGAGCTCATCGACGGCATCACCCAGCCGTCCCACGGCCGGGAGTGCGGTGCCGAGGACGAAATGGGCTTCGGCGTAGTTGGGCGCCTGCGCGACGGCGCGCTCCAACTGACGCGCGGCGCCGGCAAAATCCCATTCGTGCCAGCAGAGCACCTTGCCGATCGAGGTGATCGCCTCGGCGAGGTCGGCCTCCCGCTGCAGCGCCCGGGTGGCCGCGGCCTTGGCACGGGGATAGGCCTCCTCCGGCGCCACCCAGTCATCGGCGAGGTTACACCAGCAGTCCGCGATGCCGGCATAGGCCTGTGCGTAGCCGGGATCCAGCAGGAGGGCGTGCTGGAAGAACTCCAGCCCCTTGTGCAGGCCCGCCTCGGTGACCCGATTGGCGAAGAAGCGCCCCTTCAGGTACAGCGTGTACGCCTCGAGATTCTTGGTTGGGGCCGCGACCTGTGCCGCATCTCCAGCGAGCCGAAGCTTGAGGGCCTCGACGATCGCACGGGAGATCTCGTCCTGGATCGCGAATACGTCCTCGAGCTGGCGATCGTAGGTCTCGGACACAGGTGATATCCGCTCTCCGCGTTGACCAGCTGGGTGGTGATGCGGATCCGGTTGCCGACCTTGCGCACACTTCCGGTCAGCACCGTGCCCACGCCCAGCTTCTCGCCGACCTGGCGCACGTCGACCTCCTTGCCCTTGAAGGCAAAGCAGGACGTGCGGGAGGCCACCTGCAGCCCGGGAACCTTGGACAGTGCGCCGATGATCTCTTCGGTCATCCCGTCGCTGAAATACTCGTTCTCCGGATCGGCGCTCATGTTGGCCAGCGGGAGCACCGCCACGGCCTTGGCCGCCGGTGTGGATCGCTCGGAGCCGGGCGGCGTGCGGTGTGCACCGGTGACAGGCCGGAGTGCTATGGCCAGCTCGGCCGCGGTGGAGAATCGATCCACCGGTTCGCGGGCCAGCGAGCGGGTCACGACGGCATCGAGGTTGTCGGGCACATCGCGCATCGCCTTCACGTGCGGAACCGGCGAAAGGAACCGCTTGGTCATGATGGCCTGGGCGGTCGGTCCCGTGAACGGGATCTCGCCGGTGAGCATCTCGTACAGCACGCAGCCCAGACTGTAGATGTCGCTCCGCCCGTCGATATCCTGCTCGCCGCCCGCCTGTTCGGGACTCATGTACGCCGGCGTGCCGATGGCCAGTCCGGCCTGGGTCATGCCGGCGGCCCCGGTCAACGCTTTGCCGATCCCGAAATCGGCCATCATGGCGTTGCCCTCGTGGAACAGGATGTTCTCGGGCTTGACGTCGCGGTGTACGACCCGCTGTCGATGAGCATAATCGAGCGCGGAAGCCACCTCGCGCGTGATGCGGAGCGCCTCTTCGATCGGAAGCTGGCGCTCGGTCTCCAGCCGCTCCCGAAGCGAGCGCCCTTCCATGTTGGGCATCACGTAGAAGAGGAGTCCCCCGGCTTCTCCCGAGTCATAGACCGGGAGGATGTGCGGATGGGTGAGCCCGGCCGCCAGCTTGATTTCGCGGAGGAAGCGCTCGGCACCGATCTCGGCGGAGATTTCGGGTCGCAGCACCTTGAGGGCGACTTTCCGGTCGTGCCGGAGGTCGCGGGCCAGGTACACCAGCGCCATCCCTCCCTGACCCAGCTCGCGCTCGAGCGTGTAGCGTCCGGCGAGACCGGTTCCAAGGCGTTGCTGGAGTTCCGACATGAGCGGGGAAGATGGCGTTGGAGTGGAGCCGCGGCTAGGGGCCACGAATCAGGGGTCAGGGATCAGTTATTGATCCCTAACCCCCAACCCCCAACCCCAACCCCTATCTATTTGTGATGCAGCGAGAAATGCGCGCCCTGCGGATCCACGCAGTTGACGATCCACGTCCCACCCGGCACCTCCATCGGTCCGTTGATCACCTGGCCACCGTTGGCTTTGACCGTCTCGGCGGCCTTCTTCACGTCGGTCACCCGGAAGTAGAGACCCCAGTGCGTTGGCACCTGGGCCATATCGGGAGTCTTGTTCATCATCCCACCCAGATCCCACTCGCGGCCCCAGACGTAGTACTTCCCCATGGGGCCCATGTCCATCGCGTTGCGCTCCTTCCAGCCGAACAGCGCGCCGTAGAACTTGAGCGCGGCGACCGCATCGGTGGTCATCAGCTCGTGCCAGGACACCTCGCCCAGCTCGGCCTCGGCTTCAGGTTTCGGCGGGGGTGAGGCGGGCTGATAGATCGAGAAAGCCGCGCCCTGCGGATCGAGCATGGTGCGCATCCGGCCGACGGTGGGCACGTCGATCACCGGGGAGAGCGCTTTGCCGCCGAGCTTCTCGATCTGGGCTGCGCCGTCCTCCAGTTTGTCCACCCCGACGTACATCCCCCAGTGCGGCGGGAAGTTCATCCCCTGGGGGATCTTCATCACCCCGCCAATGGTGGCGCCGCCGGCCCGGGTCCACAGGTCGTAGGGGTCCGGAGCATTCGGGAACGGTGTGACGGTCCAGCCGACCACGGTGGTATAGAACTTCTCCGCGGCCTTCATGTCGGTGGTGAGCAATTCATACCAGAGCAAGCGTCCCTGCAGTTTTTGATCGGCCATCATGGGTTCCGGGGAAAGGAGTGGATCGCGACGGGCACCTGGAGTGCCGGGGAGCTTCAAAACTGGACGCGGCGCGTCACGGCAAAGTTTCGTATGCTACGGCCGCTTCGGCTCCCCCACCAGCGCCGACATCCGCTGCTTCACTTCGGTGACCGTCGCCTGGAGATCGGGATCGGCCTCCTTCCAGAGCGCGGTGAACCTGCCGTAGTACTCCAGCGCCTTGTCCTTGTTGCCTTTTTCCTGGTACAGGGAACCCAGCCGGCGGTAGGCGTTGCCCAGAAACCATTGCCGACCCGCAGGGCCCGGCTCCGGTGCGGTCACGTACGTCTCGTAGGTGGCCAGGGCGGAATCGGGCTGGCCCATGTCGTCGAAGGTGCGGGCCAGCTCGTACACGCCGCTGATGTTGCCGCCCCACTTGTCGTGGTACTCCCGGAACCCGGCTACGGCCCGGGGGTACTCCCGCTTTCCCCAGGCCAGCAGCGCCTTCGAATAGAGGTTCTGGTAGTCGCCCTTCCGAATCTGCTCCGGCACGACCCGTTCGTACTCGGCGAGAACCCGCTCAGCACGGGTCAGCTCACCCGCGTCCACGTAGAGATCGCTGAGTGCCAGGTAAGGTCGGCTGAGCGGATCCAGTGAATCGAAAGGGAACCGGGCCAGTACCGAATCGATCCGCTGGAGCGCCAGCGCCGGCCGCTGCCGGAAGCGTGCTTCAGTGCCGGCGTAGTCGATCGCGCCGACCATCGCCAGGTTGGTGGCGCCGGCTTGCCGGGCGATTCGGAGCTGGGCTAGTGCGTCCTTATCGGCCTGGCCAATCTGGCCGATCGATCGGTATGCGTTGGCGCGCTGGACGTGGCTGCGGATCTGGTAGCTCGGATTGGGGTCCAAGCCGACCGAATCGGCGTGCGCCAGGGCGAGTGCGTACTTCCCCTGCGCGATGGCCAACCGAAAGCCGGTGGCGTGCCGCTGCGTGTTATTCGGGGCGACCCGGGCCCATTCGGCGTAGAGGCTGTCTGCCCGGGCCCACTGCCCCTGCCACTCCATGGCCTCGAGGGCGTTGAACCAGAGGACCCCGACCGAGGGCGTCACCGCGATTCCGTGCAGCGCGGTCTTCTCCGCTTCGGCGTACTGCCGCCGCAGGGCGAGCTCGATGGACAGGTTGTTGAGCGCGGTGGTCTCGTCGGGCCAGGTATCCAGCACCTGCCGGTAGGCGGCAATGACCTGGTCCGAATTGATCTCGACGACGGAGTAGAAGTAGGCGGTGGCCCAGAGCCGCTCCAGCTCGGGCAGCCGGTCCCGAAGCTCGAACGCCTTCCGGGTCTCGGCCACGACCAGGCCATTGTCGGCGCCCATGTTGCCGAGGACCACCGCCAGCTTCCGGTGCGCCATGGCAAAATTGGAGTCGAGCCGTATGGCCGCTTCGAGGAGACTCCGCGCCTGTTCGTGCTGATTCAGGTCGGCGGCGCGATTGGCCTGGGAATACTTGCGCAGCGCCTCCAGTGAACCGGTGGTCACCGCCTCCAGCGGCTCGCCGCCGCGGATGGTCCGAAGCGACTCGCCGATCCCTTCCCGCAGTTTGCGCGAAAGCCTGTCTACGGCGGGAATCAGTCCGCTCGCGTCATTGGCCGTCTCTCGCTCGGCCAGCAGGGTGGCGCCGTCCTTGGCGGACAGGAGCCGAACCGAGAGCACGTATCCGCTGCCCAGCGTGGCGATCTCGCCGGTGACCACCGCGGCCGCGCCGGCCCGCTCGGCTATTTCCCTGGCCACCTGGGCCGTGAGCGGAGTCGACGGGTCCTTCTCCATCCGCCGGAGCGCCCCACCGACATCACCGGCCTCGAGCAGCCGCACCATCGGCGAGCGGGTCAGATCGATCCGCAGCGCTTCGGTGACGGATTGCGCCACCGTCGAATCGGCGGTGCGGTTCTCGAAGTCCGCCATGAGCAACGGGTCCCGGACCTTGATCACGCCGGCGGAGAGCAGCGTGGCGAAGGGACCGACACCGGCCGCGCGTAGCCCCATGAATGCCGCCGCGCCGACCGCGAGGCCCGCAAAGGCCAGCCCGCCGCCGGTGAGCGCGTTCCTCCAGGTGAGCATCCCTCCGATGCCGCTCTCGACCCGGGGCAGGGAAGTGCCGGTGGTGCGCGCCAGGATCCGTTGGCGTTCTCGCATGCCGGTGGCCAGCATGATCGGCAGGCCGACCAGCAACAGCCCGACCGCGGCGTACATCACCCAGCCGGGCAACCCGATCTTGTTGACGAGGAGGTTTACCGCGAGCAGCACCAGCAGCGACCCGATGCCGAAGAGCAGCGCCACCCGCACCGGGTGGGACTTCCGCAGCGCGGCCTCGGTACCGCTGGACACCGGTGCCACGGCCCCGGTCGGTGCAGTGCCGTGGCTCGGCGTGAGCAACGCGTCGAGGTGCGGCATGATGTCGTCGGCGGATTGCCAACGATCGGCGGGGCGCTTTTCCAGGCACCGCATGACGATCGCGTTGAGCGCCTGGGGCACGGCAGGTCGGTGACTGGAAACGGTGGCGGGCGTCTGGGTGATGTGCGAGGCGAGGACGGCCTGTGCGCTCATGGCGGTGAAGGGCGGGTTCCCGACCAGCATCTCGTAGGCCATCGCCCCCAGCGCATAGATGTCGGCGCGATGGTCCACGTGCGGATCGGCCGAGGCCTGTTCCGGCGCCATGTACGCCGGCGTGCCGAGCGCCACGCCGAGCGAGGTCATGCGATGGTCGCCGCTCGACTCACTCACCGCCTTGGCTACGCCGAAATCGGTGACCAGCGCATGGCGCCCCGACAGGAGGACGTTGTCGGGCTTGATGTCCCGGTGCACCACGCCCTGCGCGTGGGCGTAGGCCAGGGCGTCCGCGACCTCGCGGAGGATCCGCGCCGTCTCCGCGACCGGGAGCTCGCCGCCGCGGGCCAGCTTGACCCGGAGCGATTCGCCCTCGATGAACGGCATGGCGAACCAGAGGACATCCCCGGCCGCGCCGGCGGCGAGCAGCGGAACGATGTGGGGGTGGTTGAGCCGCGCGGCGAGCTGAATTTCGCGGCGGAAACGATCCTGGTTGACGCCGGACACCATCTCCGGCGGCAGGACCTTGATGACGACCTTCCGGTTGAGCGCGCTCTCCTCGGCAAGGAAAACGCGGCTCATGCCCCCGCCGCCGAGCTCGCGCTCGATTCGGTACTGTCCACCCAGGGCCTGGTCGAGCTGGGCGCGCAAGTCTGCCATGTACGGCAAACCTAGCGCGTTGGGCTACTTGGCGTCGAGGACCTCGTAGTGGGTGACGGTGGGCTCGAGCTCCAGCAGGAACCGCTCGTCCTCGGCGTAATAGCGGGCGCGCTCGGGGTCGTCTCCCGCAAACGCGCGGATAGCCTCCCACGATTCCCAGAGCGTGAGCAGCAGGAAGTGGGCGACGCCTCCATCCACCCGGCGGAAGACGTACACGCCCCGGTTCCCGCTGGTCTGCTCGTAGTCCCGAAGCCCGGTGTCGAGCAGGTAGCGGTGATACGCCTCGGCGTCCTCCGCCCGCACCGCGCCGTGCCAGGTCCGCGCGATCATGCCGCCACCTCCTCTCTTCGTGACGCGGCCGCCTTCCCGGGCGCCACCGACCGCTGAATCCAGAGCACCGCCAGGAGAATCACCGCCATGGCGACGAGCTTCCGCCCCGAGAGCTCTTCGTGCAGCAACAGCGCGCCGAGCAGCACGGCAACTACCGGATTCACGTAAGCGTAAGTCCCCACTACGGTCGCCGAGGCGTGCCGCAGCGCGCAGCCGTAGGCGGTGAACCCGACAATGGATCCGAAGACGATCAGATATCCCAGCGAGCCGAGGCCGGCAGGCGTGGTCTGCCACGCTCCGGCTTCCTGTCTGAGCAGCCCGATCAGGACCAGGAGCACCCCGCCGGCGAGCATCTGGATGGCGGCGGCCATCGAGAACGAGGTCGAGACCGAGTGGCGCTTGAGGTACACCGTGCCGAAAGCCCAGGAGGCGCTGGCGGTGATCAGGGCCAGCGGACCACGAAGATCGGTATGAAGGAGCTTGTCGGGTGTCGCCCCGGTCAGGATGACCGTGCCGAACAACCCCAGCGCCAGTCCGCCCGCCAGAGCCCAGGAGAGCCGGGTCTTGCCGCCGGGGATGAGCGCGTCGAAGCACGCCGCCCAGATGGCGACCGTCACGACATAGATGCTGGCCGTTCCCGCGTCGAGGTACTGCTCGGCCCACACCACGAGACCGTTGCCGCTGGTCAGGAAGAGAACGCCGGTGATGACGAGGGTCTTCCAATCCTGGCGCCGGATCGGGAAGGACTCTCCCAGCCAGCGCGCGATGGCTGCGAGCACCACCCCCGCGATCACGAACCGCACGCCGGCAAACAGGAATGGCGGCAGATGCTCCACCCCCACGCGGATAGCGAGGTAGGTGGAGCCCCACACAATGCAGACGATGAGGTACGCGGCAAAGGCGCGACCCTTGAGCTCACCCACGCGCCGCCTCCGCTTCTACCTCGGGCAGGAGGCCGGCTTTTTCGAAGACCGTGGAGAGCACGATGGTAGTGCGGGTGCTGGCCGGTTCTCCCGCGGGCCGGAGCGCGCGCAGCACTTCCTGCAGCCGCTCCACGCCGGAGACCGCGACCTTGAGGATGTAGCAGTCGTCTCCCGCCACGTGGTGGCACTCCAGGACATCGGGGTGCGCTTCGAGCCCCTTGATCCAGGGCTCGGTGCCGACATGGCTCGAGCCGGGATAACGGACACTGATGAAGGCCGTAATCGGACGGCCGATCCGGGCCCGGTCGAGGCGCGCGGTGTAGCCGCTGATGACGTCCAGCTCCTCGAGTCGCTTGACTCGCTCCATGACTGCGGGGCGGGAGAGTCCCACCGAGTCGGCGATGGCCTGGTAGGAGGCCCGGCCGTCCTGGGCCAGGGCGGTGACGATGGCGAGGCCGGTTTCGTCGAGTTGAACGCCTGTAGCCATATAGTCCACCGAATAGTAGGTGATTATAACATATGGCAGACTATTAGTATGTCAAGTATAACAACTAGCAGGCACTGTGAAATCTGTGGGCGAGCGGTCAGACGCCCCGGAACCCCGCGCCAACCCGGATACGCCATGGCTATCTTCCACGACCGCCGTTCGCACGACCTCAATAACTGAAAGACGAGTCCCAGGCCACCGATGATCGCACCGGCAATTCTCCTGCTGCAGAATCTCGTGCTGCCCGCTGCCGGGCCGGCGTACTGGCAGCAGCGCCTGGAGTACGACATCGAGGCCCGGCTCGACGAGCCGTTGGGCAGGCTCAGCGGCACCCAGCGCGTGGTCTACCACAACAATTCACCAGACACGCTGCGCACGGTCTCCTTTCATCTCTATCTCAACGCATTCCGGCCCGGCTCCCGCTGGGCCGATGTCGACAGCGCCGAGCGGCGCCGCCGGTTCAACGACCTCAAGGACCCGGATTTTGCCTACAACCGGGTTCGCGACGTGACGATCGACGGCACGACGGTGCCGGCGGTGTATCCCTTCGCGCCCGACAGCACCATCGTCCGTTTCGCGCTGCCTCGCGCAACACCGCCGGGCGGCACCTTCGCCGTGTCAATGGGCTGGGAAGCGCGTCCTTCCACCGTGCCGAGGCGGCAGGGCCGCCGTGGGCGAGCCTACGACTTTGCCCAGTGGTATCCACGGGTGGTGGCTTACGACAAACACGGCTGGGCGGAACATCCGCTCTACCCCGCCGGCGAGTTCTACGGGGACTTCGGCGATTTCCGCGTGACGCTCGACGTGCCCGAGGACCAGGTCGTGGGCGCCACCGGTGT
>Ga0070699_100002272_pt1 | contig 17287 bp, 14 predicted proteins | sample KBSK1503metaG_FD_65473 | JGI IMG/M metagenome (GOLD analysis project Ga0070699, IMG submission 65473) | Corn, switchgrass and miscanthus rhizosphere microbial communities from Kellogg Biological Station, Michigan, USA - KBS K1-50-3 metaG | ecosystem: Host-associated > Plants > Roots >... | reverse complement strand
ATTCTTCACATCCAGGGCGTTGTCTTCGATGAACTTGCGACGGGCTTCGACGTCTTCTCCCATGAGAGTGGTGAAGATGGTCTCGCACTCGGCGATGTCTTCAAGCTTGACGGAAAGCAACGTGCGCCGCTCGGGATCCATCGTGGTTTCCCAAAGCTGCTGTGAGGTCATTTCGCCCAGGCCTTTGTAGCGCTGCACGGTATAGTCCTTGCGACCTTCGGCCAAAACGTAGTCGAAGAGGTCGCGGGCGGTGGTTTTCTCCACTGCTTCCGGCTCCGCCGACTTTTTCTTTGGCGCCGCCTTCGGTGCTTTCTTCTGCGCCTTCTCGGTATCCTCGCGCTCGGCGTCGCTCAGCTCTTCTGCGTTACCGTTCGTCGGAGCAGCTTTCGCGATGGCCTCCACCACGAACGGCGGCTCCAGGTAGGGCTCGATCTGCTTGTACTTCGAGATCAGTTGCCGGCACTCGGCTGCGGAAGCCAGCTCCCAGTTGATCACGTGCTCCGCGCCCTGGGAGTTGACGTAGCGCACCTCCCAGAGATTGTGCTCTTCGTCGAAGCGCATCTCGACTTCCTTGAAGCTGCGCTCCTTCTGCAGCTTCTTCAGTTCTCTTTCCAGTTTCTCGATCTTCTTGGGCGGCGTTTTCTTGTCGCCTTCGAAATCGGCGCGCTTGGAGAGATCAAGCCGGGGCAACAGCTCGGTCACGCGCTCGTCGCGCAAGCGCTTGTCCAGCTTGTCGAAGAAAGTGAGATATTCGTTCAGCACGGTGATGAAGCGGGCCAGGTTCGCGCCTTCCAGCTTGGCCGCACCCTCGCCGTAGCGCACGATCAGCCCTTCGGACGCGCGTTTGACCATGACTTTCACGAAGTCGCGGTCGTCCTTGATGTACTGCTGCGCCTTGCCCTTCTTGATCGAATAGAGCGGCGGCTGCGCGATGAACACGTTGCCGCGCTTGATCAGCTCCTGCATGTGGCGGAAGAAGAACGTCAGGAGCAGGGTGCGGATGTGGCTTCCGTCCACGTCTGCATCGGTCATCAGGATGATCTTGCCATAGCGCAATTTCGTGGCGTCAAAATCTTCTTTCGAAATGCCCGTGCCGAGGGCGGTGATCATGGCGCGGATTTCCTCGTGCCCGAGCATCTTGTCGTAGCGCGCTTTTTCGACGTTGAGGATCTTGCCCTTGAGCGGCAGGATCGCCTGGAAGCGCCGGTCGCGCCCTTGTTTTGCCGTACCGCCAGCGGATTCACCCTCGACCAGGAACAGTTCGCAACGCTCCGGCTGACGCTCGGAGCAATCGGCCAGCTTGCCGGGCAGTCCCCCGCCGTCGAGTGCGCCTTTGCGGCGCGTCAGGTCGCGAGCTTTGCGCGCCGCCTCACGAGCGCGGGCAGCGTCAATGGCTTTGTTGATAATCTTTCGTCCAACCGTGGGATTCTGCTCGAAGTACGCTCCCAACCGCTCGTTGATGAAAGCAGTGACAATACCCGCGATATCGGAATTCAGCTTGCCCTTGGTCTGGCCTTCGAACTGCGGCTGCGGCAGCTTCACGCTGATGACCGCGACCAATCCTTCGCGGACATCATCGCCGGTCAGATTTTCTTTCACGTCCTTGAACAGGCCCATCTGCTGCCCGGCGTAATTGATGGTGCGGGTCAGCGCTGTGCGGAAGCCGGAAAGGTGCGTGCCGCCATCGACCGTGTTGATGTTGTTGGCGAAGCTGAAAACGGACTCCGAGTAGCCGTCGTTGTACTGCAGCCCGATCTCCATGACCACGCCGCCGCGCTCAGCTTCCATATAGATCGGCTTGTCGTGCAGCACCTGCTTGCCGCGGTTCAGGTGCTTGATAAACTCCGCAATCCCGCCGTTGTACTTGAACTCGGCCGTCTTGGGCTCACCGGTTTTTGGGTCGGTGGTGCGCTCGTCGGTCAACGTGATAAGCAGGCCCTTATTCAAAAACGCCAATTCGCGCAGGCGCTGGGCCAAGGTGTCGAAATTGAATTCCGTGGCAGCGAGGATGCTCTTGTCGGGCAGAAAGTGGACTTTCGTCCCCGTCTTTGCTTTGACGGCGCCGGTTTTCTTCAGCTTGCTGGTGGGCTCGCCTTTGGAGTAGGTCTGCTCCCACGTGAAACCGTCCCGCCAGATTTCAAGCTCCAGCTCTTCGCTGAGCGCGTTCACGACGGAAACGCCCACGCCGTGCAACCCGCCGGAAACTTTGTAGGAAGACGTATCGAACTTGCCGCCGGCGTGCAGGCGGGTCATCACAACTTCCGCGGCGGGGAGCTTTTCGTCGTCCACCTCCATCAAGTCAACAGGAATGCCACGGCCGTTGTCGACGACGGTGATGGAGTTGTCGATGTGGATGGTAACTTCGACCTTGTCGGCGTAACCGGCGAGCGCCTCATCCACCGAGTTGTCCACGACTTCGTAGACCAAGTGGTGCAGGCCCAGCTCACCCGTCGAGCCAATGTACATCGCTGGACGCTTGCGCACGGCTTCCATGCCGCCCAGCACTTTGATCGACTCGGCAGTGTAGTCGCCGTTGCCTCCGTCGACGGCAGCGAGCTTCCCGTTTTTTGTTTTGGTTTCGGCGATGGGTGCGATCTCTTTCGTGGCCATTCTGCTCCGTGGAGAACGCCGGATTTTGGGTCCGGGCCGGCGCTACTTTTCAGATGCCCTAAAGTAACGTCAAATTGCTGAAATTACTAACACTTACACGATCGGAAGTTGGCTTAAATTATAGCACAACGGAGCCTAGTTTTTGAACCCCGAACCGGCTCGGTAAACCACTAGTTTGGCGGCGTTTAGAAGGGGCCAAAATCTACTGCTTTGGCGAAAGGGATTTCGGGTTCGCGGCCTTCTGGTACGGTGCAAAACTCAGCCCTTCCACTAGCGCTTGCACTTCGTCCTCGCTGCCGCCAATGAACGTGAATGACACCACGTAGCCCTTCCTGAGCGTGACGAGGGACGCCTGATGCATGGTGAGCGTTCCCAGCTCTTTGCTGAAGTCGCCGCGAATCACCTGGTTCGCCCCGCGAGAGAAATCATAAGGCTCGTCGACCACCGTGAAGCCTTTCGCCACTGTCACTTCGGTCAGCGGAACGAAATAGTCGGCTGCGGTCTTCAGGCCGGGATAAGAAGAACCACTCTCGGCCGCGATCACGACCGCGGAATTTACCGTGCCACCCGAGGCGTCTGGCGGCCGCGCAAAAACGGACAACAGCACCAGCGACTTGCCTGGTTCGTCGGCTTTGCGTGGGCCGGTTTCCGGCATCTCGTTTCCCCGCACGTCGTTTTGGCGCATATCGGCAGTGCGCTCCACCCAGCCAAAGGGGATTTTGCAGGAAAACCCGAAGAATGAGTTGCGATAGACGCCGTCCGCTACAGAGCCAAAATCCGGGTTTGAAGCCTGGGCACGCGCTTTAGTACTTGGCTTGGATGAGGATTGCGTGGGCGGTTTCGAGGCCTCTTGCGCGTCGAGCACATGAACCAGCAGCACGATAGCGAGAACAGAGAAAATGTGGGCGAGGCGGGGATTCATCCTTCCCATGTTACTTGAGCGGAGACACACTCTACTGCGTCTCTTTCGCCGGGCGCTGCCCGAACGCGGCCGGGTTCAGTCTGCGGCTATCCCCAAGGTCACCGGCTGGGTGCAATGCGCACAGCGTTTCGCGTCGATCGGAATCTCCATCTTGCACTCGGGGCACTTCTTGGTCGTGGGATCGGCAGGCGCGGGCGCCTTGCGCATGCGGGCGACCAAAAGGTTCACCGGCGTTATCACAAAAAAGTACACGGCTGCCGCAACCAGCAGGAACGAGATAGCGGCATTGATGAAGTCGCCCAGGGCGAAGACGCTGCCGTTGATGGTGAAGCTGATGGCCGAGAAGTCCGGCTTGCCAACAATGGCTGCGATCAATGGCGTGAGCAGGTCCTTGGTAAACGCACTGACGACCGTCGCGAATGCGGCTCCTATCACCACGCCGACCGCCATATCGACCACGTTTCCGCGAAGAATGAACTGCTTGAAGCCGCTGAGCATAAATACCTCCTCTGGGTGAGCGGGAGTACTCTAGTCCCAGATGCCTGCCAGATCAAGGAACAGCTCCGGGAAAGAGAAAGGGCACCCATACCGGGTGCCCTCGGAAACACGTGGTAGCCCTCAGATCCGCATCGGCATCACAATATACCGGTATTTGTAATCCTCGCTGTCCGCGGGGCGCAGCTGGCCGGCGGACTGCGCATCCTTCAGCTCCAGCTTCACATCGCCAGCGCCTACGGCCTTGAGAAAATCCAGAATATACTGGGCGTTGAAGCCGATGGTGATCACGTCGCCGTTGTAGTCGGTTTCGATGGAGTCTTCCGACTCGCCGGTTTCGGTCGAGGATGCGGAGAGCTTCAGTTCGCCCTTCTCCAGGCGCAGGCGCACAGCGCGGGAGCGCTCATCGGCAAACTGGGCTACGCGGGAAATGGCCGCGCTCAACTCTTCGCCATGCAGCGTGATGCTCTTGTTGTTGTCCTTGGGAAGTACAGCTTCGTAGTTGGGGAACTGGCCGGTAAGCTGCCGCGAGGTCAGCAGCCGCGTGCCGATGCGGAAGTAGAGTGTGGATTCATCCTTCGCAAACTGGATCGTCTCGGCGTCTGTGGAGTCGAGCAGCGACTTCAGCTCGTCCATCGCCTTCTTTGGTACTAGCGTCTTCATCTCGCCCGAAACGCCTTCAAACTTCTCCCCGCTGCGCTCGATGTGCGACAACCGGTGGCCGTCGGTGGCTACCATGGTGATCGACTCCGGCTTTAGGACCATCAGGGCTCCGTTCAGCGTATAGCGCGACTCTTCGCTGGCGATGGCAAATCCGGTCTTAGCGATCATGCCCCGCAGCACCTGGGCCGGGATCTCTATCACGCCGGCGGTAGGAAAAGCTGGCAGGCTGGGGAAATTCGACCGAGCCATACCCACCATCTTCGTGTTCGACCGCCCGCAGCGAATGCTAACCCAATGATTTTCCAGCAACTTGAGGGTGATATCTGCGTCGGGTAACAGCTTCACGTAGTCATGCAGCTTGCGCGCGGGAACCGTACACGCGCCTTCTTTCTTCACCTTGGCATTGCAGGAAGTACGCAGGCTCAGATCCAGGTCGGTTGCGGTGAGCGAAAGCTTGTCGCCAGCAGCCTCAAAAAGATAGCTCGACAGAATCGGGATGGTGGTCTTGCGCTCGACCACTCCCTGAGTCGCCGTGAGCTCCCGCAATAATTCAAACTTGCTAACCGTGATCTCCATCGTGGCTGTCCCTGTAGCTGAGGCCAAAGCTTCTACCGGCATAAACCACATCTCCTATGTACGGCTACTTGGAGTACTTCTCTTATACCAAAAGAAAAACCATTAAAACCAGTAGTAGCAGTAGGGAGCAGGAAAAAGTGGAAATACGACCCAACTACCTGACCGCTATTGCCTTCCAGCTCCTTCACTAGTGTCCAAAACTAACCCAAGGTTTGGCGGAGGGGAAGGTATCTTTTGGTCGCATCCGCTGATTTCTCTTCGCTCATACACAGCTTCCACAACCACTCCACAAGGATTGTAAAGGAAGACGCTTCCGATGAGTGGAAATTGCTTGAAAGCTGCGGCTCATCCGCCCAACTGTTCCGTCATCTTATTGATCAGCCTGTTCAAATCCTTATCCGTCTTTCGCGCCGTGTCGATTTTTTCGACCGAGTGCAGCACGGTGGTATGGTGCTTACCGCCGAACTGCCGCCCGATTTCCGGCAGGGAAGCCTCCGTCAGACGCTTCGCGAGGTACATGGCAATCTGCCGGGGGTAAACGATGGAGCGCGAGTTGTTCTTTGCCTTAATCTCCACTAAACGCAGCCCGAACTGCTCGGCTACGGCCTTTTGGATCGACTCAATGGTGACCTTCCTGGCCTGGGAATCAATGAAATTCTTGAGCACCTGCTGGGCATAGGGCAGGGTGATCTCAGCGCCGATCAGGGACGAGTGTGCTACCAACCGGATCAGAGCTCCTTCGAGTTCGCGCACGTTAGAGCGGATATTCGACGCGATGTAGAGAGCCACATCCGTGGGCAGGGTTACCTTTTCCTGCTCGGCTTTTTTCTGCAGGATGGCAACCTTGGTTTCCAGGTCCGGGGGCTGGATATCGGCGATCAAGCCCCACTCGAAACGGCTGCGCAGGCGGTCCTCAATCTCGGCCAGCTCCTTCGGAGGCCGGTCGCTGGCAATCACGATCTGCTTCATGGATTCGTGCAGCGCGTTAAAGGTATGGAAAAATTCTTCCTGCGTGCGCTCCTTTTGCGCCAGGAACTGGATGTCGTCCACCAGCAGCACGTCTACGTTGCGGAACTTGTCGCGGAAGCTGATCATCTTGTCGTAGCGCAGCGAGTTGATCATTTCGTTGGTGAACTTCTCGCTGGAAACGTAGCAGATGGCCGCCTGCGGTAGCCGCCGCTTGATCTCGTGCCCGATGGCCTGCATCAGGTGAGTCTTGCCCATACCCACACCGCCGTACAGAAACAGCGGGTTATAGGCCTTGGAGGGACGCTCCGCCACGGCCTGGCAGGCAGCGTGCGCGAACTGGTTACCGCTGCCGATTACGAAGGCGTCAAACGTGTAGCGCTGGTTCAGTTGCGCAGCCCCGTCCCAGTCGAAACGGGACTGGGACAGGGGACTGGGAGCAACGGGGTGTGCGGAGAGTCCGCCATCATGACGCACTGGCGTGGCCGCAGGATCATCTTCCGGCGTGACGAACTTCACGTCCTGGAATTCCAGGCCGAGATTATCGATCGCCTCCTGGATCAGGTCCGCATACTTGTCGCCCACGTGGCGGAATTCCGCCGTGGGCACGCGCACGAAAAGGATTCCGCCGCTCGAATGGCTGTAGCGGGTGGGCTTCAGCCAGGTGTCATAGGAGTGCCGGTTGATCTTTTTTTCCAGCGCATCAAGGATGCGCAGCCACGGATTGGGAGTAAGGCTTGGACTTGGAACTGACATAAAAAATTTTCATGGGGCAGCCGCGGCTGGTCAGCGCCCGGTATCAAATTCTTGCAGAAAAGAAAGCTTCGTTTCCAGCAGAGCAGCCTCTTAAATGCGGGGCGGTTGCGCTGGGGCTCTGGATAATCTCAGTAAGCTGGGTCAGTCCGGCATACTAGCACAAAATTTTCAGGTATGTGGAAATCTTCGGCGCAGAGTTTTCTTTGTCCCCCAAGATTCAGAACGTAAAAAAAACTTCTGTCAAGTAGCGAAGTTGTAACTGCCGCACGGGTGGTGCAAGTGTGCGCGCTGCTTCTTCGCGCATGGACGTCCCCGAACCTCGCACTCGCTACCGGATTCCGGTTTGCCCCTCTACTCCCGCTCATTTATACTCATCGCTTGCCCCAAGACTACTTATCGGAATTAGGAGCAGCATGCCTAAGCGCACTTTCCAGCCCAACCGCCGGCACCGCTCAAAGACGCACGGATTTCGTGCGCGGATGAAGACCAGGGGCGGCCAGGCGGTGATCTCGCGGCGGCGCGCCAAGGGTCGAAAGCGGGTCTCGGTCAAGCCCGGCTTCCGTGAGTAATTTCCCCTTGTTCCGGATTTGGCGGAAGTCCGTAAAGCTGAGCCTGGAGCGTGCTTGTGAGGACCATCGCTCCGAATGGGAACACCAATCTATTCGGTTCCGGCAAGCCGGCGGGGTTTCCGCGCAGCGCGCGCCTGCTCCGGCGAGCCGAATTTGAACGTGTATACAAGCAGGGGCGGCGGCACTTTGCCGCCCACATGACGGTTTTCTACCTTCAGCGGGCGGAAGGCAGGGGGATTCGGGTGGGATTCACCGTCGGGCGAATGCTCGGCGGCGCGGTCGAGCGGAATCGCATGAAGCGGCGCCTGCGGGAGGCGGTTCGCCTGCACGGTCCGGCGGCTGGCGCGGCGGTCGACGTGGTCATCAACCCGAAGAAGTCGCTGCTGAACGCCCGGTTTACCGAGCTGCGGAATGAGATCAAGCGGGCGTTTGAGGTGATCGAGAAGTCAGTGGACAAGCGATGAACCAGACAGCCAAAACCTTCTTGGTGCATTTGCTCCGCGGATACAAGTGGGCGATCTCGCCCATGTTTTCGCCCGCGTGCCGCTACCTCCCGACCTGTTCGGAGTACGCGATGGAAGCCGTCGACCGTTATGGCATCTGGCGCGGCAGTCTGATGGCGCTATGGCGCGTGCTCCGTTGCCACCCATTCGCGAAAGGCGGATACGACCCGGTGGGGCAGCCAAAAGATTCCAGCGCAGCGGCTGGTGAGGTTACACCGGCCGGACTGTGTGGTGATTGAGTCGCAAGATCTTGCCAGACTTCCCCAATCCTCAGCACGACCCCGGAATGGAGCGCCGGCTGCTGCTGGTTTTTGCGCTCACCTTCCTTGTCATTGTGTTGTTCCAGCCGATACTCAGAAAATATCTGCCGCAGGCGCCGGCTCCTCCGGCCCAGACAAAACCCCAGGCGCAACAAGCCCCTGCCAGCAATCCACCAGCGGCTGTGCAGCCCCACGTGCCGCTTCCGGCTATGGGCGTGACCAAGCAGGCTACTTCGGAATCCGAGACGGTCATCGAGAACGATCTTTACCGCATCACTTTCACCAACCGCGGCGGCCAGGTCAAATCCTGGGTTCTGAAGCAGTATGATGACGACCAAGGCAAGCCTCTTGAGTTGGTCAACAACGCCGCCGCAGCAAAATACGGCTATCCGCTCTCGCTGTGGACCTACGACGAGACCCAGCGCAACAAGATCAACTCCGCGCTCTATGTTGCCACGGATGAGGGCACGCCGAAGGCCCCTGCGGAAATTACTTTCGAATACGCCGACCAGGACGTGGCCGTCCATAAAACCTTCCGCTTCGACCACACCTACGTGGTCCATGTCGAAGCTTTGGTCCTCGCCAAGGGGAACCAGATCGCCGCCCTTCCCATGTGGCCTGCCGGATTCGGGGACGAACTCAGCCCGGCCTCCTACGCCGCCAGCCGCGTCGAGTACCAATACAACAGCAACACGGAACGCCTGGATATCAAGAAAATCAGCGGTGGCAGTACCGTGAGGGGACCGTTCAATTGGGCAGGCATTGTGGATCAGTACTTCGCTGCGGTCTTCCTGCCTGATGACCCGCCGAGCGCCGCCATGGTCACGCTGCGCAACTCGATCGATGTTCCCAAAGATTGGCAAAGGCCGAATCCGCAGGACACGACCAAGGTGGAAGTGCTGGGCGCGGCTGTGGGCAGTCTCAGCGGTCCGACCGTCGAACGCCTGTACGTCGGCCCGAAGGCGCTAGAGGTCGTTGAATCCGTACCCGTGCCCACCATAACAGGCGCCCATCAGGACTTGCGCACCCTGGTCAACTTTGGTTTCTTCGGTGTGATCGCCCGCCCGCTTTTCCTCTGGCTCAAGTGGACTTATGGGTACCTACACAACTGGGGCTGGGCGATCGTCATTCAGACGCTGATCATCAATGTGGCGCTCTTGCCGCTGCGCATCTCCAGCATGAAGTCGGCGCTGAAGATGCAAAAGGTAGCGCCGCAGATCAAGGCCATCCAAGAGAAGTACAAGAAGTACAGCATGCGCGACCCGCGCAAGCAGGAAATGAACAAGGAAGTCTCCGAGCTGTATAAGAGGGAAGGTGTGAACCCGGTTGGCGGGTGCCTTCCTTTGCTCATCCAGATGCCATTCCTGTTTGCCTACTACAGCATGCTTAACGCTGCCCTCGAGCTGCGGCACGCGCACTGGCTCTGGATTCGCGACCTGTCGTCGCCTGATCCGTGGCATCTGCTGCCCATCGGCATTATCATCACCATGCTGTTTACGCAGCGCATGACGCCACAGGCGGGCATGGACCCGGCGCAGCAGAAGATGATGAACATTATGATGCCACTGTTTCTCGGCGTCATTAGTTGGAACCTGGCTGCCGGCTTGTGTCTCTATTGGTCCGAGGGCAACCTGATCGCGATCGCGCAGCAGGCGATCATGAACCGCACCGCCCTGGGACAGGAAATGCGCGAGATGGCGCTAAAAAGGGCAAAGAAGAAAGATAAGTAGGAGCACTTAGCATTTAGCTGCTTTAGCATTTGGCCATGACATCAGGTTGGGTCGCCACTCAGAACGTTCTTGAAGGGCTAAATGCCAAGCGCTAACTGCGAAGTGCTTCAGCCAGGAGCCAGAGGCTAGTGTCCATTCCCGACAAAATCGCCGCCGCCAATAAGATCAACGAACTCCTGAGCGGCGTCGTCGCTCATGGCGGCCTGCGCCTGAAATACCGCATCACGGTCGATCCGCCAGTTGCCGAAGAGCGGGACTGGGAACGCCCGGAGATCCTGGTTGAGTTTTCCGGACCCGACTCTGCTTTGCTCCTGGAACGCGGCGCCGAAGTGCTGCGTTCGATCGAACTGCTGGCTCTGGAGATGCTCCGCCTCCCGGGCAATGAGCATGAGAAAGTCTGCTTCGACTGCATGAACCACCGGGCCATGCGCCTGGAAGAATTGCGCCTGGCCGCCGATGTTGCTGCCGAAAAAGTCCGCAAAACGGGAGCCCCATACCAGTTCGCGCCCATGTCGTCACGCGAGCGCCGCATCGTCCACCTCGCGCTCCGCGATCATGCCGATCTCCGCACTGAAAGCCAGGGTGATGGACTGCGCCGCTGTGTGGTCGTATATCCCCAGAACTACAAGCCAACCGGGAAACCTACGCCAAGAACCATCCCGTAGATACGCCTTCGTCCAGTCAAGTCAAATTGTGGTCCGGCCCGCTACAATCTTCCCGTGAACCTTGACGACACCATCGTTGCCATCGCTACGCCGCCCGGACGCGGGGGCATCGGTGTGGTCCGCCTGGCCGGCCCGGAAGCGCGTGCGATTGCCCTTCCCATGCTTCGCCTCAAGCACGATCTCGAGCCCGGACGCGCGGTCTTCGGGGAGCTGATCGAACCAGACAATGCATGTGGGGGACCGGGTCTTCGACCCAGCCAGGCCGAGCGCAGCTCGGCAGCACCGTGGGGCACTCTTGCCCGCGAATTTCCGAGGCAAGAAAATTCCCCGGGCAACGAATCAACGCCGATCTCCGCGCGGCCGGGGCCTGTCCTGAGCGAAGTCGAAAGAGCGGCTGTGCAAGACAATCAGCGTATCGACGAAGTGGTCGTCACTTACTTCGCCAAGCCCCACTCCTACACAACCGACGACATCGTCGAAATCTCCGCCCACGGCTCGCCCGTCGTCCTGCGGCATATCGTTGAGCTTGCTCTGGCCCGGGGCGCCCGCCTTGCCGAGCCCGGCGAATTCACCATGCGCGCCTTCCTAAACGGACGCATCGATCTCACCCAAGCCGAGGCCGTGCGCGACCTCATCGAATCGCAAACGCTTTACCAGGCCAAGGTCGCGGCCCAGCAGCTCGAAGGCGCGCTCTCCCGCCGCCTGCAGCCCATCAAACAAAAGCTGGTCGAACTGGTCGCGCTGCTCGAAGCTGGCATCGACTTCGCTGAGGACGATGTTTCCGTGCTCCCCGCCGCTCGGATCCTGGAGCACATCGCCGCGATCCGCGCGCCCCTTGATGAACTTGCGGGCTCCTTCGCCTACGGAAAAATTGTCCACGAAGGCCTGACCCTTGCCATCGTTGGCAGGCCGAACGTCGGGAAGTCGAGCCTGTTCAATTGCCTGGTCGAGCGCGAGCGTGCCATCGTCACCGCAACGCCTGGCACCACTCGCGACTTGGTGAGTGAAACCGTGGCCATCGGAGGCATCCCGGTAAAACTCGTGGACACCGCTGGCATCCGCCGCGCCCTGGATGAAGCGGAAAGCATCGGCATCCGCAAATCCATGGAGGCCATTGCCGACGCTGACCTTGTCCTGGTTGTACTCGATTCCTCTCAGCCCGTTGCTGCCGAAGACCAGGAACTGCTCGGCCAGGTGGCGCAGCGGACGGCGATTGTGGTTGAGAACAAGATGGATCTGCACGGGCGTGGTGAGTGGTCAGTGGCTAGTGGGCAGTTGCCGAAGGTTCGCACATCTGCCGTAACCGGCGAAGGGATTCCCGAGTTGCGCCAGGAGATTCTCCGCCACATAGGCGGAGAGGCAGGCACCCAGGCCGAAACTGGATTTCTCACCAACCTGCGCCACCAAAGGCTGGTCCGCGATTCGATTACCGCGCTCGAAACCGCCCAAACCGCAGTTCACAAGAAGGTGCCGCATGAGATGCTCCTGCTCGACCTCTACAACGCGCTGCGCCCGCTCGACGAGATCACCGGCGCCACCACCACTGACGACATTCTCAACCTGATCTTCAGCAGCTTTTGCATCGGGAAATAAGCCAACCTCGTGGAAAATTCCCTCCGAGGTTGGTACATTCTTGCAGGACGAATCCTCTGGTCGGAGGCACCAGGTGTCACTGGTGGTCAAGCTCGAAGACGATCTCGGCGAGCGCAGCGAGTGGATCATGCTGCATGGCGTGATCCCTTCCCGCGAGGAGCGCGATTTCCCGTGCCTGCGCAGCATCGATGCTTACGGCAAGACCGTGTTCAACCACCTGCAGATGGAAACTTTTTTGGAAGAGTGGGAACGTGTGCGCGACCGGGCCCACGACGAATCGCAGAAAGCAGCCTGGCAGAAGGTCAAAGACATGGCACAAGCGTGCCAGGCGGATCGTGACCTGTACCTCAGATTTGTGGGGAACTAAACTGGGGGACGCAATACGCGCCTTCGGCCTTCCTCTGCGTCCTCTGTGCTATCCGTGGTGAGAACTCATCTAATAAATGTCCGCCTAAGCCGTTACTGGTGAAATGGCGATTTTTCGACAGTTATGGGCAGCGCATTGCCCGGTAGGGGTGGCACGATATGCAGGATCGGTCCTGCAGTTTTCGGTTTCAGGCCAACAGAAAATGCTTCAACACGCCAAATGTGCTAGAGCATTCTCTTGAGAACCGCGAGACTGTTGAGTGCATCTCTCAGTTCGCGATGTTCCTTGGAGTTTGCGATCGGCAATCCCCGTAAGCGTTGGTGGATAGCCTTCTCAGCTACGTCGATGCTCGCTGGCAACTTGTCCCGGTCGAATTCCATTACCGCGGCTCTATAAACGTTGAGCCAATCCCTTCCATTCTGGCTCACCGACGGAGTCTCCGCGCCCAAGCCCTTCCGCATCTAGGAATCTGCGTCTGGCGTACAAGCAAATAAGCACCCGGTTGCCTACAGTTGAGCAGTAAATAGCAGAGATTAAAAGTTACTGCAGTAATGGTAAGCCGCTTCGGGGTAGGCCACGAGGAGACCATAAATCGGCTGTCCAGCGTCGCTGGTGTAATCGCGATTTTTCACCAATAGACATTTGCGCCTTGGATTTCGTGATACAGTCTGCCGCACTAGTGGGAGCGAACGATGACTTTAGTTCGGTCTATCGGGCGCTGGACGATGACCGCCCTGGTCATCAACTGCATTATCGGTATTGGCATCTTTGGGCTACCCGGCGAACTCACCCGCCTGCTCGGGAGAGCCAGCCCCATCGCAATGGTATTCGGCGCGTTGGGCATGGCTATTATCATGGCTTGCTTCGCGGAAGTCGCTTCCCAGTTTTCCGAAACCGGCGGACCTTATCTTTATGTGCGCACTGCCTTCGGCCGTTTTCTGGGGATGCAAATTGGCTGGTTTCACCTGCTCATTGACATGGTCGGAGTGGCTATTTGTGCTGCTCCGTTCATGAGTTACCTGACAAAATTTTTGCCCTGGCAATTAAATGCGTGGCAACGAGCATTGCTGCTTGGAATAGTCATTGCCATTCCCACGGTGGCGAACTGTATCGGTGTCCGTATCGGCGCTGCTCTCAGCAATGTAATGACATTGGCAAAGATTTCGCCGCTCGCGTTGTTAATACTATTCGGAATCAGTCGATTCGCCCGTCACCCGCAGGTGATTCACTGGTCCGATATAGCGTCTTCTGGGCTATCAAACTGGCTCAGGGCGGCCGTATTTCTCGTGTATGTCTTTGCGGGACCAGAGGGCGCCATAATTCCTACTGGCGAAATCAAAGAACCGCGCCGGACCATCCCGTTTAGTCTCGCCGCCGGTCTATTGGCATGTGCGGCACTCTTCACGCTGGTGCAGTTCGTTGTCGTAAGCACAGTTGGTACGAACCCGAGCGACGAACAACTCGCAGAAACAGCTTCTGTGCTCCTAGGAGGTGGCGGGGCTGTATTCGTGTCGGTTGCCACGATGATTTCTGCCTACGGGTGGATTTCAGGTGCGCTGCTGTACAGTCCTCGGCTGCTGTTCGCCATGGCAGCCAATCGTGATTGTCCGCCGCAGCTTGCAAGATTGCATCCGAGCTTTCATACACCTGTGCTTGCGATTTCCCTGTACGCTTCCACGGCCTGGGTGTTGGCATCCAGCGGTAGTTTCGTTTGGCTCGTGGCACTCGGTTCTGGAGGCATTGCGCTCTATTACATCGGCACTTGTGCCGCGCTGATCCGCTTACGCAAGCTGCGCCCGAACGTAGGCGCCTTGAGAGTTCCGCGGGACCGTTGCTCAGCATCCTGGGGATAGCCATTTCCGTGGGAGTCATTGCTGGCCTAAAGAAGAGCGAACTGCTGGCCCTGGGGATTCCGGCGATTATCGCAACCGCTGATTGGATTTGGGCAAGAACGTCGCAGCCAAAAGGAAGTGAGCTGCAGACAGCAGCTCGATGAGCTTACTCATCGCTCTAAGAGCAACTATTTCTAAGCGCACTGGAATGATTTGTGTCAGCCGCAGCATAGGTGCCGAAATCAGGCGATTACGCTCAGAACCCTCATGAGTGCTATGGCGATGTTACGCCAACTACGAGCCGGCAGTTTCGGAGTTGCCAACGACTCGCCATCGGAAACCTAAGAACCCCCGACTTTGAAGGTGTGAGTGTGACGCATTTGACGCTTTGGCTCCAGACCTAATCCAGTGAGCATTCTTCAGACCGTTTCGGGGAGCTGGAATTGGTAGTAGCATGCTTGTCATCGACTGTTCCATGCAGAGCAAGCTTGCCTTTGCTGCTGTACTAATCGCGGTGCCCCTATGCGGAATTCTTCGCTCCGCAATTGCGACGCGCCTGGACAGTTTTGATCTGGACGAGGCATATCACATTACGGCCGGAGTCACTTATGCCCGCCTGGGCGACTATCGGCTAAATCCCGAGCATCCGCCCCTTGTTAAGTTATGGGTCGGAGCCTTCCTTACGCCGGACGTCTTCAAGGCGCCGCAAGTTCGTCCGCTCGCCGATAAGTTGGAGGAGCGACACTTCACAGAAGATGTCGTGTTCACCCAAAACGATCCTGATGTCGTCCAGAGACGGGCACGTATTGCCATGTTCCTGCTCAATAGTGTTCTCGCCCTCGCCTTCGGGCTCGCTGTGTGGCGCGCATTTGGTAAAGAGCTGGGTCCGTTGATGGCGACTGGGGCACTGACATTTCTGATGATTGATCCGACCATCGCTGCCCACTTGCCGGTGGTCCTTACCGATTTGCCCATCGCTCTTCTGGGGAGCACGGCCGTATTGCTTGCATGGAGCGCCTTCCGTTGCGGTCGATATGTTGATGTTGTTCTGGCTGGCTTATGTTTGGGGCTTGCTCTCGGCGCAAAACATACAGCATTGATCGTCGTGGTCGCTGTATCGCTGCTGGGGATAGTCATGTTGCTTCTCAACGACAAGAATCGTCTCCGCGCATTGGGTCAGTTGGTTGCAGTGCTGTTGTTGGCCTGGATCACTTTATGGGGGTTGTATCGTTTTCGCTTCAACGAGAGCCCTGTGGGTGTGGATCTCTTTAATCGGACCCTTTCGGCAAAGGTCGCTGATCTGCATCGGCCGCATTTGCGCAATACGGTTTCATTCCTTGCGGATACCCACTTCCTGCCACGCTCCTATCTATGGGGACTGGCCGACATCTTGCATGTCGGTGTGGAAGGCATCAGGCCCGTTTTCTTTTTGGGGCATAACTTAAAACGTGCGCCATTTTACTTCTTCCCGACTGTACTGCTGGTAAAGGTGCCACTCGGTCTGCTCGCACTGGCATTCGCTGGTGGCGTGCTCGTGCTGAGCACACGAAATTGGGCGGGCACGGGGCCCTTATTGGTCTCAGTCCTGTTTGCATGCTTACTGCTGGCCATGCTCATGATCGGCACTTCAGCGTACGCTGGTATCCGCCACGGCCTAATTGTTCTGCCCTCGCTTGCCGTGCTGGCAGCCGCTGCCTTGGCGATTGCCTGGCAACGAAAATCACGTATGTTGCTTGCGGGTATCGCCCTTGCAGCTTTCGCAGCGGTAGCGTCGGCGGTCCCGGTGCTGCGTCCTTGGGAGTATTACAACGAGATCGTCGGCATGCAGAACGCCTGGCAGTATTTCGGCGACGAAGGAGCCGATTCAGGGCAGAGAACGAAAGAGATCGCCGCTTACTATCATCGGTACTTGGAGCCGAAAGGCGAACTGCCCTACGTCGACTACAGTGATTCATTTGCGGAAGATGATCGCCGTGGAATACGTACGATGCAAAGAATGTGGGAAGATCATCCCGATGCTGACTACTCGGATGTCATCAGTGGAACCTTTCTGATTTCAGCCCCTTCGATGCTTTGGAATAGTTCGGCTTGTGACTACACGCCACTGCTCGGAAAACAGCCGGTCGGACGATTCGGTTCCATACTCATCTATCGCGGCAGTTTCAACCTCGCAGGCTCCCGCGCCTTCAGATTCTCCTTGCGTGCGTTAGATGCCGAGTATTCCAACCACCCCGATCTTGCCAAAGCAGCGGACTACATGATGACTTCGCTGACAATCAATCCCACGCCTTACTATCGATGGATTGAGCTGGGTAATATTCAACTTCAGCGAGGCCTGCGCGCCGAAGCGCTTGGTGCATATCAAAACGCCAAGACACACGCCCCAGCGGGAGATGAAATGATTGGTCCGATCCAAGAACAGATTCAGCGGGTATCGCAAGAGGACCTCAGATCTGTACCCATCCTGCGCAACCCGAAGCTCGAGTAATCAAGTATGTTCGGTTGACGCGTTGGCCAGCATCGACTCATGGCTGAAGTTCTGTCTTCAAACTGCTTCGAAACATCTGCCAATGTTGCCGTGGCCTGCGAAGTGGAATCGTCAGGCATGTGGAGAATGTGTCGGTATCCTAGTTCCGTTTTCGCAGATGGTTAGCGTAATCAGGCGTTTACACCAACTACCCGAACGGCCATTTATGAGATAGCTGATAGCTTGTAGTCTACTTCGACAGCACCGCCAGCGCCTCGCGGAACATCGCCTCGAACGGCCCGCCCTTGCCGTT
>Ga0070699_100002271_pt1 | contig 17288 bp, 17 predicted proteins | sample KBSK1503metaG_FD_65473 | JGI IMG/M metagenome (GOLD analysis project Ga0070699, IMG submission 65473) | Corn, switchgrass and miscanthus rhizosphere microbial communities from Kellogg Biological Station, Michigan, USA - KBS K1-50-3 metaG | ecosystem: Host-associated > Plants > Roots >... | reverse complement strand
CGTCGCCGCCGACGTCATGACGCGCAACCCGATCTCGGTGCCCCGCAGCATGCTCGCGGTGGAGGCGCTCAACGTCATGGAACGGCATCACATCACCGCGGTGGTCGTTGCCGATGGCGATCAGCAGAAAGACGTCGCCGGCGTGGTCCACCTGCACGACCTGTGGCACACGCACACCGAGCTGTTTTGATGGGTTCGGGGTTCTTGGTTCGGAGTTCGAACCCAACCGGAGTCGCTGGATGCCGCTGACGACGAAGGCTGCTCACATCAGATTGTTGCTGTTCGACGTCGACGGTGTGTTGACCGACGGAAGGATCTTGCTTCACGCGGACGGCAGCGAAAGCAAGCAGTTCGACATCAAGGATGGAACGGGCATCGTGCTCGCGCAGCGCGCGGGGCTGACCGTCGGGTTCCTCTCCGCGCGGATGTCGGCCGCGACGCACCAGCGGGCGACGCAGCTCGGCGTCACGCTCGTGCACCAGGGCGTATCGAGCAAGATCGAGACGTACGGCCAGATCGTCGACGCGCTGCTGCTCGAGGACGAGCAGGTCGCGTACATGGGCGACGATATCGTCGATCTGCCGGTGCTCGCGCGCGTCGGGCTCGCGACGGCGCCTGCGGACGCGGCGCCCGACGTCCGGTCGCGCGTGCACTGGGTGAGCCAGGCCGGCGGCGGCGCCGGCGCCGCGCGCGAGCTCGTCGAACTGATCTTGCGCGCGCAGAACAAGTGGGAATCGCTGGTCGCCGAGTACGAATTTCAACGGTACGAAACAGAACGGCATGAACCACAGGGACGTTCTGTTCTGGATATGACCGAGCGCAGCGTCCGCGGCTCGAGCGAGCGCGAGCGCGGCGAGCGGGGGTGGGGCCCCGCGCGCAGTGAATAATGCTGCGAGGTCGTCTGGCGTGGGGGCAGCCCTGAGCCAGGCGCGTGGGGGCGGGGCCCCGCGCGCCGCAAAAGATGTTCCCCACGCACAAAAAAAATGAACGCGTATGCCCCCTTGCTCGCCGCGCTGGTGGCGCTGCTGGCAGGGCTTGCGATCGGCAAGGCGTGGGAACGCTACAAGCTGCGTGACGGCCAGTGGATCGATCGCCGCCGCGCGCGCGAATCTCCTCACTACATCCTCGGCCTGAACTTCCTCGTCTCGAACCAGATCGATCTCGCGATCGAGGAATTGAGCCGCGCCGCGAGTCTCGATCCGAACGCGCTCGAAGTGCACATGATCCTCGGCAACCTGTACCGGGAGAAAGGTCAGGTCGGCAAAGCGATCACCGTCCATCAGCATCTGCTGCAGCGGCCGCGGCTGAGCAGGCTCGAGCACGCGTACGTGCTGCTCTGCCTCGGGCTCGACTACAAGCGCGGCGGATTCGTGGATCGCGCGGCCGAGGCGTTCAACGAAGTGCTGCGGCTCGATCAGCAGAACGAGTACGCGCTGCTCAATCTGCAGAAACTGCACGAGGAGCAGCATCAGTGGACCGAGGCCTACGACACGCGGCAGCGGCTCTCGAAGCTCACGACGACCGAGGCGCGGCCGCAGAGCCAGGCGATTCTCGCCTTCCTCGAAAACGAGATCGGACTCGAGGCCTTGCGGCGAAAAGACTACGCTGAAGCAATCCGCCGCTTCGAAGGGGCGATCGATCTCGACGCGCGCGCCGTGCCGGCCTATCTGAATCTCGGCGACGTGCGCATCGCGCAGGGCGACGAGCGCGCGGCGGCGGCGATCTGGGAAAAACTGATCGACGTCGCACCCGATCGTGCGTACCTCGCCTTCGATCGACTCGAGGCGCTCGCGATTCGCACCGGCAATCCCGAGCGCTTCACGCGCCTCTGCCGGCGCCTCATCGAGGAGAACGCGCAGGACTGGCGCGCGCGCCTCGCTCTCTCGCGTCACCTCGCGTCGAGCGGCCATCCGCGTGAAGCGCTCGACCTCCTCTTCTCCGCCCTTGTTCAGAACCCTCACGCGTTGAGCATCCACCAGACGATTTGGCGCGCGCTCGGACAGCTTCACCATCCGCCGTCGCTCGTCGATCGCTACACCGAGCTGACCGAGCACGCCGTCTTCTATCTCGACCCGCACGTTTGCATGCGCTGCCGGTATCGGAGCACCGAGCTGCTCTGGCAGTGCCCGCATTGCCACGACTGGAACACGTTCGTCGAGGAGCGCATCGCGCCGGCGCAGGACACGACTGAAGTGGAAGTCTGAGCTGGTTGCTGGTTGCTGGTTGCTGGTCGCTGGTTGCTGGTCGCTGGTTGCCGGTCGCTGGTTGCTGGTTGCTGGGACTGGCCGCGGTGGACGGTCAGATCGATCGAAGGGCGCTGACGATCTCAGTGACCTGGCGGTCGGTATCGTCGAACGTGCCGTCGGTCCTGATGACGAAGTGAGCCCGGGCCGCCTTTTGGTCCGTTGGCCACTGAGCGGACAGACGCCGGCGCGCGTCGGCCTCGCTCATCCCGCGCTCGCGCAGGCGCGTAATCTGCATCTCCGGCGGGCAGACGGTGACGATCACGCGATCGAAATCGTTGTCGTGCCCCGTCTCGAACAGCAGCGGCACATCGACCACGGCGAACGGGTACTGATCGAGCCGCTCGAACCCACGGATGCCCGCCGCGATCGCGCGGTAGACGGCGGGATGCACGATCGCTTCGAGGTCGCGCCGCGCCGCGGGATCGGCGAAGACAATCGGCCCGAGCTTCGCCCGGTTCACCGATCCATCGGGCGCGAGAATCTCGCGGCCGAACCGTTCCGCGATCGCCGCCGTCGCTTCGGTGCCGGCCGCGGTGACGCCGTGCGCGAGCTCGTCGGAGTCGAGGCACGGCACGCCGCGCCTGCGGAACTGTTCGAGCACGTAGCTTTTGCCGGTCGCGATGCCGCCGGTCAGGGCTGTTCGAAGCATGGCGTCGCTTCGCGCGGTCGTGCCTGATATTTCGGTTCCGTACTATACGAAACCGGACGTAGCCTTACACGATTTTCGTTCTTCCCCATCCCGCCTATCCTGCCTCTCCCGCCCATCCTGCCTCTCCCGCCCATCCTGCCCGCCGAGTCGCCGCGACGAGCGTGTTCTTGAGGAGCATGACGACGGTGAGCGGGCCGACGCCGCCGGGAACCGGTGAAAGCGCGCCCGCCACGTCGGCGACCTCCGGATGGACATCGCCAACCGTCAGCGACCCGCGGCGCTCGAACGTCTCGCGCCGCCTGGAGCCGGCGGGATACATGCGTTCGACGATCTGGCGATCGCGGATGGCGGTGACGCCGACGTCGACGACCGCGGCGCCCGGCTTCACGAACTCCGCGGTGACGAATCCAGGACGGCCAATCGCCGCCACGAGGATGTCGGCCTCGCGCGTGACGGCGCGGAGATTCGACGTGCGCGAATGACAAATCGTGATCGTCGCGTGGCGGTGCAGCAGCAGCAGCGCCATCGGTTTGCCGACGATATCGCTCCGGCCGAGCACCGCGGCGCGCGCGCCGGCGATCGTCACCTGCGATCGCTCGAGCAGCTCGATCACGCCCGACGGCGTGCACGAGACGAGCGCCGCGCGATTCTGCACGAGATAGCCGACGTTGACCGGATGGAGCCCGTCGACGTCCTTCGCGGGATCGAGGGCGTCGAAGACGCGACGCTCGGCGTCGGCGCCCATCGCCTCCGGCAGCGGCGACTGCACCAGGATGCCGTCGTGGACGTCGCTTCGATTCAGCCGCTCGACCACCGCGAGCAACTGGCCGACCGACGCGGTCGCCGGCAGCCGCTCGAGGTCCGCGCGCAGTCCTGCTTCGCCCGCCGACTTGAGCTTGTTGCGCACGTAGATCTCCGACGCCGGGTCGTCGCCGACCAGGACGATCCCCAGACCCGCCGGCCGCCGCGCCCGCGCCGTGAACGAAGCGACCGCCGGCGCGAGCTCGCCGCGGATCTGGTTCGCCACGGCCGTTCCGTCTAAAAGGCGTGCAGGCATTTTTTGATCTCGCGCGGGGCCCCATCCTTCTTAATACGCCGGGGCCCCACCCCCGTCGCTGACGCGCTCGCGCCGTGGCGCTCGCGCGTATTGAGAACAGAACGTCGCCGACGATAGCCTCGACGCTGGGATATTGGAATCAGCCCCTAGCGCTCGTCCATCTCCAGAACAGAAGCTTTGCGCAACGACTCAGCCGGCTGCCTCGCTCTCGAGTCGCTTGAGCGATTCAGGGCGACCCAGCACGACGAGCTTGTCGTTCGGACCCATCACCGTGTCGGGCTCCGGGTTGAATGCCATCTTGCCGGTCGGACGCTGGATCCCGACGACGATCACCCCATACCGCTGCCGCAGGTTGGCGTTCAGAATCGACTGGTTCGCCAGCGCCGATGCCGCCGCGATCGTAATCTCCTCCATCGCCAGATCGAGATTGTCCGAGCTCGTCGCGAGCTCGACGAAGTCGACCACCGCGGGCCGGAGCGCCGTCTGCGCGATCTGCACCGCGCCAATCTGGTAGGGCGAGATGACCCGGTCGGCTCCCGCGCGTTTCAGCTTCTGCGTGGCATCCTCCGTTTCCGCGCGACCGACGATGAACAGATCGGGGCGCATCACGCGCGCGGTGAGCACCGCGTACACGTTCTCGGCATCGGTGCCGACCGCCGCGATCACGCCGCGCGCACGATCGATGCCGACGCGCTTGAGCACCTCTTCGCGGCTCGCGTCCGCTTCCACGGCGAGCGCGCCGTCATCGGCCGCCGCCTGCACGCGATCGGGATCGCGCTCGACGACCACGAACGGCACGCGCTGCCGTTGAAACTGCTGCGCGACGATGCTGCCGATGCGGCCGTAGCCGCAGATGATGAAATGATCGGTGAGCGTTTCGAGCATACGCTGATGGCGGCGTCGCTGGAGCCGCTTCGGAAGGCCGCCCCCGACGACGAGGGTCGCGAGCAGCGTGAAGGTGTACAACGCCGCGCTCACGCCGGCCAGCAGCAGAGCGACGGTGAAGACCTGGCCGGAGCGCGACATCGGCGGCAGGTCGACGGTCGTGATGCCGAGGATGGTCGTGTAGAACGCGCGCCACAGCCCCCAGCCTTCGGTCCAGTGATAGCCGAGCGTGCCGAGGACGACCACCGAAACGAGAAGGGCGACCGCGAACCTCGGGCCCTGCGCCCGAAGGAAGCGGTCGCCCTTGGCGTCCATCACCCGAACGCGTCAGCGCAGCGCAGCCTGAACGGCGGTTTCCATTCGGCTGTGGTGCCTGCCGTACGAGAAGTAGATCGTCAGCCCGATCACGAGCCAGACGATGAGCCGCAGCCAGTTGGTCCATCCCAGTCCGTAAATCATCGCGCCACAGACGAAGATGCCCGCCGAGGCGACGAACGGGACGGCCGGCACCCTGAACGCGCGCTCGATGTCCGGCCGACGGTGCCGCATGATCCACACGGCGGCGCACACCAGGATGAACGCGAACAGCGTGCCGATGCTCGTCATCTCTCCGACCACGTCTTCCGGGATGAACGCCGCAAAGAGCGCGGTGAACACGAAGAAGAGCATGTTCGACTTGTACGGCGTCCGGTAGCGCGGGTGCACGTCCGAAAAAATCCGCGGCACCAGACCGTCGTGGCTCATCGAGAAGAACACGCGCGACTGCCCGAGCAGCATGACGAGGATGACCGACGAGAACCCCGCCAGAATCGCGACGGTGACCGATTTAGACAGCCACTCGTATCCGGCCATGTACTTCGTGATCGCGAACGCGACCGACGCCTCGCGCCCGGCCGACCTGAAGTCCTCAACGGTCGCCACGCCGCTCAACACGTACGAGAACAACACGTACAGCACCGTGCAGACGACAAGCGAACCGAGGATGCCAATCGGCATGTCGCGCTTCGGGTTCTTCGCTTCCTGCGCCGCCGTCGAAACGGCGTCGAATCCGATGTAGGCGAAGAACACGACGCCGGCCGCGCCCAGGATCCCCATGATGCCGCCGTAGCTGTGCGCGATCCCCTGCGGCGTCGTGTAGGTCGTCGGCTGAGGAATCAGCGGCGTGTGGTTCGCCGGGTTCATGAATCCCCATCCGATCGCGATCACCATCAGCACGATGCTGACCTTGACGATCACGATCAGGCCGTTGACGAACGCCGATTCCTTCGTTCCCCGAATGAGCAGCGCGGTGAGGAGGAGCAGGATGAAGACGGCCGGGATGTTGATGACCCCGTGCACGCCGGTGTCGTGCGCCGCCTCGAACGGAGAATGCGACCATTGGTAAGGAATGCGCAAGCCAAACCATTCGAGCACGCGGTTGAAGTACTCGCTCCACGCGATCGCCACCGTCGCCGCGCCGACGGCGTACTCGAGCACGAGATCCCACCCGATGATCCACGCCACGAGCTCGCCCATCGTCGCGTACGAATAGGTGTACGCGCTGCCGGCGACGGGAATCATCGACGCGAACTCCGCGTAGCAGAGCCCCGCGAACGCGCAGCCGAATCCCGCGACGATGAAGGCCACCACCACCGACGGGCCCGCGCGATCCGCGATGGCCGCCGCCGTGCGGACGAACAGTCCGGCGCCGATGATGGCGCCGATGCCGAGCGCGATCAGGGCCCATGGACCGAGCGTGCGCTTGAGCGTGCCTTCGCCGCTCTCGTCCGCGTCGGCGCGAAGACGATCGATCGACTTGGTCCGAAACAAGTACCCACCCACGATGTCCCTCTCAGTTTTCCGAAGCCGTAAAATGCCAACTCGTCGATAAGACCCCGGGATTATACGCGGCGGACACGACGCCCGGAACAGCCGTCACGACAGTCTCTCCGAGAACGCCCGCGCGCGCGCCTCCGGGTCGCCGCCAACGAGCAGATCCGAGATGACGGCGATCGAGGCGGCGCCGGCCTCGGCGACCGCGCGCGCTGTTTCGATCGTAATGCCCCCAATCGCCACGAGCGGCACGCCGCGGCGACCGGCGCGCTCAGCCGCGGCGCGCACGAGGTCGAGGCCGACCGCGCGATACCCGGTGTCCTTTGTCGCCGTCGCGAACACCGGTCCAATGGCCACGTAGCTGATCGGCTCGTCGAGCGCCCGCTTGAGTTGCGTCACGCTGTGCGTGGACAATCCGACAATCGCCCGATCGCCGACGACGCGCCGCGCGTCGCGGGCCGACACATCGTCCTGGCCGACGTGCACGCCGTCGGCATCCGCGAGACGCGCGATGTCGGCGCGATCGTTGACGATGACGACCGCGCCGACGCGGTGTGCGCGCGAGACGATCGCCGACGCCGCGTCGAGCATTTCGGCGCTCGACATCGTTTTCGCACGCAGCTGAAGGAAGCGTGCTCCGCCGCGCAGGTAGGCGTCGGCGAGATCGATCGGCGTCCAACCGGCTTGCACCGCGCGTTCGGCGTCGACGATGGCGTTCAGACGGCTGAGGCTCATTGCGGATTTCGCTTTGCGGATTTCGGATTGCGCGTGTATCCGCGATCCCGAATCCGCAATCAGCGATGTCAAACGGCTTCCGCAAGCCGGCCGCCCGAGGTGCTCGGACGTGAGAGGAAGCGCTCCATGAACGAGGTGCTCAGCTTGCCGGCGACGAAGTCGGGATCGTTCAGGATGCGCAGATGCAGCGGGATCGTCGTCTTGATACCCTCGATGACGCACATCTCGAGCGTCCGGCGCATGCGCGCAATGGCCTCGGATCGATCGCGTCCGTGGACGATGATCTTGGCGATCATCGAGTCGTAGAACGGCGAGATCGTGCAGTCCGAGTGCGCGAACGTTTCCACGCGGACGCCGGGCCCGCCCGGCACGCTGAAGACGTGAATCACGCCCGGCGACGGCACGAACGTCTCGGGATCCTCGGCGTTGACCCGGCATTCGATCGAGTGGCCTGCGAAGGTCACTTCGCTCTGCTTGAACGAGAGGCGTTCGCCGGCGGCGATTCGAATCTGTTCCTTCACGATGTCGATGCCCGTGACCATTTCGGTGACCGGGTGCTCGACCTGCAGACGCGTGTTCGCTTCCATGAAATAGAAGCGGCCGTCGGAATCCATCAGGAACTCGAACGTGCCCGCGTTCGTGTACTGCACCGCCTTCGCCGCGTCGATGACGATGCCGCCCATCTTGCGGCGCATCTTCTCGCTGAGCGCCGGCGAGGGCGATTCTTCGATCAGCTTCTGATGGCGGCGCTGGATCGAGCACTCGCGCTCGCCAAGGTGGATGACGGAGCCGTGATGATCGCCGAGGATCTGAAACTCGATGTGCCGCGGCGACTCGACGTATTTCTCGATGTAGACGTCGGCGACGCCGAACGCCGCTTCCGCCTCGCGCTGCGCTGTCTTCACGGCGTGCGAGAGCTCCGCGGGCGCGCGGACCACGCGCATGCCGCGGCCGCCGCCGCCGGCCGTCGCCTTCACGATGACGGGGTAGCCGATGTCCTTGGCGAGCTTCAGCGCCTTGTCCTCGCTCTCGATCGGACCGTCGCTGCCAGGAAGGATCGGCACGCCCGCCTTCTTCATGACGCGCCGCGCGCGCGCCTTGTCGCCCATCAACCGGATCACCTGCGGATCCGGCCCGATGAAGCGGATGTGACACGCCTCGCACACTTCCGCGAGGTACGCGCTCTCGGACAGGAAGCCGTAGCCCGGATGGATGGCGTCGGCGCCGGTGATCTCGGCGGCGCTGATCACGGCCGGCACGTTGAGATAGCTGTCGGCGCTCCGCGGCGGCCCGATGCAGACGTCTTCGTCGGCGAAGCGGACGTGCAGCGAGTTCTCGTCGGCCTCCGAGTACACGGCGACGGTCTTGATGCCGAGCTCGCGGCACGCGAAGATGATCCGCAGCGCTACCTCGCCGCGATTGGCAATCAGAATTTTCTTGAACATTCTCTACTTTCGCGTGGGGCCCCACCCCCACGCGCTGATGCCCTCGCAGCTTTTTCCAAAGCTCGCGGGGCCCCACCCCCGCTCGCCTCGCTCGCGCATGCGCGCTCGCTCGAGCCGCGGGCGCTGTGCTCGCGCGTATCTAGAACAGGACGTCACAGCCGACGTCGCTCTCACCGCGTTCGGATGGCGAACAGGCGTTCGCCGTACTGAACGGGCTGGCCGTTCTCGACGTAGATGTTCGCCACCTCGCCGTCGTACTCCGAATCGATCTCGTTCATCAGCTTCATGGCTTCGATGATGCAGAGCACCTGGCCCTTCTTCACCGTGGATCCGATCTCGACGAACGACGGCGCGCCCGGCTCGGGGGACCGATAGAAGGTGCCGACGATCGGAGATTTCACCACGGCGAGCTCGACCTCCGCTTCGGGCGCGGCCTCGCTCACTTGCACGGACGGCGTAGACGACACGGCAGCGGCGGGCGACAACGCGGCCGGAGGCGTCGAAGGTATCGCGACGGGAACGGCCGATGCGGCGGGAAGCGCGACGATGGGCGGGCCGGCGCCGTTCTTCCGAATCTTGAGACGGAGTCCTTCGTGTTCGATTTCGATCTCGGAGAGCTCGTGCTCGCGCACGAGATTCAGAATCTGTTTGAGCTGCTCGAGATCCAATCTTCAGGTCCTCAGATTTCTCAAATCCTCAGATCCTCAAGTCGTCCAATCGTCAAATCTCGAGGAGTTCGGTCGTCACGTCCGTCAAAACCTCGGCGCCGTCGGCCGTCACGAGCACGTCGTCTTCGATGCGAACGCCGCCCCACCCGGCGAGATACGCGCCCGGCTCGATCGTGAAGACCATACCCGAGGCGACAGCTTCGTCCTGTGTGTCGACGTCCGGACGCCGCCGCGTGATGCGGGGATCTTCATGCACTTCGATCCCCAGACCGTGCCCCGTGCCGTGGCCGAAGGCCTCGGCCAGGCCGTGCGTGCCGAGCGTCTCGCGCGCCGCCGCGTCGATGTCGAATCGCGATCGACCGGGCGACACCGCGGCGATGGCTCGATCGTGCGCCTCGCGAACCGCCGCGTGGACCTCGCGCGCCCGCTGGTCGGCTTTGCCGACGGCCACGGTTCGTGTGAGGTCGACGCAGTATGAGTCGTATATGCCGCCGAAGTCCAGCACCACGAGGTCACCTTCGGTGAATGTTCGCTCGCCGGGGTGGGCGTGCGGCAGCGCGGCGTTGGGACCACTGGCGACAATCGTATCAAACGCGGGCTTGCTGAATCCGGAGGCGTGAAGACGCGCGTCGATCGCCAACGCGACGTCGCGCTCCGAGCGCCCGCGGCGAACCTCGTCGAAGACGCCGCGCGCCACGTTGGACAGGCGTCTGGCGGCTTCGCGCAATGTGGCGATCTCGTACTCATCCTTCGTGAGCCGCGCGCGCTCCACAATTCCTTCGGTGGCCACGAGCTCGGGCGCATGGTCGCGCTGGCGCAGCGTCCGATCGAGCCATGCATGACGGCTCACGCTCAGATGAACCGCCTCGAACCCGATTCGGCGGCACGCGAGCGACCCCAGGTATTCGACGAGCGCCGCGTCATAAGAGCCTTCGACGCGAACGAGCTCGAGAGTCGGACACGCATCGTCGCGGCCGCGCGCCTGCTCCATCAACGTCAGGTAGCGGAAGTCCGTCAGGAATGCGAGGCGGTCGACCGTCAAGACGACGATCGCGCTGCTGCCCGTGAAGTTGGTGAGGTAGAGGACGTTCGGCAACGACGTGACGACGAGCGCGTCGAAACCGCCGGACGTCAGGTTTTCGCGAATCCGCTGGTGGCGGCGCTCAAGAGCGCTCGTCGATGCGTGCGACATGAATGGCGTCGAGCCACTGCTCGAGCGCCGCGACCGTGTGCAAGGCTCGCTCGCGCGTGGGGTTCTCGACGGATTGTACTGCTGAACCGGCTTCGGCCTGCGTCGCTGGCGGTTCGGCCAAAACAGCCGACGCAGCCTGTTCCACCGGAGCTTCCCCGGGCGACTCAGGCTCGATCGCGGTCGCCGCAGGTGAAGCCGCGACCTCTGCCCCCGCAGCCGGCGATGATCCTGGCACCGGCGCGGGTTCGACTTGCTGCGACGAAGCTACTGCAGCCGGCGGAGGCGCAACGTGTTGTGCCGCAGGTGCCGAAGGTGGTGGAGGCGAAAGATTGAACAGCTCCTGCTGCATCTGCTCGAACGACAGGCCGTCGGTCGGCACCGCCGGCTTCTGAGGCTCGATTTCGCGCGACAGCTCGTGGACCGTCCGCTCGAGATCCGGATCGTTGCGCGCGAGCGCCAGCGCGTTTCGGTATTGATGCAGCGCTTCGCCGAGCTGACCCTGACGGTGATGAATCTCGGCGATGCCGCGTATCGCCGCGAGGTTTTCGGGAGCGCTCCTCAGTACGAGCTCGAGCTCGGTGATCGCTTCACCGAGCTGATTGAGCTCGATGAGCGCGCGCCCGAGCGTCACGCGCGCTGAAAGATAGCCAGGATGGATCGAGAGACCGGCGCGGCAGGTGTCGACAGCTTCCTGACACTGTCCGGCGCGCCGCAGCTCTTCGGCCAGCTGCGCAAACGCAATCGACGCCGGATCCTTCTGGATCCGGCGTCGGAGATCTTCGATGCGCTGGTTGTCGGCCATGCCGTGATTAGGGCACGGTTACCGTTGTAGAAACAGTACCGGTTCGACCTTGGCTATCGGTGACGATCAACGTAACCGTGTACGTCCCCAATACCGGGAAATCATGCGTTGCCACGGAGGCGCCGGTCGAATTTGGTGACCCGTCACCCCAATTGAAGGTGTAGCCCGTTATCGTTGCGCTTCCAACTGCCGTCGATAGGCTGCCATCAGCCGTTATCCTCAGTCCACCGGCCTTTGTCACGTTCATCTTCGCGACAGGATTGGCGCCAGCGATCGTCAGACTCGTGTTCTTTGTCGACTTCTGGCCGGTATCGTCGAGCACGTTCAGGACTACGGCGTAGACACCCGGCTGGTCGAAGACGTGAGAAACCGTGATGCCGCTGCCCGTCGTGCCGTCGCCGAAGTTCCAGTTGAACTGCGTGATGTTGTGCCCCGGCGCCGATTTCGAAACGTCGGCGTTGAAGAACACCGTTTGACCCGCGACGGGCGTGGCGGGCGAGAACACGAAATCGGCACTGGGCGCCGCCGGCAGGCCTACTGTGATGGTTTGCGACGTCGACGCTGAGATCCCTCGATCGCTGGTCACCGTCAGCGTCACGACGAACTGTCCCGCGGTCGTGAAGGCATGGGTCGTCGTCACGCCTGTACTCGTCGCGCCGTCGCCGAAATTCCAGGCGTACGCGACGATCGAGCCCGTCGAGGAGCATGCGCCGCTCGGATCGGTGGCGCAGCTCGTTGAGGCGTCGAAATTAATCGTATTGCCGACGAGAATGCCGCTGGCCGGGAGGAAGGTGAATGCCACCTTCGGTGTACCCGTCGGCGGCAGGATGACGCCCGGCGGCACGAGCCGAATCGTTCCGCTGGCCGGCGCCGCGGTGACGAACGTTCCCGATCCCGACTCCGACGCCGTCGCGACGATGTCGACGCACGTGCCGGGAACGCCCATGCACGTGCCGCTGATTCCGCCGACCGGGCTCGGCGGCGCCGTGTAGACGACGGACGCCTTTCCGTCGGTGTTGGTCACGATGGAGCGGGCGGACAACGTGCCGAAGTCCTGCGCGACGCCGTTCAACGCCATATCGACGCGGATCGGCAACGACGTCCTCGCCTTTCCATCGGGACCGATCGCCGAAATCGTGATGCGCGACTGCGAGGCGCCATCCTGATTGATCGTTTCCGGGCTGGCCGTGACCGTCAGCGACAGCGCGGGACCCGACGGTCCGCTGAGGGGCGGCGCTTCGGTCTGGTGCGCGACGCACCCGCTGAGCGCGACCGCCGTAGCGCAGGTGGCAAAATATGCGAACGCTCTCATGCGGCTATGCATCCCCAAAGTTTCCGAAATCGATCTGAATCTGTCCCGTGACGTTCAATTCATTGCCGACGGCGTCGACGCCGTAAAAGGTGATGCGCGCGATCGTCGTGATGATCGACGAGCTGCTCACCAGCTGCCGGAGCGGCGACTCTTGCTTCGCGATGTGCTTGACGATCTCGAACCCGAGCTGCACTTGGCCGCCGGCCGGCACGGTGCCCGTGATCGCGCCGTCGAACGGATAGGGCACGTCGACGCCTGGCGTGTTCCTGCCGTCCGCGCGGATATACTCGATGTGAAGTCGGCTGATGGTGACCTGGTTGTTCGTCGTCGGCGCCAGCGCGGCGCCGGTCGTGCCGATGTCCTTCAACGCCAGCGACAGCGTGACTTGGCCGCTATCGCTGTAAATCGTGGGGCACGGCGACGCCGGAGAGCACGGCGCTGGGGTCGTCAGCAGTACCTGCACGTCGGAATGAAGCATGTTGCCGAACACCCCCGCGCCGAAGCCGCCACCCGAGGCGGCGGTCAGGTTGTTGATGACGAGCATGACCGGCGAGCGTCCGGTCCGGACGACGTCGCCGCACGACGCGCAAGTCACGACGAGAGCGGCACATGCAAGCAGACGGGTGATCATTCGCATACGGGTCACTTTTCGCCTCAGCCCTTCAGGATGCGCGGTGTGATGAAGATCAGCAGCTCCTGATCGTTGGTGCTCGTCAGGTCGCGCTTGAACAGCCATCGCAGCAGCGGAATGCTCCCGAGCCCGGGCGTCTTGTCGGTTTGATACTGCTCGTTCGACACGAACACGCCGCCGATGACCGTCGTCTGGCCGTCGCTCACGAGCACGCTGGTGTTCGCGCGCTGGGTGTTGATCGGCGGGATGCCGTTGATGGCGCGCGTGAAGTCGGCCTGGCTGTTCTCGAGACTGATCAACATGATCACGGTGCCGGCCGCCGTGATCTGCGGCGTCACCTTCAGCGTCAGCGCGGCATCCTTGAACGTCACGGTCACCGTATTGTTCGCAACGGTCTGGATCGGAATCTGCGTGCCTTGCGTCATTTCCGCCGCGACGTTGTTCTGCGTCGTCACCCGCGGCGTCGACAGGATGCGTCCGTTGCCCGACGATTCGAGCGCCGAGAGCGCCACGTCGAGGTTGAACGCGCCGTTGATCGATCCGAGCGCGAGGCCGACGGCACTCGACGCACCGGGGACTCCGTAATTAATCGCGGTTGGCACCTGGCTTCCGGCGGGGCCCTGCGCCCCGCCCGTCCGTCCACCGACGCTGCCGTTGTTCGGGAAGGCGAACGGCGTCGTGTTGCCGAGCGCCGGATCGACGCGTCCGTTGAAGCCCCACTGCACGCCGAGCTGCCGCGCATAGTTCTTCGCCGCCTGCACGATACGCGCTTCGATTTCCACCTGCGGCTGCGCACGATCGAGCGTGGCGATCAGTTCGTTGGCCGTCGTCAGCCGATCCGAAAGGTCGGTGATGATCAGCGTGTTCGTGCGCGGATCGATCTGAACGGTGCCGCGCTGCGACAGCGCGCTCTTCGTGAGCAGCGCCTGCAGCTCCTCCGCCTTCGCATAGCTCAGCGTCTTGGTCAGGACGCGCAGCTCACCGGCGAGCGCCTGCTCTTCCTGAAGCTTGCGCTGCTGCGACTGCTCGTCGGCGAGCACCGACAGCGGCGCGATGCGCACGATCGTCCCGTCGACGATGTATCCGAGCTTGTTGGCGCGCAGAATGATGTCGAGCGCCTGGTCCCAGGGCACGTCGCGCAGCGCGACGTCGACCGTCCCCTGCACCGCCGGTTCGATGACGATGTTCAACCCGCTGATCTCGGCAAAGGTGCGCAGGACCGCGCGAAGATCGGCGCCCTGGAAATCGAGGCTGATCGGGTGGCCCGTGTAACGCCGACCGCCTGTCGGTGGAGCTGGCTGCGTCGTGTCGCCCGGCGTCGGCGTCGTCGGTTGAATCGTCCGCGCGCCGGCGGTCTGCGGCGCAGCCGCGGGCGGCGCGGGTTTGGTCAGACCCAGCGCGGTAATCGGATCCTGGATCGGCTGGGGCTGCGAACGTTTGCGATCGGCAACCGACGCGGCCCCGCCGTTCGTGTTGCCGGTGCCGGTGTCGGATACGAGCGCGAGCATCGCGTCCGGCGCCGCGCTTCGTGCCGGCCTGACATATAACGCACCGTCGGCAGACGGCTTGTCGAAATCGACGACGATCGTGCTGCGTTCGCTGCGAACGCGGTGTGCGACCGGCTGCGTCAGCTCGATGCGGACGCGCGATCCGGGCGTGCCGAGCGAGTCGTCCGGTTCGACCGAGACCGCAGCAATCGGGCTCTTCTCGTTCGAAGCAATCGTTTTGGCAACACCCTCGGTGGCAACGTTGCGGAAGTCGACAACGACGGTCAGCGGATCGGGACGCGTGGCGATATAGGCCACCGGCTCGGTCGCCTCGATGACGAGCGACGTCCCCTTTGCGTGAACTCGCGAGCTGATGGTCTTGAGGCGCGGGCTGACCGGCGTTCCCGCGCCGGACGACGCGCTGACGAGCGCATCCGTTGTCGCCATGGCGGCCGACAACGCTGACACCGCTAGAAGCGCAAATCCCCTCGAAAGAGTCATTCCTTGGCGTCCTCGAGCGATCGCAATAATTTGCGAACTTCCCGCTGCTTCACGAGCGACAACGGATCGTTGACTTCCTGGATGACGACCAGTCCCTGCGGCGTGATCGTCTTGATCGTTCCGTCGGCGAGCTTGTCGCCCTGATGCACGATGTAGGTTTTGTTGTCCGGCCCCTGCACCATCGCGACCAGCTCGCCGCGGCTCTGAACGATGCCGCGCACCGAGATCTCGGCGAGCGTCATGCCGGCCGCGCCGTCACCTCGCTTCGACGTGACGCGCGGCTCGGTGCCCGTGCCCACCAGGCTGACGAACGGATCGCGTCGTCCTTCGGTCTGGTACGTGTAGGTTTCAGCCGGCGCCGCCTCCGGCGTGGGCGCGGGCGGCTGACCGGCGCCGGTCGACGGCGGCTGCGGCGTCGCCGGCTTGGCCGGCTGCGCCTGCGCGAATGCGAGAGCAAGAACGATGACGTGCAGCATCAGGCGCCCTTCGGGGCCGCCGCGGGCGCGGCGGCAGGCTTCGCGTCTGGCTTGGGTGTGGGCTTGTCGAGCAGCACGAAGGTCGTCGCCGTGCACGTGGCGCTGATCGTCGCGTTGCCCGTCTGCCGTTCCCTGGCTTTGATGTTGACGCCGCTGACGTTCACGATGCGGGTGAACTTCCCGACGCGATCGAAGAAAGTCGCCAGGTTGTGATACGTGCCCTCGAGCTCCAGCGAGATCGGCCATTCGGCGTGCAGCTGCTTGGTGATGGTGGCGCCAGGCTTGAATCCCTTGATCGTCAGGCTCGATTGCGATGCGACCGTCTGCATGCGGTTCAGCAGATCGGCCGCGTCTTTTTCTTCGGGCAGCACGGCGCGAAGGTTCTCGAGGCGCGCCTCGAGCTCGCCCACCTGCGAGCGGAACTCGGGCAGCTTCTTCGCGGTGGTCAAACCCTTGGTGATGTCGGCGCGCAGCCCCGCCAGCTGCTGCTGGCGGCTGCTGAAGTCAGCGCGCACCGGCATCTCGTAGTAGTAATAGAAAATTCCGCAGCCGCCCACCGCGAGCGCGACGAACGCGCCGACCTGTGCATACCACGGTAATTTCGTGAGACTGAGTTGCATGTAACTACTGAGCCGTATCGGGGTATCGCCCCACGACCTTTATCCGCCTTTTTTCGCCCCGGCCGCGGCGGCCGCCGGCTTCGGGTCCGTTGCCTGAAACTGCGCTTTGATGGTGAACCTGATCAAGTCGGCCGGAGGGGTCGACACCGATTCGACCTGCGTGTTGATGATCTCCACCGACCGCTTGAAGTAGCCGGACGCTTCGAGGTTCGTGACGAATTCGGACAGGCCGGTCAGCGTCGAGCAGCGGCCGTCGAGCTGTACTGAATCGCCCGTCTGCTTCAATTCGGTCAGCCAGAGCATCGGCGGCAGCGCGCGGCTGATCTGATCGAGCATGTGGACGGGACCGGTCTGCCCACTGCGCAGCTGCTCGATGAGCGTGACGCGCTGCTGCAGCTGCGCCTTGCGCTGCTCGAACTGCTGCACCTGCTGAATGATCGAGTGCAAGCGCGTCGTCTCCTGCTGCGCCGCCGCGATTTCGAGATCGAGCTGCGTCGATTCGCGCGAGAGCGACCAGAACCGCCAGCCGATGAACAGCATCGCGAGCACGAGAATCAGGCTGCAGCCGATGACCAGCTTCTGCCCGGTCTGAAACGCGATCGCTTTCTTCTTCGGGGTGCGCTCGGCGGCGAGAAGATTGATCCGAATCATCGGTCGCCTGTCTTTCTGAGCGCGAGGCCGACCGCGACCGCCGCCTGCGGCGCGAGGTTCGCCGGATCGTCGACGCCGAACTTCGCCGCGTCGAACGCGATCTTCTTGAACGGATCGAA